>Ga0075110_1000174_pt1 | contig 33166 bp, 19 predicted proteins | sample AntAceMetag02UK8_FD_69799 | JGI IMG/M metagenome (GOLD analysis project Ga0075110, IMG submission 69799) | Saline lake microbial communities from Ace Lake, Antarctica - Antarctic Ace Lake Metagenome 02UK8 | ecosystem: Environmental > Aquatic > Non-marine Saline and Alkaline > Saline | place... | reverse complement strand
CCTTGTGCCAGTATTAAATAACCTCTTTCTGCTTTAACTGGTTGCACTAATTGCCTCCATTGATTTCTTGTGCATTACATGTATGTCTAATCCTTTAACTTGACATTTCATTTGTTTATTATTCTTTTTATACGATAAGTTAATAACATCATTGTCAACTGAAACTGCAACATCTGTTGATGTAGTTGCTAACGGCCAAGGTATGCTATATTTCGGACTCACAACATGCCCGGATGCCATACCTAGTGCTATTGAAAAAGCATAATCATTTCTAAAAGGCCTGTGTGCAAATTTGTATATTTCAGCAAAATGACTGTAGTGTTCTTTAATAGTTTTTATTATATCAAATAGTGCCTTATTGTATCCATCTCTATTAAAGTAAAACACTGTGGCCCAGCTTTGCGGAAACTTTAATTGACCAAAGTCTGTTTGTCCTCTAAAAGCGTTTCTACCTGAGGCATCACTAACAGTTTGATGTATAAGAAAACTCTGCGGACTGTCAAACAATTTTAGCAGTACATCTGAGTTTACTATATAATCAGCATCAATCACTATAGTTTCATCATAAGGGCTGTCTTCCCACGCATTGCTACGACTAGCATTTAGCCATTGAGATTTAACACCGTCAAATGTTCTAGTACCGCCCGCAGAGGCATGTTCTGAATTACTAATGATTGTGGTTTCTAACCCAAGGAATCGTTTGATGCGTTTAGCATTCCATCTAGCCATAGCTTCATAGTCTATTTCGCCATTATTAAAGGCATAGATTAAAACACCCCGTGTCATCGTTGTTGACTTATTTCTGTTAATTCAACTAACCAAGCATTCATTTGTTCTTGCCAACGTTGTTTAGTTTCTTTTAACAATTCTATGCGGTTAATACTAACAGGGTTGCCGTATAGATCTAAGATCACTGGGTTATCAATGTCTTCAATGCTGGTAAGCAAGGTAATTAGTGTAGGGTTTGCACGCCACATACCTCCACAAGAAGCAAATATGAGTTTGGCCTCATACTTTTCTCGACGAGTTTGTTTGGCCGCTTCGTGATCAAAGCGTTGTTTAATGTTTTCTGATAGTATAGTCATAATAGAAGTATAACATACTTATGGCCAAAATAAAAGAGCTTTGAAAAAAGCTCTTTTATCAATTCTATCAAACTATCTAGTTTATAGTGCTTCTGTTACAGATAGTGTTGGTGTCCCCCAGTTTGCTGATGTTGCGTATGTGGCACTTGGTGGAACTGCTGTCATTGTTACTGTCATTGTACCGTCAACTTGGTCTAATGCTTGTTGGTTGCCTCCAGTTGGATATGCCGCGTTAGCTGTATCTGCCGCATCATCTTGCATTGTTATTGTAAAATCTAAGTTAGCACCTGATGTCAATGCTTCTATTTTAATGTAGTTAGCTGTGTATGGAGCTCCGTCTGAATACTTAATGATCAACTGTTGTAATGAAGCTGTTAGTGCATTAAAATCAAGTGTTGATTTAGCTGAACTGCCGCCACCTGCCGCACCACCTGTTTGTGTAGTACCTGTATATGCTGTGGCCGCAACAGTATGTGAATCACTGCCACTAAATGTAACAGTACCCATGTCAGTACATAGCGCCGCCCATTCAGTGTTTTTATCGTTTGCTGTACCACCACTACGTGCAAATGTAAAAGTAATTAGGCCGCCTGCATTGAACCAATATCTAGCCGCGTTAGCTGAAGCAAATGCTACACGTTGTGTAGTTGCAATAGTTTGCGTTCCAGTTTGGCCTGCCCAGGCTGTTGCTCTTGCTGATGCGCCACCTGAGGTAATTGGTGTCCCCGAAGCCGCCGCATTTAATCTGTTAGCCCAAATAGTGTTTATGTCTGTTTGGAAGTTTGCCAGTACTGTAACAGTGTCACCAGCATTAATTGTTGAAACTGCTGTAACTGACGAACCTTGGTGTGCCGCAATGGCTTCCATTCTAGCTACTAGTGTTTCCCACTGTGTAGCTGTGACTGTTGATCCAGCTGACACTGCTGAAATTCCTGTTTCACCGTAACCCCAATCTGTGGTTCCTGTGCCCCAAAGAGTATTTAAATTTGCGGTGCCGTTGTCTCCTGTTCCTGCCGCGTTACCGGTTGCGAATATGTTGTATTCGTCATCTAGTATAGTATGCCCTGTTGTATATGCCATGTTATTTTCCTATTATATGCTATTTAGTTGGATATGGTCACAATCGCTTCGACTGTGCCTTCTTCAACTGTAGTTTTTGTTGTTAATGCTCTGCCAATAACATTAAAGGCATTGGCTTCTCCTTCTCTTGCTGATCTAGCTAGCCCGTTACCTGCTGAAACTAGTCTATCGCCTTTATTAACACTACCTATTACTCTAACAGGAACTCTTCCTGACATAGCAATTGCTGGATGTGTTTCGTTTGATCCAGCTGATCCATTCATCAAATAGGCCGCTTGTGTTGATATAACACCAAATACTGCATCTGTTAAATCTTGTTGTGCTACTGTAATTTCTTTTGCACCACCTAGTTCAACAACTGTTCCTGCTGAGTATATTGTGTCTGCTTCAAAACGTTCCGCCAAATCCGCATATTGTGCTGATGTAGCTTTAGCGTGTATTGTATTAAACCCAACTGATGAACTACCAATGTTACCAACACCGTCTGCTTGTGCGTTAAGTAGGTCTGCTGACATTTGTAATGTACCTGTAGCACCATCAAGTGTAGCAACTGTAGTTGCAACTCCACCGTCGTTTACTCTAAGTACAACGTCACCGTCACTAGTTTGGTTTTGGATAGTAACATCAGAGCCGGATACGCTTACTCTTAGGTCACTGTCTACACCAACTGCTAGACCAGTATCATTAAGTACACCTAGTGTACCTGATGTTGTATCGTTACCAACAGCACTTAAGAAGTCTGTTGAATCTAAATTATCTAATGTTTGTGCGTTTGTTGCTGAACCTTTAAACACTGCGTTTGAAACTGTTGTGCTTAGTTGTACACCAGGTCCAACTGTTGCAAAACCTGTAATTGCCGCACCTGGAGTAAAGGTTGCGTCTTTTGAAATCATTGCAACAATGGTATTTTCAACATACATCTGAACAACAACATGATCAACTGCAACATTATCTTCAATTGTATTAACTATAGCACCTGTAGTTCCTGAACCTGCTGTAAATGACGGGCCAACTAATATCCAGGCTGATCCATCATACACTTTTAATTGTGCGTTTGTAGTGTCAAACCATAAATCACCAGTTACTACTGATGTAGGTGCACTTGTTGCCGCTGTTGCAGACCCTAGGTTTTTAAATTGTGTTCCGTTATAAACTTTAAGCAGTCCATTTGTTTTATCAAACCATAATTGGCCTGTTAAAGGTGCACTTGGTGATGTAGTGTTAGCACCACTTTCTAATAGTTTCAGCACGTTCTCGTTTAAGAACTCACCGTAGCCTGCATAGTTCTTACCGACTAATGTCAGCGATCCTGTAGTGTTGATAGTACCATCTGCTAATGTAGCAAATATGGTTCCATCTGTTTGATTAATTGTGTATGCCATCGTTTATATACTCCGTATCCTTATTGTATTATTTATCAGAACTATTATGTTAGCACATTTAAGTGGTGCTTAAATATCCATATGATTCAAAATTCTTGCTTAAAACTCGTTTTATGAGCGTTATCTTTTTTAATCCTAGTGCTTTAGCTGTTGCAGTAGCAGATGGGTATATGGTTCCATCTACACAAACAGGTTTACAAATTACTGCTAATCTTTTTGCTTCTCTCTTTTCTCTAATTGCTGGATTACCAAACGATTTTTCATACCAGTCTGGGTTAGCAATGCGGTACTGCTCTTGTCCTTCTACAGCCTTAGCTTTGTGTATTGCTGACATTGCTTTGCCTTTGTTCCACGCAATTTGCCCTTTGTGCGTATTTATAGTGTTCCTGCTTATTTTATTTTTTGTTTCGCTACTATGTTTATTCCCTGCTACATTACCATCAAGACCATTCTCAGGTTTAAGATTTGCCCATTTTTCTGATTCAACAATGTTATTTTTCTCAGAGAAATTTAATGCGTATTCAACTAATGTATCTTTGTTACTGAATAGTTGATACCATACTGTAGTTATATCTGGACCGTGAACTTTTAAATGATTCATCCACCGCTTACCTGATCCGTTATACAATACCGGATCTTTAACTGTTTTGCCAAAGTACTTTAGCCCAGTTTTATTATGTTGCTTAATGTATAACCAAGTTTTCATTGTGTTTATTAAGTGGTACTTAGGTTGGTCAGAGTCTGCACACGTACAGTGTAATCTATCTGAATTTGTCTGTTTAGTGATTTTTGTACTGGGTGAAACACTACATGTGTTACTAAATCTAAAATACTTGCTGAACCTTGCCAAGTTTTAAGACCTAACTCATCAAACACATAATCACCGTCTAGGTTTGTTGAATTGTCAAATGCCTGTTGTCCACTAGGCTCTCCGTAATCTAATAGGCAACTTACTAAAATATCTGTATATACTTTGCCAGTTGTGTGTAGAACAGTTAATTTATTTCTTGTTGTGTCTGTATTTGCCGCAGATGTATCATCTACAATCTTTTGATATGTTTGATTATATAAATCAGCATTAGTACCGCTGACGTTTGGTGGCAAATATGTAATAACACCAGTAGTGTCTACACTTGATCCGCCATTTCCAAATGCCATCTGATAAACATATCCTAAATTTTTATTAGCCATGCTCTGTGACAGACTTTTTGAAAAGTTTTCATAATGAATAGCATTGCGTTTATCTACAAACACTTCTTCGTTGTTAGGATCAAATATTTTTAAGTGGCCTTGAATTAAGATTCCACTATTCTCATTTGGTTGTTGTATTTGTTCTTCCATATTTTCTTGCTCAGTTGTATGTTCCATACTATATTTATCCATCCTTAATTACTGCCCCTTAAGAAACTTAGCTGGCACCGTGTTTGTGTTCTGTAAAGCCTTACCATCAGTAGCAGTTGCACCACTAGTAGGTTGTGCATACCATGTTTGACTATAACTATAATTTAAATATGTTGTTACTGAATAGTCATACGCTGTTGCTCCAATTGCATGACTAGTAGCTGATGTTCCTGCTGTCCCCCTACGTAATCCACTAACTTTGTTATTTGTTACATCTCTTGTTCTGTAAGTAATACGCTCTCCGTCGATTACAACAATACCAAATACATTATTAGTTATATCTGGCTCGCTTAATTTAGTTACATCCAATACCAAGATCTCATCAGCATCAGCGGTTAATGCTGTTGTTAATGTAGTAACATGCGATTTATTAATATTATAAACTGCATTAGTGTCTTTCATATCTTTAAATATAGCAAAGTCTAATCTGTCTGGAACAACATTTTCACTTTGCATACGTACTACAACGACATCTAAGTCTGCAACGTCGGCACTTAAAAATTCAATACTAGTTTCTGAATTTTGATTTAGTTTCCAGTCTCTGCCATAATATTTTCTATAACCGTTTACTGTAACCTGTAGTCTGTCTGGTCGAGCAATAACTCTACCTAAATCATATATACTCAGATCAACTGTTGACCCAACTGTTTCATCAAATGTTGTTTCGTCAAAGGTGTCAGCATCGTATCCTACAACAGTTTCAACACCTGTTGATGTTGGTCCTTTAAATGCTCTATTGATTAGATCTAAATCACTGGTGTTGTTGTCTGAGGTTATAACTACTCTAGATCCTACAGTAGGTGCTGTGTCAAACACAATTGTGTTATCAATACTATGCGGTTCACCGCTATAATTTATTTTGTATCCTGACGCAGTTTCAACAAACACTGTAACTACTTCACCTACTGTAGGTGCTACAGTCATTGCAATATATCGTATTGAACTTTCGTCTATTGCCGATATTGTAAAATCTTCATATAGTTTAAGTTGTCTATCACCCACAAACACATGCACTTCGTTGTCTGCTATTAAACTTTGGAAAATATTTTCTGCTGTTTTCCAATTTGTTAAATGTAGATAGAAAGGACCTGCACTTGATCCGTCACTAGTAAATTGCAATGCTTCAGGTGGAGTTTGTCTTACTCCGTCAACCTCTACTATTGCTGTATACGGATTAAACTTTTGGAAGTCTTGTGTCAAACTATATTCAACAACACCAGTAGCATCAAAGTATTGCGAACTTGGATGACTTGATGTATGTACTAAACTTTCATCATGTGTTACATATCCAGGCACTGTTGATGCGTCACCTTCGTAACCTAAAATTGCAACATGTAAGTAATCGCCCGGAACTAGTGGACTAGTACCAAAATACTTAACTGTACTAATTCCGCTTGTTCCAAATGTAATTCTGGTTGTATACTCGTCAACTTCTGCAAATGTATAGTTTGTAATTCTAGAACCATTACACTTAATCATTGCTTCATAAATTTGTTCAAAGTTAACAGGAACATCGATATACACAAGCGTAGATGCATCTACATAATGATCAGTTACTGAATAATTATCAACCCATAACTGATTTCCACCGCCAATACCATAGCTCTCTACTCTTAGGATATCACCTGTTGATATATTAGTACCAGTGAATGTTAATGTTTTGTTTAACCAATCAATGGTATAGTCTACGGCACCTGCCGCTGGTGTTACATATTCAAATCTTAGAGTTAATCCAGTAGTAATGTTTAATGCCCTAACAGCAAATGGATTTGTAGTTAGTGTACTAAAATTAATTGTTCTTGTGTCAGCTGTTCCGTCATACACCCAATTTTCACTGCCAAATGGTGCTGAATGTCCATTGTTGTCAGTATCTGCGCCTGGACGAGTAAACACTTTCATGTTTAGTGTGTCAAACACTGATCCAGGAACTAGCTCTTGTGGCGAATGACTTGAGTATGTGTCAATAAACGCACCACCACTAACATTTATATCACTTGCTAGTGTTCCTAGGTATGTATCAGTGTATGTTCCTGGATCGTATTTGGTATCAAGCAACGATTCAGAATATGTTACTTCACCTTCAGGACCAAAGTCTAAGTTATCCCACGGATTAACATCAAAGTTACCAATGTCATAACCTGTATTTTGTGAATACAATGGTCCCTTGACCTGAACTCCTGGATAATCAGTACCAGATATTAGCAATCCTAAGTCTAATCCGGGCTCACTAACTGCTGGAACATATAGTCCCATAGTTCTGTTTACGCCACTAAGTGTACTAGCATCTACTAAAGTAAAATCATCTGGATCAAACAATGTTTGCGTAACTGTTAATGAACTATCGTCTGCGTTATTTGTTTCATAAACTTTATTGTTATGTCTTACAAGGTCACCTGGGTTGTAAACAGTGGATGCTGTCCAGTCTACAATTTCACTTTTGTATTCATACCTATCATACTTGATAGTAGTGTTGTATGATCTAACTGTTCCTGGGCTAGTTACTGCTATTGCTGTTGCACCTGTTCCGGCACCACTTATTGTTAATGTTGGCGTTGTTGTGTAGCCTGCGCCAGCTGTAACAACTTCAACTCTAGTAACTGCTCCTGCTGTATTTACTATTGCTTTAAATGTTGCTGGTGTTGTAGCAGTACCTGTTACTGACACTGTTGGTGCTACTGTATATCCACTTCCTCCATTAACTACTGTAACTGAATCTATAGACAGTGTGTGGTTTGCATTCCATTGGCTGTAGGGCCATGTTGACCATATAGCGTTGTCACTGGCGTAGCTACCTGGTAGCCCATCTGTTGATAATTTAGGACTTACAAAACGTCCTAAAGTGTTGTCATAATAGCTTGGTAAATCAAAGTCTGTTGTGCTACCTTTGAATAACTCTTCACCTTGGTATTTTAAATTAAATTCTTTTATTTGAACGTGATATGGTTTAACTTCATTGATATATTTCTCAACAAACTCTTGGTTATCAACTTGATAGATATCATATTCCTGAAGGTCTCTTAATGTGTGTTCGACGTCTACCAATGATGTTTTTACTAGCCAGTTAACGCTAGTCTGTTCACTCTTAATGTATTCAAACATTAGAGTTATTAGATTTATTCTTTCTATTGCCAATTCATTAATTAATAGTTCATCATTGATTGCTTTAATGATTTGTCTAGTTTCAACTACAGGCTCTGCATCAAAGTATTGTGCATCAAATACTTCAACATCAAATCCATTTCTACCAAGAGTATAATCATACACCGATGTTGATATAGCTATTGTTCCGTCTTGCAAGCTAATACGAGTCCATCCTGTTGTTGTTCTAACATAATTTTCGCTCTTACCGTTGCTGTTAGCAGTTACCTGAACAATGTCGCCAGTTGATGTTATTGATTCAACTGTGGCCAGTCTAGAATATGTACTAACTTCGTTTATTGGTTTGGTTAAAGCTGAATATCCTGTGGCATACCAATCTATATATGTCCAATAATTTGATGTTTTATAATTTTGAACTCTGACTAATAATAAACTATCGTCTGCTTGAACTTCATATATTGTCCATAAGTTATTATTCTGGCCATCATTGGCAACTAGATATTTGTATCCTGTCGGCACTAATATAAGATTTTGATATGTTAATTCATCATATGTAAGTAAACGCTTGTCCCATGACCCTGATCCAGTTATTGGTTCAGCTTCTTGACTGTTTAGCAATGTAAAGCTACGCATCTCACTCATAGTATGTTTAGCAAATACACTGTTTACTCTGATGATGTAGTTTTTTAAGGCCATGTACCTGTCTGCAAACATACTTTGTCTAGGTCTATATTCCACACCGTACGATTCTGCTACACTCAGAGTTGGATCTGGAACTTTAAATCCGATACTATCAGCACCTGTAAAACTGTCAATTAGTTTTCTATATAGACTTGCACTTAAAAATTCTGTAGGATCACCAGCTTTAATTAATTCATATTCAACGTGAACATTATTGTCTGTTGATATCTTGTCAAATTCAACATGTAATACTCTATCTGTAGCTACAAGATATTCTTTAGAATTATACATTGCAAATGATGATGGTGCAATTGGTGCCAAGTATGCAATGCCACTAGCTTTAGGATCTAATATATATTCACTCATAGTTTTCACACTAAGTGTTTTGTTATATTCTTGTGCAACTGTTAGTATGTCTTTGACCCAGAAATAATAAACAATTTCAATATTTCCACTAGCAGAAACACGAGTATGTGTACTATAACTAGTTGTATTATAAACTGTTCCCTGTCCTGTATAGGTTGCTGGAGGTTGTATACTTTCTACCCATTGGTAAATTTCAATTGTTGATCCTACAAACAGCTGACCCCATGTTTTTGATCTATAGTCAACATCTCCCTGATAATGATTAATAAATCGTGCATTAGTTGTGTTCCACCATACTTGGCCAACATACTCATTATTCCATGTCATGCCATTATTGTTTACTGACCCAACATTGTAACTTGCTGGATCTTCAGCACCAACAACATCTAAGTTTTGTCTGACTGCCCCAAGTATCTTGCCCTGTATTGGATCAATAAAGTCTAGTTCTGCTTTTACCTTCTTGTCGTTTTTGTCGTATATAAATGCAGAATTTAGTAGACTAACATCGACTACTTTTTCTTCTTCTCTAATTACTTTCCATGCAGTTTGTCTTAGAGCATTGTTCCATGATACTAGTCTACCAACTACCTGACTAGAAACATTTTTATGTGCAGGACTAGTAATTAACAACTTGCCTGACGTGTAGTCAACTGCTTGACCAAATTTAGTCAGTTCTGAAACATTATTATCAACTACCTGTTGACCAAATACAAATTTTCCTGGAGATGCTATGCTATCGCTAGCTGATGACAAGTAATCAAATGTATATACTACACCACTTTGTGTCTGTATATCTCTAATTTCAGTATGGTCACTGTCTAATGTTGTTATACCCCCGTCAAGTGTCACTTCTAAATTACTTGCTCCGTTTGGAGATCCAACTACTAGAGTTAATGCATCACTTGATATTGATATTGATTCACCAAAGTTTGTATATTCCCTAGGATATGGATTTGTTATTGTTTGTGTTACAGCAAATATATCTAATCCTAGTGCAGTCAACGGAGTAAGTCCATTGGTTGCCGGTAGTATTACTAATTTGTTTGCTACAGGACCAGCATCTACATTTATCAATGAAATGTTAAGTTTATCACCTGTTGTTGCTGTTGCAACTACATTTGGAATATCAGCATTGTTAATATCTGTAACTACTTGAGCCAATGATGTGCCTGTAAAGGTTACAAGATAGTTATTAATTCTTATTTTGTGTCCAGATACTACTGTTGGAGTAGCTACTGTTCCTGTAATTGTTCCGTAAAGTCTTGACTGGTTAACAGCTCTTGTTACTGATCCACCTTCAGGAACTTCTTGATTGCTTGACGGTGCACTGGCATACACTGAACAGTTAGTTGGACATATTTTAACTTTACTTCCAAACAACGAACCTTGGTTTGCATTTGTCATTTCTATTGTGTCAACTAGCTGTACGTTATTAGTTTCAACATCAACAAAGTCGCCTAATGCAGGTGCTGTTGCTAGTGTAGCTGTTTTAGTAGTAAATGTATATGTTCCGCCAATGTATCTAGTACTGTTTGTTTGATAAACACCGTTGACATAAACTTCAGCTCTGCCTTGCGGTGTTTGATCTACTGTAAATGTTTTATTTGAGGCCACAGTCTGTTGGAAACGTTGAACGTCTCTATCATAAACGTATACTTTACCTACTTGATCTATCACACCCGATGTTGCTAGCGGAGCACCAATGATAATTTGTCTACCGTCTGTAGTGGTTGATACTGAATCACCAAATCTATCACCTAGTGTTCCGGCTATAGTTGTAACATGCTCGTAGTAATCTGCTGACCTAATAGATATAACAGCGGCACCAGCTGGTGCTACTGTAAATGCAAATGTCAATGAACTATCAGCACCAAACGAATAATCTAATTCTGGACGTTGTAATACACCGTCAACAAATACCTGTATTGAATTTAATCCATCTACTGTGTATAATCCTGTAATGTCAAACTCTAGTGTCGATCCATCACCTGCGAGTGTTAATGTCTCATTTCTGGTAATATTAACTCCCTGTCCTGCCTTAGGAGCAACATCTAGAGTTATAACATTACCTGCAAATGTGTAACCATCATCAGCTATTATTGAATTTCCTACAACGACTGTAATTTGATCTTTAGCATTGCCTGCTGAAATAATAGAGCTGGATATATTATATCCTTTAGTACTGCCGTCGCCTGTAAATGTTGCTCTTTGTAATTGTCTGTCAACTCGCTGGTAACCATACACTCTACTCTTGCCAGGTGCTCCAACATATATCCATCTACCATCTTCACTAATTGTAACAGCATCTCCAAAACGTCCAAGGCTTGTTGGATTGCCGTCTGGTGTTACTAACAGTTGGTGTTCGACCATCGAAGTGTTATTTGCTTGTTTTATAACAACTGCATATCCTTGTCCACTATTGGAAGTACTTGCACCTGCTACTGCATATATTTCGTTAGCAAACGTAATATCATTTCCATAACCAGTTACTCCGGTTGTACCGGCTAGTGTAAGTGTTGAGTTTTCAGCATACACGTCGTCAGCTGTTTTAACAAACGAGTATACTGCTCCTCTACTTGAATTGTGGAGGTTGTCGCCTACTAGTGCAGTCAGACTATTTTTATTTTGTGCTACGCTGGCACCAAAGTTTGTATCAGCTACTGTTGTAAAAGTAGTTAAACTTGACTCTGCTGTAAATGGCCATCTTTTTTCTAACACTGTCCATAAGTTTTGACCGTTGTTGTCTACCCACACTCTGTTACCGACACTTAGTGAGTTAACAAAAGGTAAATTAAGTATGTCACTTGGCTGTGTAACCCTGACTGAGTTTAATTTAAATAGCAGTCCTTGGCTTGTTATTGTAGAAACATCTGTCGGTAGTGATAAGTTTACTGTAATTTTATCTATACCAGGAGTTGATACTACTCTGTACGCAAAATCTACAGCAACATCAAAATATTTAACTACAACTAGATCATTCTTTGCTAGTTGATGTGGAGCATTGAATGTAAGTGTTGATGTTCCGTCTAAGTTATCAGTAGCTGTTGTTATTATTTGATTCAACGTACTAACTCTGTATATGTTCCAGTTATGTGCGTTATCTTTAGCTACCCAGATTGTAGTTCCCGCCTGCAATTGTTCTAGATAAGGTGTTAGTATGCCAAGATCATCTAAGTCGAATGCTTGGAAGTTAATGTCATCTATGTTAACGTAGCCAGCTGTTGGTAATCCTAGATCGTTAACTTCACTAGAGTAGATAGTACTCAGAGGTCCGCCATTTGCAAGATTAACTTTATAACTTTGTCTATAAATGTTGCCTAGTTCTACTGTTTGATCAGCTGTTGATGTAGCACCATTGTTTACTAAACTAATTGTACTTGGATTACCAGTTAACAAACTTTCACTTGCTTCTAATTCAATATAGCTTCTATTTGCGTTAGCACCATACGCACCTTGTTTAACTGCCCAATTCTCAAATACCGAATAGTCAGTTAATTCTTTTTCTAACTTAGCTGATTTAAATAAATCAACAGCACGTTTTGTACCTTTGTTGCTTATGTAGTTTTCGTAAACATTAACCTGACTGATATCATCTAAGTTCATGTTTTCTAAATAGTCACGCTTGTTAAATCCAATCAGCCCAAATCCTAATTGATCTGCATCTTGTTCTAGGTTAGCAACATTGCTATCATAGTAGTCTTTAATTTGATCACTCTTAAGGCTAAGGTTAGGTAGTAGACCTTTTTTAATTTGATCGTACTCTGTTTCTAACCATAAGCTGTAATTAAAGTCTGTACTTGGGTCAACATGTTCTGCCGCAGAGTAATATTGTGTTTTATAAAGAACAATGTCACCTTTAGAGTATGACCTTGTTCCGGTCCATTCACCAACATTGTCTAGATTAAACACAAATCCTTGTGCTTCAACTTGTCCAGTCCAATCGCCTGTGTTGTATCCGTTAATTTTAAGTCGCTGTTGCCTTGACCCTGTTGTTGGATCGTAAATTAAGTCATTAAATATTGACACGTTATCAAATACTAATACATGTTCATAACTTGTAAACTTAGCATTGATATATGCTATAGCATTTTCATCTGTTGTTTGAACTTCAAATACATTATCGAGTCTATTAAATACCAACCTATCATTGGTAATACCTTTAAGGTTTTGATTTAGTATAAAGTCATCTGCACCTTGCCCTAATATTGGAGCGACTACTGCTTGTGTTTTTTTAATTTGTAACTTACTAGCATTTGGATTTAAGTTAATGATGCTACCGTTACGCCACCCTTGCTGACTCCAGTAAAGTGCTTCGCGGATCATCTGATACCAGTCTAGTAAATAATCATTTTCTCTAGCTTCAAACACATAGCCTTTAGATTCTAACCAACGGCCGTAACTTATTAAAAAGTCACTTAGTGTACTAGTATTAGTAAACACATAACCATATGGTATTTTTACTTCAGTATCACTAAAGTCAGATGATACTCTTACATCTTTAGCACCAACTTTTATAGTTTTATAATTACCATTTGGTATGCTAGTGAATATAGTAAAGTATGGCTGTAGTTTACTGTTACCATAGACTGCGTATCCGTCTGCTGTTTTTTGTATAATAACTGAACTAAATTCAACTTGATCAAATATTTCATTGTTGTACAAGAATACTTCATAGCTTTCGTCTGGTAATAGCAAACTTGTGTTGTTTGAATTTGGGCTTGTCTTTTCTGTAAAGATTTTTAAATACTCTTTATCACTAAATCCAGCTAGTCTATATGTTAATTGTATTTCAATATTTGACAACAGTTCTGCAATTTCTGTGCTAGTCGAGATTCCTTGCTTACGAGCAAAGTCAACTGACCAATTGATATATGAATGTTTAGGATTGTTTTCACCGTATATACTAATATCGCTTGATTTAATTCTTGTTCTACCGTTATAAAGGTATTGTCCTAGAGCAGTATCGTATTTGTATAAGTCTCTGTCTGCGTTAAGAGCAAAAAACTCTGCTGGCTTAGTTAATGCCAACAATCTCATTACAGCAAATGGGTATGAACTAGATTTCCTCCAGACTGATTCTACCGGACCTTGATCCCCTTGTACCCATGATTTTTTAAGACTTAGATTGTCATAGTTTTTAACCATAACATCAAATGGTGTTTTTATTGCACCTTCATCAGTTACTGGAATAACTTTTGTTAAATTAGTTCTTATAAATTTAGTATCTACTGAGTATGTATCAACACCGTCCCAGATACGTCCAGCGGCTAAATCATCCCATAAAACACGGTTGCCTGATGTATATGGTGCAGGGCCGTATTTGCTTGTCCACCAAATTGGCTGTTCTGAGAAGCCTATCATTTCCCATGGTCTTATATGTGGAAGATCTGTGTCATAGTATTTGTTAAACACTCCTCTCCAGTGTCCTGGTAATAGCTCGCCATCTAGAGTATCATTAGCTTTTGAGTAATTCCAAGTCCGTGTGTCGTCTTGCTCAAAATCTTGTAGTTTATAATCTAATCTATTCCAGCTTACCCAAGTTAAGAAACTAGTTCCTAGTATTTCTGTAATTTCTTCTTCAGTATAATCAGTTGTTCTAAACTTACCCGGCACAACATCTTCAGCACACAACGGAATATCACCTGTCCATTTGATGTTGTTGTAGATGCGTTTCTCAAACTCTAAAAGTATGTTGTCTCGGTCATCACCCCATGCTAGTACTTTTGAACCATCGTGTCCTAGTATTACGTTTGTTTCAGTAACATAGGTGTCATCTGAATATATCTCAGGTTTGTATTTTTTATATAATCCTAACTTGGTAGGAGTGCTTGGTACATAACTTCCGTATGTTGTTGCATACTCTCTAATTTTAACCACATCGCCTGCTACTAGAGTTGCAAGACCGGTGGGCACAGCATGTATTGTTAATCTAGCACCATCTATTGCCACTGAGTAATCAATATCTTTTATTAATTGTATATCATTTTTATAAACTAGTAGACCTTTATAGTTTGCTTTTGTAAAATCATATATTGTTGTTAGGTCAAAGACTTCGTCATCAATTGCTGTAATTGTGTAAGTTGCTTCGGCATACACGTCACCGGAAGGAATAGTATCGCTCCAGTAAAATGGCTGTGTTGATTCTTTGCTAGCGTTAACATACGCTAATGCTTTATCTAATTTCTGTGCGGTTGTTCCTAAAAAGTCATTTTTTGCAATAGCATCAATTACTTTGTTTTTATACTTTTCGTATTCTGTGCCTGCGTATGCCATTGAGTCAAAGAAGTTAATATTAGAATCTCTAACAAACGTAGTAGCTAGCTCTATCGGTGAGCCTTGTTGCACTATTCTATTACCGTAAGGTACAACATCTCCTAAATCTCTAACATTGGTGATACCTAACACTGCACCTGAAAGAGTTGGAATATTCTGTGCTAGATCAACATAATGATTTCTTACTGTACCTAACGTAACTGTAGTGAATGTGTTATTAGGTGAATTATTAGCTAGGTTGTCTGGTATTTGATAAAATCCTGTTTTGCTAACAACATCACTAATAATACGCACTTCAATGTTTGCACCGGTTGACGGTACATGGTCAGATGCAAATGTTATTGTTGTTTGATCTTCTGTAGTTATGTAAGTGTATTTGTTTAAGTTATAAAATACATTATCAACAAATACAACAACTGCATTATCTGTTACTGCTTTGGCTGGAATGTCACATACCAAAGGCACACCTGTATAGGTAAATGCTATTATCTGTGACTGTATTGATTTGTTAAGATGTTTTTTCCATCCTAGTTCTTTTTCAAATGTAGTCCTATCTGAATAAGCGTGAGCAAATCCAACATTAATACCTGAGGTATTACTAACAGAGTCTGACGTATAAACAAAAGTATCACTTTCTAAATTGTTATCAAATACAATGTCTCCTACATTATTAATACTGAGATATTTTAATCTCTGATTTAATATTGGATCTAGTGCTCCTGAACCTTCAGCATATGAAAATAACTTAGTGCCTGTAAAGTTTGTACTTGGATAAGCTGTTTGACTACCTAAACTGTTGCCTGTGCTGTCAAATATATCAAATAACGGTGCCTGATTAACTTTTATTTTTTGTTGTGTTTCTGTCCAAACAATGCCTGTGTACCTATAGCTCTTGCCTTGCAGTGTTGACCCACTAAGCAAGTATGCTGTGTTGTCAGTAGCTATTTCCCCGTCTGTTGCTACAGTTAGATTAATTATTTTACTAGTACTAGTTACCCCGTCTTCATCTATTATAGAAACCTGATAAATTTTATTTCTAACTTCAGGGTCTGTGTCATTAGCAAATATAATTCTTGCTCCGTCTACTAGGTTGTAACCGTCTAAACTATATCCTGTTTTTCCATTAACGTTACTGAGGGCATCTGTTTGATTAAAGTCAATTATGTTAACTGGTGCCTTGCCTTCTGTTCCAAAATTAAACAGTTTTAGGCCTGCTTTAAATTCTAATACAGGACGTTTAGCTCTTACAGTTTGATCTAAATTTGCAATTGTATTATTATATTCTGCTGTTTTGTTAATAACGTCAATGTGTGTCCAACGGTTGGTTCTAGTCCAGGGGTTAAGATCTTTACTAGCTTTGTTAATTGTAAAGTAATCTTGACTCTTAGGTGCATTCAAACTTGAATCATATGGTCCGCTATCAAAAGCAGTAGTATCAAATGGTAATGTTTCATCATCTAAAAACGGTTCTGGAGTTTGAAAATTTGTTTCTGCAAGCAATTGAATTGCAGTACCTACACCTTCAATATAATACGTTTGATCCTGATAGATAGCAGGTGCTGTTCTACCGCGGAATTGTACTTTTAATCCATTGGTAAATGTAACTCCATTGGGAGAAGTATAATTTACTTTGCCTACAATGTCGTCTTCAACATCTAACAAGGTAGCATCTATTTCATCTACTACTTTGATTACACCAAATTTAGTAGCATCAGTTTGATCTTGATAATAAAGTATATCACGTGTTGCTGTTAATAAAGGTTGAGGTTCAAAATATCCCTCAGCTGATTTGTAAAAATATCTAGAAGCATTAAGTGTTCCGTATTGTATTTCAAACTTATTCAGATTAGGTACGTCTAGTACTCTTGATAATACCATATATGGTCTAGTTGGTTCACTGGCATCAATTTGATACTGTATTTTCCATACTCCGTATCGTTGTGCTTGTGTAGTAACATCAGTTGTTGCATCAAATACTCCATCATCATACCCAGTAGTAGTTGAATCAAATCTATCTGTAACTCTCCAGCCACTAAATGCACTGTCGCTATCTGTGTTTTTATTTAAGAATATAACTGTGCGATTTTCTAAATCACTTATTGAGTCAATTCCTTTATGCTCATCTAAGAACACATCTACATAGACATTGTTGATTTGATCAAATCTTAAGTCAGTTGTTAGATCAACTGTGCCTAAGTCAGTCATTGTGTAGAATTCATTTTGTTCTGTACTTAACGGAACATTAAATTCTACTATACCGTTGTCTTCACCGTTGTTAGTAACGCCAAGTACATCTCTACTTGAAATATTTTCTTGTCCAGGTATTACACCAGTTGCTCCGGGATTTGTTTGTATCCAGAAGGGATTGTCTGACTGCTCTACTTCAAATGTATAGTTACCGCCTCTTACTAAGGTAATTGTTGGATTTTGTCCTGCTGTTCCCGATAACGTATACCCGCTTGTTGTTCTTCCAACTGTAAAGTCGTTAGTGAGTCCTATATCTGTAGCTTGCACATTAACTGGGTCAGGACCACCTGCTAACCAATAGTATTGGCCAAAGTTAATAAACTTATCATAATCAACAAATGGATCCCATGCGTAAAATTCACTTGAGAACAAACGATCATGTTTATTTGTTTTTGCACCGCGTACATTGAGAGCGTCTATCAATCCAGGATATGTAGTTAGGTCTTTTGTTCTTGTAGTGTTTGGTATTTTATAAACCACTGATGGATCAAGCTGGTAGTTTGCTCTTGTGGTGTCTGGTTCAAGAACATAACTGTCAGTTGCACTTACTCCTGGGCCGTTCTTTTTACCTATGTAACCTTCAACACGCTGAAGCTTGCTTGGTTGAACCATCTGGTCCAATGTAGCTGATAAGAATTTTTTGTTGGTCTCTGTCCTAAATATCTCAGGTAGTAGGTCAACTGTGCGTGTTCTTGTTATCATTAAATTATTCCACTATTAGTTGCTGTTCTTAATGCACTAGAAGTTAGTGCGTCAATGACTACAATACTATCTACCGAAGCCGCATTTACAAATATTTCGTCAGGTGCTGATCGTATTTCGTATAAGTCACCGAAGCTCTTTGTTGGGTCTTTAGGAACTAGCACAACTGAACTTACTATGTCACCTAACTCAGAATGTAGGTATGCTGACAATTCTGAGAAGTAAAATGTATCACCAAAGTCCCACTTGTCTATAGTAAAGTATTCATTAAGTGCCTCAACAACACGTGATTTAATTTCACTTGTTGACACTACTGAATTTGCATACTTAATAACTTTAATGTCGCCCTGAAGTTCTGTTGCCGCTTTGCTACCAAACAATGGTTTAAATTTTACAGAATTTAAAATTACATTGTCACTGATCATTTTATAATCTTGTAGTGTAGCATATGCAATTGAAAGCTCGTCAATTGTTGGAGCAAGAGGTTTAGTAACTGTAGCAGTAGAATCCCTAAGCCAATTTTGATATTGGGTATAATACGAACTAGTCGCTAGATATAAATCAATAATGTTTGTTATTGCAGGATCAATTCTCTTACTGTTACTTGAATTATGTTTGTATTGGAAATACAAATCCTGTCTTCCAGTATTAACTTGATACTCTGTTGTTTGTGTAAGTGTGTAGGTTGTTCCAACAACTGTTAGTTTGTAAAACTTTTTATCTGTAGACGCATAAAACACCTGGCCAGTTAGATATTCTGTTTTAACTAATTCTATTGCTGATAATGTTGCATACAATATATTAACTGTTCCACTCGCTATTGGTACGTATCTTTCTAAGTTATCAAAGTCAATGGTTCTCTGTAAAAACGTAACTTTGGTTGTTGCGTTTGTTGCAGGAGCAACTATGTCTGTAAATATGTCAGGGTTATCTGCAATGTTATCACTATCGCTATCAGCATAACTTACTAATACTTTAAAGTTGTCAACAAATCCATCTGTTTCTACTTCCTGACCAATAATATCTAATTTAATATCGCTGGTCAATGATGCATTACTGTCAGGTTTGCTGTTGGTTTTAATTACATTAACAAAATCATTAACTGTTCGTCCTGTCTTAGGATCGTATATTGCATCATTGGAATCAAATATAAATCTATTCTCAGTCACTGATGCAAAGTAATAGTTTAATGTTCTATACTTGACTGTGTATGTTGATCCGTCTGTAGTAAACTGCACTAACCATGATGCATCTCGTTGTAGTCTGTTTGTGTCTTTAGCGTAATTTGTACTAAACTCTGCATCCTGATGTAAATTATCAGATGATATAATATACCATGTAGCAGTTGTGTTATCGTATCCTAGACCAAAGTTTCTATATAATTCAACTTGGTCGATCATTAACGCTTCTGTCGCTGACGGTATGTCTGTTACAAATTTAGGAATTACTTCAGTTGGGATTGCACCAGTAGGTATGAAATCATTTAATACAACAGGTCCGCTACCATCAGCTAGATTGCCGCCGCCAAAACTTGTGCCGTCTAATGTTAGACTAGACACTGTTACCCAAAGAACTAATCTCTCATTGGCACCTGTTGGTGCTCCTGCTTTTAATCTGTTGTTGGCATCAAAGAAGTAACCACTTGGTGGTTCTATTTTAACCAATCCACCTTGTTCGATATAACGAGTATTACTGGTAGCAATTGGTCCAACTGCTATAGGATTACCTGCGGCATTTTTAAAGTAGCCCGAACTTGAATTAGTTGATGCTGTGCTTTGTTGCCAGATAATATCTGTCGACGCATAACTTGGTCTTACAAACTTATCATTATAAAAATGCACCATTGGTCTTGACGCAATAGTTGATTCAAGTTGATTAGTAATTACTGATGCAATATCATTTGTATCAACAAACGTAAATGTAAAGTTAGGTAGAGTATAGTCTCTATAGAACATACCGTCGCTAGCAAACGCATTTGTTGATGAGTACTTACCAGTTGGATCTAATAAATCCAATTGTCTGTTAATACCAATACTCGAACGACCAAGTGCTTTAGATTTTAGTATTGATGTAAACTGTGTGTAAGGGAAGTTATTATAATCTTCACCGTTGACCATTCTGTTCTGTGTATAGAATCTCGCTGGAGCACGAGTTTTAATATCATCAATTGAATCTCTTTGTTTAGCATTAGTTACAGGTTGTTGCAGTCCTAAAACAAAACTTGCTGTTTCGTTACGACCATTGCGACTAACGTATGGTATTGAGATTGTAATATTTTGTAATTCGTCCGGAGTAATAATATAGTCTAATCCGTTTGACTGTCTTACATATGTTCTGAATGTGCCAACTGGAACTTTAGCAAATACACCGTCACCAAATCGTAAATGAACTTGATCGTTTGTTCCAGCAGTTACTGAATATACAGTACGCTGTTGTCCGTTAGTTACTGGAGTAGCTCCTACGCCATATATGCTTTCTACTTTTGTCCATTCAGTTAATGTATTGGTATTTGTAACTTCGTATACCCAAACATCGCTTTGGTTAATTCCTTCAACATTAATGTCAACAGTTCTGTTAGATATCCTTTCTGAAACTGCAAAGTCTTGGCTAATTAATCCGCCTTGTTTGAAGTAAAAGAAAAATCCTGTGTTTGAAGAACCGTAACCTAGCTTGTCGTTTCTATATAACATACTCATAGGACCATTTGGTTGCGGTGCTGGTTCATATATGTAAGTTTTGTTTGATGATGTTGCTGATACAACTTCAAATGACATATTTGTACCATCTACTGTTCCATCAAACGGAACTACAGGCAAAAAGCCATCTACAACATTTAATTCATATTCGTCTGTGGTTACACCTAATATACTTTGTGTATTACCAGGTCTACCTACTCTTTGGCTGTCAGATACAATTGCATTTACTATAGATGTAAATTGTTCGTACCAGTCTTGGTTTGTTGAATCATTCCAATTAACTCTAACTCCTGAAAGATTAAACCCGTTAACGTCTGTTACAGATTCTGTCGTTGACACACCTAATACTTTTAAGTAACCCTGTCCTGCTTCATTACGCTTTGGACTGTACCCTACTAGGTTTGCTAGTTTAACTACTGAGTCTCTACGCTCTGCTGTGTCAATGAAGTTTTCACGGGCATTTAGATCGTTTCTAAATGCAAGACCTTGACCCATAAAGGCCATTAAGTCTAATAGTGCAATAAATTCACTTGACTCTGTGTAGTCATTGTATGTTTCTGGATAGTATAATCGAAGGTAATCTATGAAACTTTTTCGTAGGGTTTCAAAATCGTAACTTTGGAGATCAGCTTCACGGAAAGTCTTATACAGTCTTTTCCAGTCCTCTGCTCCAAATATTGCTGTTTGTCTTGTAGTCTTGGCCATAGTAATCTCGTTGTTATCAAGTATTTATCACTTTAGATAACTGCGTATATTATTATACTATGTTAGCGGATTGGGTTTCTTGGTTGAAGAAAAGGCTTAGTCTTTGCTTTTCTGTTGTAGGTAATACTGTGACAAAAAGTTCTACTAGTACACCATTTTGCTGTGGATATACCTGTAGATCATCTACTTTAACTCTAGGGTCTTGCTCAACTGTTCTACGCATTTCGTGTTCTAGATCTTTCATAGTTGAATCAGTCTGCGGTTCAAATATTAAACCCCACACATTGGTTCCATAACTAGGGTTACCTAACTTTTCACCTTGTTTGATCAAGAGGCTATTCAGCACATCACGTTTAACTAGTTCGTAATCAACTAGTCTAAACTTTTTGCTGTTATCAATTGTAGAAAATCCAAAGTAGGTTGCCATGTTAGTATTTATTCACTTAATATTTAGGTTTAGGTATCTTATCGTTATTAATTAACGCATTGCCTGCGGCATCTACACCTGCTCTATCTGTTGTACCTGAATATCCACCAGGACTACCAAATCCACTTAGATCTGGTGTAATTTTTTCATCTACAAATTCTACAGCATATTGAGCGTTCCTGGCTGTTTGTTTAATACCATTAACTATTGTGGTGTTTAAATCTAACCCTTTAGCCCATTTAACAGTGTCATTAACACCATAGCTAACAGACGCATTTAATATTGCTCCTAGGTCATTGGGTGTTTCTGTACCTTTAACTACTCCGCTTGCTCTTAATTGACTTACGTTGGCCACAAACACATCCTGTACTGCATCTTCTTGTAATGATGCATTATTAAGGAATGATGTTAAGTCTGACACTCCGCCTTTATTAGTCCATACTGTGGAACTAGATAACACTCGTTCAAGTTGTGTTGTTGTATTTCCGTAACTGTCAGTGCTGGTGCTTGTTGGGTCTGTTAAGAATCGATCTATTGTTCCGGGTGTTAGGTAACCTGCTGACTCTAATTGGTCAGCACTTAATCCAAACTGTCCTATGCCTTTATTGGCACTAAATTCGTTATAACGCTGTCCTGTGTCTTTAGCTAGTTGTCCCATAATACCAGTAACTTGATCACTGTTTAGGGTTTCAATGTTTCCAGATGCTTTGCTAATAGCAGTAAAGTCCTTTAGCTCAATACCAGTAGGTGCAAAACTTGATACTTGGGTAAGTGCAGTTTGTGTAGCAGTTGGTAAAGGTGTTTGAGCAACTCCACCAAAGTTAACTGAGTTTGCTACACCTAAGTTATGAAACGGATATGGTTCGTGTGTAGGAACTCTAGTTGCAATAGTTTCTAGTTTTCCTGATTGACTTTCCCATCCAGCACTGCTATTAAACACACTGTCGCTTACTTTATTTTTTGGTATTGCTGTAGCTGGTGATACTGGAATACTACCGCCTGAATTTAATGCAACACATCCTGCTGTTAGTGCTAGATTATCTCCACCATCAAAACTTCCAACCTTGCCTGCATCTAATGCCAGTGTTTGATCAGCACGTACACTTATTTTTAATTTACTGTATGCTTTAAATTCTGCTTCTGCTCTTATGTTGACATAGGTGGATTCTAAATTTAACCTTTGTTTACTCAACATGTTGATGTTTTGTCCAGCATACATGTTAATGTCCTTGTCAGCATGTAAATTGATAGTACCTTGTGTTCTTACGTTTACTGAATTTGTTGAGAATACATCTACTGTTCCTTGAGCCCCAAACTCTAACCACGACTGCCCATTAGCATGCGTAATATAAAAACAGTTGCCATCGTCACTCATTGTGATTTGATGACCTTTAGCAGTTCTAATTCTAATTAATTGATCGTTGCCTTCGAGATCTCCGTCATCCATAACAAGAGTGTGACCCCCACGACGACCAATAACTTTTACTTGATCTTCAGTGACCTCACCTTTTTCTAATTTTGATTTAATGTCTGTTTCACTAAAGCCTCCAGCATAGATAGGCTTACCCGGAGTGCTTACTCCAAATACAGAACTAGGGCTTTCTCTCTGACTGCTTGATGATATCGGACCTCTAATGGTGTCGTTGATTAGACCTTGTTGGAAAATTGAATATGCGTGTGTTGAGTGGATAGGTTTAGATCTATCCCAAAATCTACTGTCTTCAAATACTTCAGGATTTTCACCGTTAATTTCTGTTACTGGTACAGATCCTACGCCACCATAAAAACTTCCTGCGGCTGCTCCTGCCTTGTCATATTTAGGAGAACCAGCAATGCCGGGAATCATGTGACCTAGACCTGGGTCTGGAACGCATCCTGAGTAGTATCCTTGATTTGGGTCGCCATCTGCAAAGAAACAAAATACTCTAGTTCCTATGTCAGGTGGAGTAAACCACATACCGTATGTGTGTCGATTGCCTACAAAGTTTCCTGTACCGTCATTACCACCTGCGTGTTGTGTTGCACCATAAAAATGAGGAAGGTAGTTTACTGTTCTCCAGTTTGACTCATCGTCTGGGTTTTCACCACCAAATGCTTCAATATAGACTCGTAGTCTACCAGCTCTAGTAGAATCTATACTAGATTTAATTATACCGATGAACGGACCAAATTCTGATGGGACTCCTCCCTTGTCAAATTTGTATGCTGTTCCTCGACCTCTGTTTCTTTGTACGTTTTCTGCCATATGTCTATTTAATACCTATGCGTCTCTGGTGCTGAATATTTTTGGAAATGTGCTATCTTCTGTTTTTGTTTTACTTTCTATGTTGTTTGATTGTTTTACATTACCAACAGTAACAGATGATCTGTCTGGAAACTCTACCATTAGCCCTTCAAGCTCTTGGGTAAATGTTCCTTTAATAAATTTATTCTTAACACTAATAATTTGATATATTAATCCTTTGGTGTTTGTTCTTACATATTGATCAACGCTTTTAAGTAGTATTTCCTTAGGCTTTGCTTCGCCTGTCTCTTCGTTATAGTCTTCAATGGTGTTATAATTAACTTCGCAGAATACTTCTTGACTGTCATAGTTCAATGACCCGTCATTTAAAAAAGGACTAAAGTTTTTTCCTGCTCGATAAAAAATATCGCCTTGTTGGATAAAGTCAGGGTCACCTAGTATGGTCATTTCCATTCTGGCAAAATCAACAGGTGAGTACAACACACTGGCCGCTCTAGCCGCTTCGTCTGCTGATTCACCAACACCGTTTTGACTGCTTTGATCTGGCGGTCCAACTGCTCCGCTAGCCTGTTCAAAAGATGCTTCGTCTGCCGCTAACTGTTGGCTTTCTCGAGATTCATTTGAAAAGTTTGGGCTCAATGATGTGTAGTACAAGGCATTAAATTCTACTTCGTAGTCTAAGACTTCTGTATTTTCTCCAGTAAACCAATAGTTAAATTTCTTGTGTACACCTCTAAATCTATCTTTAGGAAATGCAGGACTTTTAGTGTCAGTGACCTGCTGTGGTGTTATAACAAACTCAATCTTGTACGCAAAGTCTTTTCTTATTTTATCATATCCCTTAGATTCTAGTTTTGTGGTAATTTTATACCAAGCCAATACTGGATTGCCGGCTTTGGTTTGCCATTCTTTTTTAACTACATTGTACTGCATCGTTTGTTGATTAGTAATATACTGGCTAGTTTTTAATATACCATCTATACTTTGTTGTAGCTGTTGCCCGGCAGTTACACTTACTGTAAATGTTTCTTTTTCAACTTGACCTTTACTGTTAGTCAAAAGACTACTAGTAGTTGACGGAGAAGAAGCTGTTCTTGGTTTAGCAACATCGCCCGGTGGCATTACCTTTTGAGAGCCCATATTACTTCCAACGAACGTAACCTTATATTCATCAGCAATGCTCTGTGATTTTGTCTTAACATATTCTTTTTGTTGTTTGTTTAAAGCATCCATCAGCCCGGTACTAATTGCCCTTTTGCTAGTCTTTGTATCTACTTCTAGATCACTTGTTCCCATAAACAGGTTTTGTAATGTTTGTCCTTTGATTTCAACCTGGAAAGGTATAGTTGCACGCTTTTGACTTAGTGCCTCAAAGTGATTAACTGGTAAGGCTTCGCACACATACTCAACAGCACCTGTAGTGGCCCGTGTAGTAATATTAGAAAACTTAAATGGAATAAATTTTTCATTGACACTGTTTTTGTCTGATCTATTGTTATCAATTCCTGTTGAGTCTACTGCCGGTTGAGAACTAATTTGATTCCCTTCGTCGTCATATCCGTGAAATCTAATTACCATTAGGTAGTGTTGTTTAATAAAGTCTGATGTAGATTCAGAGATGTCTCTGGTTGCATTTTTTAATCGTTCTATAAATGTAAATCCATAGGGCTCAACTATTTTAAAATTTAACCTTGTTTGATTAGTTGCTCCTCTAACTGCTCTAGGCATTAGACTTTCCATTTCTAAATCTTCTATAAAGTAGTCTAGATCAAAATGTCTATTTCGCGTAGCTCCGTTTAGGTCAGCTTCTAGTCCACCACCGCCACTTCCGCCACTTTGCATTAATAAACTTAGTCCTGCTACAGACTTAGTTTCTTCTGCACTCATTGTAGAAAACTGTTCAGGAGTCATTAGGTATATGCTTAACTGATATGTATAAGTTGCCATACTGGCTAATGAATTTAATTTTGCTTGTATATTTTGTTCAAATGCTCCTGGATATTTAATGTCACCTTGTCCTACTAGATTACCTCCGGTAGATCGAGCACGGTCTTCATCAAATTTTGTTCCTGCAAGATCATCGCTTGGTAGTCCACCGACCTGCTGTGTTTGTGTTTCGTTAGCATTAGTTGGAGTTATTTTTTTAAGTGAATTTAATTCACTTTCCAATGGAGGAGTTTGGGTTGTGGCACTTTCTTCTCTACCTGCCTTGTCGTCTGAGACAATCTCCCCAACACTGTTTGTGCCTGTCTTTTTGTCAAAGCCTAATCGACCGTCACTAAGTGAATCTCTAATTGTGTCTAAGGCCGCTTGAGCAATTGCTTTGGCTTCGCGTGCTTGTGCTACAGCGTCAATCACTCGAGTACCGTATACTAGATCAGATTGTCCTTCTCTAACTTCACCTTGGTTTAAAAAACTTGTGACGGCATTCAGTGTGTCAAGGGCTTCTGCATCTAGTTCTCTGCCTGCTATCTCTGTTTGATTAGTTGTAGAAACATACACATTAACCTGTGCTGAAATTCGAACAGCTCTGGAGCTAAGGCTAGATGCTTGATTTTCGTATTGGGTAGATTGAACTGATGTTACTGCCATCTTAGAAACCTAACGCTGATTTAAGAGTTGAAATCTTTGGTAAGAATATTTTTGTGCCAACTTTAAAATCGTAAATCGGGTCCACTATTGAATTTGGATTGCGTTGTGCAAACACCCACCACAGACTGGGATCATCATATAAATCTTGAGCTAGCAGGTCCGGGCGATGCTGATAGGTAATAGTTACCGTAAACATCTGATCATCTGCTTGTTTAGGAATTGGTCTATTCTGCATTACTCCGAGATAATTGTCTTCAACTTGTGAAGTGAAGTAAGGAGATGTTGATGCGTATTTTACTTTTGCCATTACCAGAACCCTCTTCTAATACCTTGTCCTTGTGCATAGTCAGCAACGCTAAACTCTTGGCTTGACCGTTTACGACCAACAATTGGATGTAGTGTCATTGTTAATTCTATTTTAGTTGGAACATAGCTTGAATTAGTTTGATCTAATTGTCCTGTACCTGATCCATAATATCTATTTTCTGCACCTTTGCTAACGCCCTGGCTGAATAACTGTAGTATCCTCGACAACGGACTTTGGTACCCATTATTCTGTACTCTTCGTTCACTAAGGTCAATTGTGGCATTACCTGTTCCACTAGTACGCACATAGTCAACATCAGGTGGCATAATGTAATTAAACTGTTGTATCACACAAGGATGATCATTGAATTGATTTTCACCAAATCCATCTAAAAATACCAGCGGAGGTGGAGTTCCTCTGTTGCTGTCTTGGCCATAAAACATTTTAGTTGCTGAACGAAAGAAGTGTATTGCGGCCAACAAGTAGTCTGCTTCTTTAGTACTTTGTGCAGTGAATGTTCCTGTAATTTGTATATCACTGATTTCACTACTTTGATAAAAATACTGTGCATAGTTTGAATGCGTTGGTGTTGTTTTATTGTAGTTGGCCTGATAATTAATCATTACTTGAGGAGTATATGGAAATATAACACCATCTGTAGATTTTAATGGATCTAGTATGCCCGAGTCACTTGACTTGTATAATACTTGACTACCAGGAGCCAAACGTACACGGAACCGCCAATCGCTAGCATCGTTGTCTGTTGCTCTTATATTTGCTTGTTCTTTGGTATTGTTCTCAAAACCGTAATCAAAAGCATTCTCTGGTGTTGGGGTCAGTATAGGAGGTACCACTGGAGCTGGTTCTGTTGTTCCATACGGACTATTTGCTATATTATCTTCTGCCATCTTGTTTCCTCATTATAATACTATTTATTGGAATAATAATAACCCACTATAATTGCTAAACCAAAAAAGGTTGACAGGGGCCGTTAAGACTGTATAATTAATTGTATAACAAGGAGATATATAGTGGCTGAAGAACCTAAAGTAGTAACAAGAACTGGACGTAAGGTAAACTATCTAAACAATAGAGATATCCTTAAAGAAATTCATAAATCAAAAGCAACCTATTGTACATTCTTAGATAAAGAAACACAGCATCAACAGGATGCTATTGTTTACGATCTTGCTAAAATTAATAAGGCTAGAATTAAAGAAGCCAAAGCAGAAGTGATTGATCGACACAAAAGAGCAACAGGTGAAATATTAAAACCTAGAGAGATTCCAGACACTAGTTTAGTATTTCGTTTAATGACATGGGAACATATTCCGTTAGTTGACAAAAAACCTACTAAAGCACAGCTAAAAAAACGAGCCAAACTAGAAGATATGTTTGATGATATTGAAGAAGCCAGAGAAGACGAAGATTATGGTATCACTGAACAAGTGTACACTAAATGTAATTTCCCTCCATTCTTCCATTATATGATTACCGAAGAGGGCACTCCTTATCTAGTAGGTAAAAGTCATTGGAAAGGTGATTTAGAAACTGGTGAGTTTTCAAAAGATCACGGAGCAATGACAGGCAAACTAGCACACATGTTTATTAAACTGTGCGAGCGTTATGCTACTCGAAGTAATTGGAGAGGTTATACCTACAACGAAGAAATGCGTGGACAAGCATTGCTACAATTAAGTCAAATTGGTCTACAATTTGATGAAGCTAAGTCACAAAATCCGTTTGCATATTATACAGCGGCTATTACTAACTCGTTTACACGTATCCTTAATATCGAAAAGAAAAACCAATCAATACGTGATGATATCTTAGAAATGAACGGATTGAACCCAAGTTGGACTAGACAAAACAGTGAAATAGATGTTAAACTAGCAGAGAAGCACAACAAACAGCAAGTAGCTGATACTAAAGAAAAAGAAACAGAAGCAAAATAACTTATTAACTCCTAAGGAAGGTTATTTGAGTAATCTATTTAAAAAAGCGGCTATTCTGACAGATATACATTTTGGATTAAAGTCAAATAGCCAGCTACACAACGAAGACTGTTTGAATTTCGTCAAATGGTTTATCACTAAGGCCAAAGAAGAGGGTTGCGAAACCTGTATCATGATGGGTGACTGGCACAACAATCGTTCTGCTATCAACATTGTTACACTTAACTACAGTCTACAAGCAATTGAATTACTAGGACAAGCATTCGACAGAGTATTCTTTATTCCTGGTAATCACGATCTATATTATAGAGACAAACGAGATGTACAAAGTGCGGCATGGGCCAAACATGTTCCTAATGTTGAGATAGTAAATGACTTTTACAAAGAAGGTGATGTACAGTTTGCACCGTGGCTAGTAGGTGATGATCATAAAAAAGTTAAGAAACTAGAAGGTCGTTATCTGTTTGGTCATTTAGAACTTCCACATTTCTTTATGAATGCCATGGTACAAATGCCAGACACAGGTGAGATACAAGGAGAAGACTTCCAAGGTTTAGAGTCAGTATACACAGGTCACTTTCACAAAAGACAACAAAAGAAAAACATTATCTATACTGGTAATTGCTTTCCTCACAACTATGCAGATGCTGGTGATGATGCCCGAGGAATGACCGTGTTAACTTGGGGTGAAGATCCAGAGTTTTATTCGTGGCCTGATCAACCTAGATACAGAGTATACAAACTCAGTGATGTATTAGAGGCACCAGCAGATCTATTACACAAAGGTATGCACACCAGGGTAAACATTGATATTGATATCAGTTACGAAGAAGCTAGTTACATACGAGAAACATTTGTAGGCACATATGGTCTACGTGAACTTACTCTAATACCTATTAAAAATGCTGACTTATCACAAGACTTTGCGCCTGGACAGTTGAAGTTTGAATCAGTAGATACTATTGTTACTAATCAGTTGACTAACATTGAAAGTGATCACTATGATCCTAAGATGTTGTTAGAAATTTATAGGGACTTATGAGTATATTAGGTACCGAACTTCATCCTGAGGCTGAGGAAATAATTAGTAAAAAATTTAATGTATTGTTGTCTATGAATTGCATGTCCATTGACACTAACTTACCGTATCTAGAGGAATTGTTAACTAATATTAAAAAAGAACAATATTCTCCATCAGATAGAATTTTATTAGTTCACATGGACACTGATTATTATGATCCGCTGTTGTCTCAGGGGTTACTAATTATAAATTTAATTAGATTATTTAAAAATAAAGATATCCCGTTGTACCTATTACTATTTGTTACTAATCACCACGGTATTGAAAAAGAATTTAACCAACTGTTAATCAACCATCACCTAAGAGATCGTCCAACTATAATAGAAACTTTGTTGTCTAACACAGATTTAGGTACAGCTATTAATTATACCGATAACACTAATTTTGATTTTAATAAAATTGAAAAAGCCGGGTTATGTATGCTAGGGGCCGAAAGGTCTCATAGAGTAGGACTGTGTAATTTTATAAAAGATACTAATCTATTACCAAACATAGCACTACAAACTAATTTTAACAAACAATGACTTTATTAAACACATATCCAACGACTCGTATTAATGATTTGTTTGCTAGTGAGAACAGCGACATTAATTTTGCCTCAATATCAGAAGATTGTAAAGATCCTATTGTTAAGGGATTACCAAATGTTGAATATCGATTTAACTCAGATTTTTATAATAAAATTGGAGTTGATATTGTTGCAGAAACGGTATTTGATTACCCTTACCCGTATATTACCGAAAAAACTTATAGATCAATGGCATCATTGAGACCTTTTATTATAGTTGGGGCTTATCATACCTTAAAATTTCTTAAAGAGAATGGGTTTAAAACATTTTCTGCTATAATAAATGAGTCATATGATGATATTCAACACCCTGAGTCTCGATTTTACACAGTATGTGATTCTATTAAAACGTTTGTTGATCAACCATTAGAAGATGTTAAACAAGACTTATATAAAATTACAGATGTATTAACTCACAATCGAGCACACTTGTTAAATTTAAGTAGTATCCAATTAGAGAAATTTAAGGCACAAATTAATAATGTTTAAAATAAAAACACTCACAGTGAAAAATTTCATGAGTGTAGGTAATGCTACACAAGCAGTTAACTTTGACCGTGATGACCTAACCTTGGTACTAGGCGTTAACGTAGACCTTGGAGGTGATGATACAGGTGCACGTAATGGTACGGGCAAGTGTCTAGGCATAAATACTATTGTAAAAGTAAAAAACACAGTAACCGGTGAAATTTACGAAACGACAATAGGGGATTTACACAATGCCGCGATGGAACAACAGCCTAAATGATAACTGCACGCAAGTAATGGAAACAGTTATCAAAAATATAGAACCCAACACATACCAAACGTTACTAACTGACATAGCTCAGGCTAATATCAAGAACTCTAAAAAAGAAATAGAAAAATATGTTCGAACCAAATTAGGTCTTGTTACTTCTGACTCTAGACATACTAGAAATTATTGGATACTGAGAGGATGGAGCACAGCCGAAGCGTATGTAAAAGCTAAAGAAAATAAACAGAAAAATTGCAAAAGTGTTTATAGCCAGGAATTTTGGTTAGAAAAAATTAATCCTGCGACAAACAAGCACTATTTAGTAGACGAAGCTGACTTCGAACGGAACTCTCGTAGACCTATTAAAAAAGAATACTGGATTAAAAAAGGTTATAGTAATAGCGATGCGCAGGATTTTGCTGCTTGCACAAAAGAAAGCAACAACAAGAAAGGGGCTAGTGCTTCAGCCGATTCTACTGTACGCAAAATCTCGTCAAAAAGATGTTTAGAGTATTACACTGCGAGAGGAGCTAGCAAAGATGAAGCAAAGAAATTAGTATCAGCTAACCAGAAACATTTCTCGAAAGAAATTTGTATAGCAAGGCACGGTAAAACTAAAGGTCTGGAAATTTGGCAAGATAGGCAAGATAGCTGGCAGGCAACGCTAAATGCAAAGACAGACGAGGAAAAAGCAAGAATTAATAAACTAAAACTCACAAAAGGAATATCAGTATCTGTAGCTGAGAGAGAAATAATAAACGAAATCAGAAAAGTTGATAACAGTCTGCCAATCATAGCTCAGCTTACTCTAGCAATTAATTCTAAAAAACAATACGTCTATGACATAGCGGTTGCTAATAAAATAATCGAATACAATGGAGACTTCTGGCATTGTAATCCTAAAATTTATCCTCCGGAGTATGTAAATCCGAGAACTAAACTGCAAGCTTCAGAAAAATGGATACTAGACAAGTCAAAAATAGAATTTGCCAAACAGCAAGGATATGAAGTTTTAGTAGTGTGGGAACGTGATTTTAAAAATAACAGAGAAGGTACAATTCAACAATGCATACAATTTCTCAAACAGTAGATAGAAAATTTATTAGTAGCATCGATCTTAGCAATCTTGAGATTGACACTGATTCAGGGTGGCGGCCAGTGACTGCAATACATAAAACAGTCGAATATATAGTATGGCAGATTCAAACTGAATCTGGCATTATTCTTGAGTGCGCTGATACTCACATATTATTTGATGCGAATTATTGTGAGATCTTTGTAAAAGACTTGCAGGAAAATATCTCACAGGTTATTACAAGAAACGGACCCGAAACTGTTATTTCTGTTAAACAAAAAGATCATAAAGAAAACATGTATGATGTTACAGTGGATTCTAGCGATCACCGCTTTTATTCAAACGACATTTTATCTCATAACACAACAATCATTAATGCACTGTCATACAGTTTATATGGGCAAGCATTAACCAACATTAAACGTGATAACTTAATTAATAAAACTAACTCTAAAGGTATGTT
>Ga0075110_1000172_pt1 | contig 33317 bp, 26 predicted proteins | sample AntAceMetag02UK8_FD_69799 | JGI IMG/M metagenome (GOLD analysis project Ga0075110, IMG submission 69799) | Saline lake microbial communities from Ace Lake, Antarctica - Antarctic Ace Lake Metagenome 02UK8 | ecosystem: Environmental > Aquatic > Non-marine Saline and Alkaline > Saline | place... | reverse complement strand
TAGAACTCTCTGTGGCCAGAGAGTGAACCGTGATCTGTAATTGCCAAAGATTTCATGCCGAGCTCTTCTGCTCGAACCAAGTACTCTTCTGGTGTGGCTATCCCATCGAAAAGGGAATAGTGTGTGTGAACGTGAAGACCATTGTAGCTCAACCTATCGCCTACCAGTCAATATTTGATGAAGTGACTGATGGGTTGTCAAAGCCAAGATAGAATGCTTCTTGCTCTGCATATGGAATCTTGCTAAGTGCAGACTCCAGTGGAAATGGCTCTGTGCCATCCCATGAAAACGGTTCCTTGTCTGGTACCGATGGAATTAGTGTGTAGTTTGTTTCAGTTCCCTGACCATTCCTCTTCAGCTTCCACTGTAGGTTGGAAATGCTGCCAGTGTCAAGAGCATACTCTCGTATGGTATTAAAGACAGACTGCTTGCTTACACCCATTGACCAGATCGCCACGTAAGGATCTTCAAGTCCATCGTCTACAAGGACATTGCAGTAAAAGCGAAGCTTGGCCTTCCAGCCAGAATTAGCCTTTGAGTCCTTACGATACATCTCTTCTGCAAAGTCTCTGCCGTCTGTCTCCATTGTGTCTACAGCCTTGCGCCTGTAGTCCTTTGGATTTGAGTGCTCCTTTACTACCAGAGCTAGCCCACGACCTTCGTCATAGTTAGCACTTTCATCATCAAGCTCTTCGATAAATCGAATCTTTACAGCCTGACCATCTGCAAGCTTTAGCCACCTTACTCGTGGCCTGTTCTCGTCATACTTTGGCTTATCAAGTAGTGCATTGATGTTTTTTAGCCCTTTGATTACGCTCATTTTTTTCTCCTTGTTTTCTTGTCTTTTAGTTTAGCATGGCTTGTATTGATTTGTCAAACGATACTTCAAGCTTTTTTATTTCATCGTCTGGCATATCGCCTATATCTTTATACTGTTTATCTAGATGAAGTAGAGACACACGAGATCCAAGTCTTTCTTGAATCCTTGAGCTCATGTTTCCTCCAGCTTCATCATTATCTGCAACAACTATAATGTTGTTGAAGTATTTTTTCAGCAGCTCTACCTGAATGTTAGACACATTAGCGCCTAAGGTTGCAACCGCTGGAAGTCCGCATTGATCAAGTCGCACAACGTCAAAAGATGACTCTACGACGTATACTCTGTCTGCTGCCTTTATCCTGTGCAGGTTAAACAGGATCTTGCTTTTTGGCAATCCAGGAGTATTCTTAAAGTCTTTTCCATCGACAGACCTACCGACAAATCCAACTGACATACCGTCTGGGGAGTGAACTGGTACAGTGACCATGTCTTGCTTTTCAGAATAGCCAAGGCCAAACTTAAGCATAGATTCTTTTGTAATCTTCCTGCCAGAAAAGTATGATGTGGCTCTCTCAGAGTCAACGCCTTGGGCATTAAGTCTTTTAATTAATATTTCATCAAATGGTACGTAGTCTGGCTTGGTGTGTAGTTGCTTTGCAATGATGTCCTGAATGCTTGTCTCGGCTTCTTTGCTTTTTATAAACCTGGCTGATTCAAAATATGATCGGCCAGTGGTATGCATGATAAGCTCATTAAGGTCGCAGACATGATGGCAAGAAAAGCAAAAGAAGATTCCTCTTTGCTTGTCTACTTCTCCAGCTGGTGTACGATGATTTGGGTGAAAAGGGCAGAATAAAATATAGTCGGTATCTACCTCTGACTCTATTGTGAGGCCTGCTCCTGTGAGTACTCGCTTGATTTGCTCTTCGCTATATATACTGGTGTTGCTCCGTCTACCCCTGTGATCCATTCGCCCTGTCTTTTCCCTACGTATATTCCATGTATTGATAATTTAAATTCAAAATAATTATTATTGGAGTTATATTCTATCGTAAAATCTTCTTTTATGTCAAGCCTTGGAACATATCCAGACATCTTCATTTCTAGAAGTAGCAGCTTCCTATACTCGTCACGGAGCCTTGCGACAGCCGAGTCGTCATAGATAGTGCCCTGAATACCAAACCTTTTTATAGGCTTGTGATGGAACTTTGACATACTCCATTATAACCCTAATTATCCTCAAAGTCCTTGTACCTATAGTATCCCTTATCGAAGTCCGCTTGTACCATAAACTCTCCCATAAATCCATTTCTGTTTTTACGGAACACGCATTCAATTACGTCTGAGTTTGCTGCTCTACCCAGAGCCATCACCCAGTCGGCGTCATAGGCGATCTGACGGCTCCAGGCAGTCTGACCTAGGGTTGGTACCGTATCTAGCTTTGTGACGTCATCTGGGGTCGCTGAGGATATAGCCATGATTGGTACCTCCTCAGAGATAGCCATTAGCTTTAGCTCACGAGAAAGGTTCTTCATTCTAACAGTCTCATTATCCGATTTTTGATTTGGAGACATTAGCTGTAGATAATCTACAATAATAAAGTCTGGCTTATACTGGTCAATCTTTCCACGAATAACTGATGGGGTAACTTCTCCACCAGAATCATTAGAAATAATATGGAACTCTGGACGTCCCACCAAGTTCTTTGCATGCCACTTCTTTAAGTCTTCTACCTCAACTTCTCCAGAGCTTAGCTTTCTGTGGGACCAAAGACCTTCGCCCATAATTGTGAATACACGATTACGGACCTCTGTCTCGCTCATCTCAAGGCTAATCACTAGTGGCGTCTTTCCTTGCTTCCATGCTTGAACAGCAAAGTAAAGCGATAGCCAAGACTTTCCAATACCAGGGTATGCCAGGAACACACCTAGCTGTCCTGGCATAATACCTGATGGAAGGTAGTTGTCAAATCCTGGAAGACCTGTTTTGATTCCTAATGCGCCAAGCTCTTGCTGCTTCTTTAGATTTTCGTAATAAGCTACAGCACTCTCTAGGTCAGTCGCATCGATGTCTTTGATTCTAGAGGTGTTCTTCTTTAGCTCAGATGTCTGAGAGATTAGTTTCTCTAAAGCACTTGGAGCTGTACCGCTTTGTATATCGGCTGCAGCTGATCTAATGATCTCCTTAAGGCTATCATTAAGGTACTCTGCCTGCAACTCTTCAAGGTGATGCTTTGTTGCCCCTATGCCATCAACTGGTGAGAAGTCCCTGAACTTTTCTACAACTAAAGATGTGGGTGGGGTTGACCCATTCTGCTCAAAATAGGATCTTACGAAGTCCCAAACGTCATTATGGGTTCTCAAAAGGTTGTCAATGTTTGCCTGGAGTAGGACATGCATTTGCTTGTCGCTCAGGACTGCTGATATTAGTTTAGATTCTGTATTATTCATTTAGCCATTTCTTTGCTAATGCCCTGCGCTCTTCTCGATCCCTAAGGTCTTGAGCGTAGGTCTCTCTTTTTTGGATTATGTCATGAGCATAGTTGGCAAAATATTTCCAACTAGGGGATTGTGATACTTGCATATAGTGTTCTAGCAAGTCATAGCAATACGGTAGCCCATAGGACTCTATTAGGGCATCTGCTGCCCATTGCTCTACGTTTAAGTTAAGCAATGGCTTTACCTTCAACCTTTGAGTATAAAGTTTACTATACCTAGAAAGCAAAGCCATTCGGTCTTTGCGCTCCACCATTACTCAGGAACTTCTTCTTTTGCCTCATTAATTTTAGCAATTAGCTTATTCTCAACAAAGGCATAAACCCTGTCGAAAGCTTCATTGACTGTCTCGGCATCTCGCCTAGAGTCTTCTACACCAAGATCAATTCTTAGTGATTGGAAGTTGCCAAGATTTAGTGTATAACCTAGCGAAACTGTTACTTTTGTCTGCTCGTTCTCCATACCCACTGTCTCTCTTATTTATATTGATTCAGACCAAACTGGAATGAATCTACCGTCTTCTGTTCTTGTATAAGTCAGTATACCATCCCCCATCCTCCGTGTCAACTCTTGAATGGAAGGAGTTATATCATTTGTAATAAGCTTGTCCTTGCGAGGTCTGCCCATGTGATAGGAAGCTAGTATATCACGAATTGACCTTACTTGGGACTCGGAGTAATAGCTTCGTACCTGCCACCCCCTAGCACCACCCTCTTGGCTGCCAGTAGGCTCTGGGATGACTCCCCGCTTCATCAAGCTTGGCATATATTTCTTGTGACGATTTACTAAGTCAGCCGCTTCTCCAACAGTGTAAGCTCTTTCTCTATTTTTTTTAAAGTCTGACACTAGGCAGCTTTCAATTCTATTCTTAATTATATTATATACAGACATGATGCCGTTGGACCTGTTTAAATGATGGACCCTGACAAGATCTCCGTTTAAGAACCAGACCTTTTTGTTTCCAGGAATTACTGAAGCGCTGTTGTATTCCTCACGGCTTCTATACCCGTTTCGATCTGCCATCTGATTACCTAGTTAGGTACTCCGACAATCAAAATATTTACAGCTACAGAAACGTCTCCGCTTGTGTTAAACTTTACGATGCCCTCTATCCTAGAGGTTGTCACGGTTTTTAGGATTACGATGACATCCTTTCCAGCCTGAGTGTTACCAACATTTAAAGGTGTGGCAGTAACGACTGGGGCGTACTTGAAGTCTGTTGGAAAGTCATAAGAGAATGTCTTCTCGTTGCCAGCGTTTACGGTGCTGTTATTGGTAACTTCTACATAGCCACCGATTATCCTGGCGTCTGATGCCTTTAGACTTTGCTTTCCAGCTGAAGGTGTGTCAATCGTCACATACTTGTATGTCGAGGGAGACACCTGTGTAGATAAGTCATTTATTGCAGCAGCGAGCTGATAGATGTAGGTCAGATCTAGTGGCTGACCTCGTTCTGGTAGTGGAATTTTTGCCATAGTCTACCTATTATACCACTTCTGGGCCTATTGTGTAAACTTTTAAGAAGTCTGAAGTCCTAGCTATAGGCCTGCCCTTTAAGAATATCTCTGCTGTAAGTTGGTTTGGCCTTTTTTCTTCATCAACTCCGTCAATGAAATATGTGGCTGGAATAATAAAGGTTGCTGGGCTACCCCCTATCCTGCCAGAGTATATCCACTCCCCTCCGTCCCCCCTGTCCCATCTTAGCCAAATATCATATTCAAGAGCATGTCTAATAAAGTTATTGTTAATAAATATCTTTACTGGATCCCAAACCAAACCGACGTGATTCGCAGCTTTAGAAATTGAAGTTTGTCCAGGTTCAAATGTGTATTCTGGCTGAAGCAAAAATATCTGAGACCAATGCGATGTCCTGTTCCTATCTTCTGATATAACACGAGATCTCACAAAGTAGCCTTCTGCAGGGACACTGATTTCTGGTAGACTTGCAAGCGGTATTGTGGCCTTCTTTAGGTTCGCATCTGCCACTACTGAATTCCAATCGCAAATCTAAACTCTATAAAGTTTGTACTGTTAGCTACCTTTACGATAGTTGCTGCATCTGTATTTCTTATTACGGTGTACCCAGTTAGACCATATAGAGGGTTCTGTGAGGTAACGTTTTCTACTCTAAGAGCATCCAGAGCAATGTAGTAATCCTCAGATGGGTCACCTAAATCATCTAGAATTGAGGCATAGACCTTTGCAATAGAAACCTCTCCCCAGGAGAACCCAGAACTCTTAGCCAACTCCTGTAGCTGCTTTGTAATTACAAAATATCTGTTGTTCGAAAAATCATAAATTGGATCGCCAACTGTGTTAGTAATGTCTACCTCAAATCTAGCGAACTCTCCTACACCAAATTGATCAGCGGAGGCGAACTCTACAAGTACAAGAACTCTCGATGGATCTACTACTGGAGCATTACCATTTTTATTTACAACAGAAAAGGCTAGCTTCATCTCATCTGTAGGAGAGTTCCTATTTAAATCTAGGCTAATTCCATTAAGGTGTATGTGATTTCCAGAATCAACTATTAGGTTGCCGTTTACATCAGAAGATATGGCTGACTCATCGCCTCTAATCATTACCATGTTGTTTAGGAATCTGCATCTTTCATATCTTTCAACTCTACCCTGCTCAGTAAAAATCTTGTTGTCTGCGTTTGTTTGAAACACAGTAGGAGCTACACCAATTACATTATCTTCTGCTGGATCGTCTAGTGGCTCGTATATTGTGGGAATCTCCTCAGCATTAACCTGATTATGATACTCCCAGTTTTCTCCTTCTACAAAAGAGTATATAGTCCTGCTATCTGAGTTTGCTGCAGATGGATTAGAGCCTGCGGAAAATACTCCTATTTCAGATATTTCGTAACGTTCTTCTGTCGGCATCTCAGCTGTAAATACAATCTTATCCAGTCCGTCTTCATTTACGTAACCCCTAGATACAATCGGAATCCTAAACATCTCAAAGTCTAGAGACTTTTTGCTTGAGTAGTCGCCCAGCAATCCGTTTGATTCTAGGGGCCTTGCTCCACAGCCTATTGCTATATAAGAGGCGTAGCCTGGGGCCTGACCAATTAGATATTTAGCAAGAATGTTTTTGCCAGTGTTAGTTATCACGAAACTCCTTCTATATATATTGTATCATCTAACGTATTGATAGAACTGGCAACTTGAATTTCAATCTGATAGTCTGGCCTTAAGTTGATTGCCTCTACAACTATGTCTCCCGTAGTTTGATCTATGTATACGTAGTTTCCGTTTGGTCCAGAGCCAACAGATGGAACGTGGTCAGCATACTTAATTGGGAATCCATTAAATATTGAATCTGATGTATCTTGAAGTGCTAGTATGTTCTGTGGATTGTATCTTAAGAAAACTTGAGCTAAATTTTTAATAGGACTATAGATCACGTCTTGTCCATTTACGAGGTCAGTCCTAGCAATATTAATTATTTCTTGACCGCCTATATTCTCAAAAACTAAATCAGTCATTACCTCGATTGGCACTAGGTCTGGATCAAAGATTATGATGTCTGGATCGGCTATCCTTATTCCATTATTGCTAGTTGAAGCAACTGATTCTGGGGAATTTGGTGTTGCGCTAACCACTATGCCACCTCGCTTAGGTATAGATTCATTTCTGGTCCATTCGCATCTCTGCTATATTCAATATTATAAACTACAAATCTTTTTTTAGAGTCTGCTACTTGATCAAATCCGTCATCGAAATAGTCTATGGATAGGATGTCTCCAAGCTGAATCATTGGGTTTGCAAACATTTTTATTCCTATAGACTTTCTTGGTTTAAGGACTTTAGATATCATCCATCCCATTAGTGACCTAGCGTCATCTTCTGACTGAATGTATGCTGCATTTAGAGAAAACTCTTTTATTCCGTTAGTTATTCTGCTAAGCTTGATATCCTTGAACTCTTCTTTTACAATTAGCGGAGACTGTATTAAAGCATCTCCATTAAACTGAGGGTTGGAAAAGTCTCCAACTCTAGCGTAGTAGTCGTCAACGGTAAGCTCATTCTGTGATTGCTGAGTAAAAGTTACCCCCTGTATGCGTAGATAATTTCCTGTTGTCTCATCTAAGCTAAGGGCTGTATCTGTGGCATTAAATATTAAGAACTCGGCTCCGTATGCCCCAGCCTGGAAGCCAGATACGGTGTACCCCTTTATCCTATTAAATGTTGGAGATAGCTGAGCGTATAGAGCAGGGTAGGCCTTGTCATATCTAACATTAAAGTATGCCGCTTCTCGCATAATAGTTCCAAACTCATCAAAATAAAGGCTGTACTTCGGGGGCTCTGCTGAACTAATTCCACTCATGTAGCTAGCCTGTACGACACCGCTCATTGCGTATCGCCTGAATGAATCAGCAACGTCAAGCTCAGAGTCCTTGAAAACTTCAGAAATTGGGGTGTCTAGTGCAAAGCTGGTGTTTTGACTATAGTTGTTTGTGATTGCATAAATGTTTTCGAACATGCCCCTAGATGCGCCTCTTACAAAAATACCCATGTTGTTATAAATCGGCAGTGGACTTGTGTCGTCAACAGTTGCGACTATCTTGTTATTGATATAAAGAAAGAACCTTCTGGATGAGCCGATATCTTGATACTCTACTGCAAGGTCATATACTGTAGGATTCTCTTCTGCAGACATTCTATATTGCCCAGTAAATTTGCCGTCGTCAACAATGATGTTTGCAAGCCCACTATAAAGTTTTACTGGAACAGCTTTTGACTGTCCGTCAGACATTATCTTATAAAAGATAACGTTTGCGATTCCCTCTAGATTATCATAGGCAGAAAGATTACTTGCTGAAAGTGCTGCGATCTCAAAGTAATATCCGACATTTGTTTCTGGGTTCACCATTACAGCTAGTCCTCCAGAAGCCCCTCCGATATTTATACTTTGGCTAGGATCATTTGTTTCAGCAGTGTAGTATGTTGTGCTACCAATTCCTGTTTGACCTCTTACTTCGCTATTTTCTATCCTTCCAATAAGTCTCATTCTTGTTCCGAAGTGCTTGTACTTATTGTCTAGCTCTTTATTTACATAAGAGATAAAGCTTATTGGAGATTCTGTAGTAGAGAATGACGGGCCATTCATTACTAATGCTGATGACTGGATTGTTCCTGTCTGAGTAGACTTAAGGCTGCCGATCTCTGCTTCGTTGGTAAAGCTATTGCTTAGGAAATTTTTAATAATTCCATTTCTGGTTGTCTTGGTAGCTAGGCTATTTGATACACCAGCTGCATTAAGGCCTAGAGAGCTAATCTCTGGGATGTCTTTGCCGAATAAGAATTGAGACTCCATAGTGCATCCTCTAACGTTCTTATTGTCTGACCAATAAGAGTCTACCCCAGCATAATGCTTTACGATGCTTGTCCCAAATTGTCCACGTCCATGCTTTGCTACTGGTCCATTAGCAAGCCTGGTAGTTCCTTCAACTGTCTCAAAGTTTGGTTCGGAATAAATTCTAACAAGGCCTGTCGGATAAATCTTTCCATTAAATGATAGCTTTGAAAAATATCTTTGATACTCTTGATTGCTAGTAATCCAGACATTGTTATCATTTTGCTGATCATTGCCATTGGCTGAAGCTACAGATGGTATATTAAATTGAACTGCGTCATATCGAATTACTTCGCCGTTTGCATAGAAGTATCCATTGTATCTTGTTATCCAGTAGATACCCTCACCTAGGTCCATGTTATTGTTGACTACCTGGTTATTCTGAACTGAAGGCAATTGATCAGACAGGTCTGAGTTTAGTGGAATTGCCCCTAGCACATAAGCAGACTGATCCTGAACTTCCTGGTTTATGGACTTTATTATTTGTGTTGGAGCTACTTCCCAAAGAAGAGCAGGCTTGTATGTCCAGGTTCTATACCTATCGATCAAGCTGGCCTGCCTTATGCTTCCCACGCTTCTTTGAATATATCTACTAGTATAATTAATGCTACCGCTATTATATACGTCACTATCCTGAGAAGTTATCTCTATAATATTTGCCAAGACTGGATTTGTTGTTTCATTTTCTATGACGCCACTATCCACAAAGTCTGTAGCACCATAGAGTGTCATATCAGTTCCTCTATCGGACTCAGACGGCATGATGTAGTTCTTGCTCATCATTACAAAGTTGTTGAACTCGTCAAAGAACATGGCAGTCTGAGTTGATATAGCTAGATCATTGAGAACTTGTGCGATGCTAGTATCTGGTGGTACGAAGAAGTAAGGGATAATCTCTTCATCTTCTCCTGGCACCCTCTTAAAGACATAATTTGAAAAGCCAATTGAGTCTAGCAATACTGAGATTGCATAAGAAAGTGAGGCATTCTGAATCAATACCTGAGGGGCAGTAATAGACTCGAAATAAAAGTATAGATCTCTTAGTGGAATAGAAACCTGCCTTGTCTGAGCGTCTGCTTCACCAAAGCTTTCTGCGTACATTGTTTTTATTGGTACATAGTAGTCATATCCATTAACATTAGAGATAATCTCATAGAACTTTACCTGCAGATTCTTGTCAGTAAAGTCTTTTATTATGCTATTAGGGTTGTTTGTATTGAAGGACTGATCATAGTCAAATAGAGAAAGAGATCCAGTTGAAACTAGAAGCTGGCCCACTGGCATTCCGCTTACTCCTAGGTCAGATGCTACTTTTGTTAAAGAGAAGTCTAGTGTCTTATCCGCTAAGTCTGCTGTTAGTCGAGGAGACATTTCTATCAAGTCAAGAACTGAGTCTTGCTTGTTCATTGTTTGAACTACCAGCCTCAAACCACGAATTTCTTCAAACTCTCTAAACCTTACTGAGCCATTGCTAGTGTCAGTAAATGATTTTGGCTGGACCATATCTGTTACAAAGCTAGTTGCTGGTGATATATCTTGCTCGCCTAGGTCCCATCCGTAATTTGGGACAAACTCTTTATATATTCCATCTATCCAAATATGATAGATACCTCTATCTAAGCTATTCTGTTTTACAAGGTATGCATATCCGTTTAGAGTATCTTCTGGCAATTGTTCTGTATTAGAGAACTCTTCTGCAAATATAATGATCTCTCGATATTCTTCTGGGATTATTAGGCCATAGTGTAGCTCAAGGTATCCGTCTGGGCCAACTATCTGATCTCCATTTATTCTAGTAGATGTTTCGTTAAATGATATTGCGTCTACCCAGTTATCGCCCTCTAGTGTCTGAATCTTCCAGTTTAAAGGCGTTGCCTGATTCTGGTCTCCATGGAGCGGGTCTGATATTGTACCAGAAGCGGTTACGAATGGGCCAAGGTCTGTAGTTCCTACATGTGTTTGCATCTTTACAACAATTCTGTTTGCTGCAAAAGATTTAGAGTATACTACATATGGAGAGGAGTCGTCAATATAGTACTGGCTGCCCTGTAGTTGAGTGGCAATTCCTCGCTCTATACTATCTTCAGTGCGATAGGAAGACCAGTATTTGAACTGATCCCCTTTGTGTGCCATATAGTATCTTGGCCTAGTTGCCATGTCAATATTCGTGTGATGAGAATACCCACCAGAAAAATATCTTAATTTATTAATTCCTGAGCGAGGACGAAATCTTTGAAAGCAGTCCTCTAAAGAGTAGAGCATTCTCTCTTTTTCTTTTTTAGATACAAAGGTTATTGGGGTTTGACCGTCATCTTCTAGACCACCGTCAATCAGGATATCGGCACTTGTGGCGTCAGTATAAAAATTACCAGAATCATTTATGTCAAAAGTATTTGGCATTGTGGAGTATTGAGAGCCAGCTGGATCTAGTGGGCGATATCTATAGTTACCAATTTGCTCAATGTTTTCAGCTATGTTAAGATTCCACTCGGCAATGACTGCGGAGTTAAGCCTAACAGTAGGAGAAGTTGAGAGGTGATCTTGCAATTCTTGATTTTGAAACATTATACCTCTTCTAGAGCCACAGAAATATTCCAGAAGTCATAGTTGTTAGCGCCACGTTTTTGAACGCTATAATTAAAGTCAGCTATGTACATCTGCATTATTTGACTGTACCTTCCCAGCTTTGCAAAATCTTCAGCATCTTTTCCAAAATTGCTATACTTATCGTAAGATAGAAAAACCCAAAAAGGGCCCTTATGCTTTTCATACCAGTCTAAAATTTCTACACCGCCTGCTCCACCGTCAGATGTATACTCTTGATTAGCGATGTTCTTATATAAAGACTCTCCAGTGGTGGGGTCAAACTCGGGATCTGTAAAATAAGATCTTGATGGTAGCAAATCCCAGCTTGTTGATACTGTCATTTTATCTGCAATATGGTAGGATCGCATCCTACCATTTATCATTCTTTCCCTACGCTCTATTCTTGTTGGAGAAAAGTCTATGGCTGACCTGTTGTCGTCAGACAAAATAATAAATTGATCTACTAGAGATGCGTCTGAGTCCTGTGGCGAAACAGACCCAATTTCGTATCCCTGTGGAACGTAAAGCCCACCTTCAAGCGTTCCTGGGTTGTCCGACCAGAGCATTGCCTGGGGACGGGCATATCTTTTTCTGCCTTGCATATAATTTGCTGTAGCCACTAGAACCTATTACCTCTAACCTTTTGTGAGTCAATGCTCCTTATTTGAGTTATTACTGATTTAGCAATCTCGTTTGGGTTTGCATCGGACTTAACGTTTACGTTTACACTATAATTATACACTGACTCGCCAGAGTATGTGCCATTATTTATAGATTTAAGACCATCTACCCCAAAATTATTTACAGAGTGACGCTTTACGACAAACTCTCCAGGCGTTAGCATTGCTGGAACAGTATCGGTTCCCATAGACTTAAACATTCCACCAGTTGCATATCCCTTTACTTTTCCACCCATAGCATATCCAGAGACCATCCCGCCCATGCCATATCCTGGAACCATTCCTCCTCTGGCAAACCTTAGACCAGATGTTTGCATCAAGTTAATGTTTTCTTTTGTAAGAGCAGCCTTTTGAGAAGCGCTTGTAGCATTGGCGAATGCCTCTCTATTAGCAAGAACCTTGGACTGAACTTGCTCAGCAAAATCTAGCGTACTGGATGCTTTTATTGTTGTGTTTCCAACTGTTAGTCCACCATCTCTAACGGCAGCGATAGCAGCTGCCTTTGCCGTATCACGATCTATAACAGCTGCTCTGGTGTTTCCAGCTGCCTGAGCTTCTTTAGCAACGGTATACGATGAGTTGACTCTTGGCTTGATTTGCTCAGGCTCTTCATCTAGGCCTAGAGGTGCGATTGCCTCTGAGCCCGCAGACTTTCCTTCATAGGCAGCTATTAGTCCTGGAACAGCATCGAGAGCTGCCTGAATGGCACTTAAGAAGTCGTCTGAGCTTATCTTTGCAAGGTCTACCTGATTCTTGATTCCCTCCCATGCTGCGCGAGTCCTTTCGAGAACTTCTAACTCTTCAATTCTTTTTTGTTTTGCTAGCTCGGCTAGGTCGAGTGCCCTTTGAGCTATCTCTAGCTTAGTCTCTTCGATTTCAAAGACTTCTTGTTGAAGTGTTTTTATCTGCTCTTCTATTTGTATCCTAGTTAAAGATACTCCATTTACGCTAGTCTTAAGAGCAGCTAGTTCTTTTTCTTTATTAAGCTCTAGAAGGTCTTTTTCTTTTTTCGCTCGCTCCTTAGCTTCGTCAGCTCGGGCTTGTTGTGCCAAGGAAGCTGCTGCAGAAATGTCTCCCTTACTTAGAGCATCGGCTATACCTATCTGAGACTTTTGCTGCCTAGCTATACTCTCGTTTATTTCTTCAATACGATCTAGGGCTTCCGCTCTTTTTTCATATTTTTTGTTTATATCGTCTTCTTGTATTTCTAGCCTTGTGAGTCCTGCCTCATAGTCATCCAAGTTATAATTAATTGTGGCAATGTCTGCCTTGGCTTTGCTAATAACCTCAAATACTTCTTTATTATCTATATCAAACTTTAGCTGAATCTTTTGCTCTTGAACAGTAAAAGATTCCATGGCATTTGAGAACCCTTTGTCAAATACCCCTTGCAAGAAATCTACACTAGATGTTATCTGAGATAGTCTAGTCTTAAATGCGTCAGCCCCCGCCTGACCAAGCTTTACCATACCACTTAGGGTTGCATCATTAAGAATAGCTTCTTGCTGTAGTTTGCTATAGTTTAACTTAACCTGACGCTTTGTAGCCATGTCAGAAACAAAGTCATTGATGTCTTGATTTATTTGATCTAGAGTTTTTGATACTTCATCCTTAACTCTTAAGTCAGCTATTATGTTCTTTAGTTTTTGTAGTTCGCTTGCATCTATTGCTCCAGTAGCGATGCCGAGAGCCAAGGTTTCATTTGTAGCAATTGATAGTGCGTCAGCGTATTCTAAGCCTAGCTCAGCAAGAATCTCGAGGGTCTTTGCCTTATTCGCTAGGGCATCTAGAGTAGATACAATGTTTAATTGGAATTCTCCAATCTCAACATCCATAAATGCTTTTTGCATAGCCCTGCCAGTCTCTGTAAGTACTGGTCCTGCTTTTTTAAACTCTACGAAAAGACTTCTAGCATCTTCATCTAATCCCGAAAGATAACCCGCAAACTCTTTTCCAAACTTTGCACCTAAGCTAAGCTGTTCCATTCCTCTAAATACTGTTATCTTCTTGCCGTCACCAAGCACTCTCAGAAGCTCCTCGACACTACCAGTAGCGTCTACGGTATAGTTTCTAAGCTCTTTTAGCTGACTAAGGATGTCTTTAAATGGGTCGGTGACAGCCCCAGAAGTGCTTTCTGGAATTATAGGATCGTCTTCCTCTGTAACTATGGGTACGCTTCCTAGCATTCCAGTAAACCAAGCTACTGCCTGGTCCAGAAGCGACGACCTTTGTTTTCTTGCTGCGGTGTCAGCGCTTCCTATTGGACCAGTGAATTGCTGAGATTGTTGTGCCAGCTGGCCCTCAGCTGTAGAGAGGTAGAAACCTAGGATTGCTGCTGGGTCAGCTTTACCAATTGCAAAGTCAACAAGAACTTCATAATTCACAGTATTTTTTCCGCCAGAGAGGATGTCCCAGTTATCCAGAATCCCCTGCAAAGTTGTCTTAGTTTCTGGATCCATTCCTGGATAATCTGCCATATACTTCGTTATAACATCAAAGCTGACAGTATCTGGCATCTTGTCTGTTTCTTCTATAAACTTGCTAACTTCTCCGATTATTGTTTCAGAACCAGCAGAATTGATGTCTATAGTAATTCCATACTCAGTTGCCATACTAGCAATTTGAGAAAGAGCCTCTACATCATCTTCAAACTCACCACCGTCAGTTCTAATGTAATCTAGAATAACTGAATATCTGGCTGCACCTACTCCAGCCTTGGATAGAAGTTGCATCACCTGGTTAGTCTCTGCAGTACCCTCGGCATCAATCATTAGCTTTATGCTAGTCTCAATCTCTCCGCCAGATTCTTCATTTGCATTTATTAAGTTTGTAACAGTTACTGGATCAAATTCTCCAGATGCAAGTCCAATTTGTAATGCAATCTTGAAGTCGCCGTCATCCATGGAGCCAAGGCTTTCTTTGGCCAGGTTGGCAGCTGCCTTGAGTGCTCCAGATGCATCCTTAAATTGCTCATCGATACTTGCCTCAATAGAAGCATTAAATTTTGGTCCTAAAGCTTTTGCTTGAGCTACAAGCGTTGCATATATTTCTGAATTACTGGCCTTTATTTTGTCTAAAGATGTTTCTTTTTCTAGCTGCTTGGCTGCGATTTGATTTTCAAGATCAAGTATTTCTTCATCAGTTTTAGCAGCATCTTTCTTTGCCTCTAGCTCACTAATCTGTAGGTTATATCTTTGACTAACAGAATCTAGCAGTCCCTGATTTTGCGCTATTTGTTCTGCCCCTAGCTGTACAGCAATACCTGCTGCAGCTATATTTTCTACGCTATCTGCAACACCCTCATTAATTCCAGAGGCAACCATGGTGCCGATGCCAGCTGCTGCTAGGGCTATTCCTAGTGGAGCCAAGAATCCTGTTGCGGCCATGACGGCACCAGCGGCAGTCATAATTCCTCCGCCAATCAGGTTTCCAATAGTTCCGCCATCTACAGCGGCGTTATCCTCAATCTTTTGCAGTGAATTCTCATAAGCCATAGTCTGGTCTTGCATTGACTCTTCTTGAATTGCCAAGGCGATTCGGAGTGGTTCAGTCGTTAGATCTTCTCCACTAGGCCCCATCAGCCTTGTAAGTTCTCCGCTGACTTTAGCGGTAATTGAAAAGTCTTTTAGCTCAGCGCTCAAAGCGGCCCCTATGCTGCCAGCCTCATCTTTTGTAATGGCCCCCTGCAATACTGCATATGCTAATTGATTTGCAATGTCATCACTGACATTTATATCGCCATCTTCTATTCTTTGACGAACATTGTCCAGCATCGCGGTTCCTGGCTCTGAGTCTATGAATGACTGACCAAACTGGCGCTTCTTGGCATCCTCTCCAGCAAGCTGATTACCACGTACCTGAGAAGCCTCTTGAGATGCGGTGACAGCACCAGTAAACTCTGCTAGCTGCTCAAGCTTTTCGCTTGTCATAGCCATGCCTTGGGCAGTCTTTATAGCTTCTTCTTTTGCCTTCTTCAGTGCTTGGTTCATCAAGAAGAATGCGCCTACTCCTGCTGCGACTACCGCAACTAGTGCTGCCATAGGGGCAGGCAGTGCCAGTAGCATAGGTGCTAACATAGATAGTCCGAATAGGGCTGGCATTGCCTTCTGTGCAACCTCTCCCACCTTGCCAGGTGCCATTGCAGCCATTGAAGCTGTCATAGAGGCTGACATCATGAGTGCCCCAACTCGTCCAGCTCTGGCCTGCCTGTTTTGTCTAGACTGTGCCTTCTTAGCATCTTTCTGGCTTATGGGGTTTCCCGAAGAATCTAAGACTGGGCTTCCATCGGCATCCACAACTAGATCTGCAGCTGGCTGGCCTGGCTTAGCGTCAGATACTCCTGAGCCTGACTGACTGGTTGCCATGGATGGAGCCGCACCAGCAGCAATTACATTACCAGACCTGTCGTATGTAACGCCCTTATCTCCGTCATATATGACCTGACCGTTTCTACCAACAACTGTGTTCCCAGCTCCAGAAGCCAACTTCGAAACAAATCGTCTTCCGATATTGCTATCTTCTACTGCGTTTAATGCTTTTGATCCAAGCTTAGTCCCAAAGCCCTTGAGCTTGCCCCTGAAGCCCTTATTAAAGTCTTCTACAGGCTTTTCCAAATCTATCTTATTAAGAGCTGGTGCAAAAGGATCTGGTCCAAATCCTGTTGGAAGCTTTGGTGGTGGGGGGCCTGCAGGAATTCTTGGTGGAGAGGAGCTTGGTATTGGAGGTGGTCCCGATGATGACCTCCTGGCTCCGCCGACTGCATTCCCCGTAACGTCTTTTAGGGCTGCGTCAACTGCAGGCTTACCATCACGTATTCCGTCAGCAATTCCCTGAGATATTGGGAGGCCAAGCTCTCTTGATGCTTTTTCTGAAGGAGACTTAATCTCAAGTTTTCTCTTTGCACTATTGATAGCCTCATCAACTGATGCATCTACTGCTTTATTTACTGTTCCGCCAACACCGTCAGCGATAGAGGATTTTTCTAGTTCAGAGAGTGTTCCCTTGGTGAGAGGCTTCCTCTTGCTTCTTCCTGGACTAATTCCCTGTAGTCCACGAACCTCGGTTGGTGTCGCTGCTGCAGTATCTAGTACCTTGGTTAGCTCTGGTGTCTGTGACTTAGTATTGCTTCTTGCTGTTCCATAGACTTCTTGCAAGCTGGTTGCTGGGACGCCTGAGGCGGCAGCCTGTTTCTTAGAGTCGAAGATTTTTGTCCCAGATGGGACGGCAGCGGTAAGCCTTTGAAATTCATTTTCAAGAATTTGGGTCTGTCCTGAAAGTTTTTCTACATTTCCACCACCGTGCTTGATTGAGTCATTCCACTTTTCTATGCCAGTATTTTGAACTGCTGAAGAGAACTCCTCAATTTTTGCACCACTATTGGCCATCTCAACATTAAGCTTTTGAGGAAGTGGAATACCTAAACCGCTCTTTACGGCGAGCTGCTGTCCAGGATCTCTAGACATTAAGTCGTCTAGCTCGGCCTTAGAATATGTCTGGAGTTCTCCAGAGCTGCCCATAGACTGCAACTTACCAGCAGAAGCTGTAGCTCCACCATCAATGTGAGAGAAGGAGTCTCCCTGATTCTTAGGATCAAACCCAGTTTTTTCTCTTACTGAAGAAACGAGCTTTTCACCGCTCCCTACCTCGCCTGATTGCTTTTTGGGTGCGTTAGCGATTTCTTGAGTTAGAATTTCAACGTAGGACCTAAGATCATCCAGACTCAACTTTGCTTTATCTGCTGCCTCAGACATAAGCTTCATTGCGTTCTTGGCTGATACCCCTGCATCTCCTAGCTGTGTAGCTACACCTTTACCACTGCCACCAGCCGAGTCAATAATTTGAGCACTACTTCTTGCAGACCTTCTGCCCCTCGGAGCATCGTAATCCATGATTTGATCAAATTTTGATACAGATCCTGAGCTATCAACCCTGCCAGCCATGTATCCAGGTATCGAATCAGAAACCATTCCATCAATAAGTCCAGAATACTTTTGTGCTAGCTTAGTTGGTATTACGGCTTCTCCTGGAGAAAGCATAGCTGGGACTACATCCCCTGCCCCCTTAGTTCCAGGTACAGAGACTACTCCATCAGCAAACCTAGTTCCAAACATGTTTGCAAGAGCCTTTACGAGACCAGGTGCATTTTGTGGGGTAACTCTAATCTTTAAGCCAGACTGATCAACCAGCTGTTGTAATGCCAGTGCATCTGATCTTGAAGCTACTCGAATTTTTGAAACTTCTTTTAAGTCAAATCCTCCAGGAGTATATGTTTCTACATACGGTGGCTTTGGATTAGAGGTATAGCTTCTTGGGTTATTGATTGGGTCAGACTGGTAGGTTCCGAACGGATTACTTAGCCTATCAAATCTGGCTGCATTGGCGTCCCCCCCTCTACCTCCCATTGGAATTGAAGACATTTTGAAGTTAGGGTTTAAGCCAGATCTTTCGTAGTCCATCAAGGCATCAGTAACGGCGGCGGTAGACCTTCTTCCAACACTTCTTTTTGTGATTAAGTCAACGTCACCATACCTAGAGAGAGAGTCCTTCTTGAAGTCTGGTGTTGGCCCATACATCCCAGTCTTTGGATTGAGGTAGCCAGCCTGGCTGCCTCTGTTTCCAATAGTTTTTCCAGAGGTAACTGCATTGTACTGCTTCCCCTTAAATCCAAACATAATCTTGTTGATGAATGCCTGAATCGGAGATATTCTTGCATATCCATATGTTGGCCTTGCTGAAACGGGAGTATCTGGCCCAAGGCCAAACATCTTCTGCTCCATGTCAGTCCTGAGTCTTTGTTGAGACGGGTTTGGTAGGCCAGACTTGGCAATATAATCAGCACCAGTTCCAGTTGTGAATGCACTTTCATACCTGGCGTTCTTGCCAGAAGCAAGCATTGCGGTCAAATCAGATTGCTTAGTCCTTACGGCGACACGTGATCTCCCCATCATACTTGCAAATGGATTTAGACCAAACCTATATCCTGGCAGATTATCATTAATTATGTCACTAATGAAGCCGCCATACTTGGCAGTCGTCTTGGCTGGAATTACGGCTTCGCCTGGTGCGAGCATAGCTGGTACTATATCTCCAGCTCCCTTTGGTCCTGGAACTGACAAGACACCATTGGAAAAGCCAGGTACTGGCGGTGGGGTTCCCTGAGAAGACTGGACCCTTCTTGATCCAACTCTTGAAACTACTGGTCTAGCTACATTCATTGCAGCTGTAACCTGAGAGACCTGGTTGTAAGCCTGCTGAGCTGTCGTGGCTTTTTGGTATGCCATTATCAAAGCTTGTATTGAGGCTGCCTCTGATGTAAACTGTGCTGTAAGATGCTGGTGAGACTGAGCTAGAGACATAGCAACTGAAGCTGCCTCGAGCTGTTCATTCGTCATGTATTGCGTTGTTGTTAGTACGCTGTTATTAACTCCAGCTAGCTTGGCGAGCATAGTGCGATAAACACTAAAGCCCTTAATCAGGTTAGCTACACCGTTAGCGACAAGACCAAAGGTCATCAGTGCAATGGGGGCTATGCCTCCAAGAACTGCAACAAGCCCCACAACAAAAGATTTGACTCCACCATCCATCTCGTTAAATGATTTCAGTATTCCGTTTGCAAACTCTAAGATGGGAACAATAAGCTTTGCGAACTCGGCTCCGATTGGGGCTAGTGATGCTTTTAGTCTTTCAAATTGTTTTTCAAGCTTAAATGCTGGAGACTCTTCAACACGCTTTAGCTCCCTGTCTGCTAGAACTTGTAGCTGAGCGCTAGTTGATTGTGTCAGCTGCAGTATCTTCTGAGCCTGAGAGCCCTCTTTTGAAATGTTCTGGAATAGAGTTGACATTCTTGCAAACTGGAATTTACCAAATAGCTCTTCCAGTGCTCGAGACCTTTCAAGAGGCTGCAGGCCATCGAGAGCCTCTCCAAGTTCCATGATCGTGCCTTTTAGGTCGCCGACATTACCCTCTACAATGCCCATAACGTCAATACCGAGCTTGCTAAGGTCTTCCTGAGCTTGCTTTGTTGGATTAATTAATCTAGCAAGTGATGACTTTAGTGCGTTAGCTGCCTGAGATGCATTGACTCCACCTTCACGCATAGCTGTAAGGAAGAAGGCAAGGTCTTCAACGCTACCACCAAGCTGAGATACCACTGCACCAGCTTTTGGAACTGCTTCGGTGAAGTCATCGATAGCCAAGATCGTTTGGTTTTCAGCAGCATTCAGGAAGTTGATCTTTCCAGCTAGGTCTTCTGTAGCTATACCAAAAGCATTGGTTAGGGAGATGGTGGTATCTAGAGCTTTCTGTTGCTCCATGCCACCAAGTACCGCAAGCCTAGTAGCTTCAGTAACCTGGTTTGTTAAATCTGAGCCGACAGCACCCATCTGGGCTACGCTTGCAGCTAGGCCAATAGTTTCCTCAATAGCAATACCGTACTTTGTAAACTCTTCAGCGATAGTCCTAATGCTATCTATAGCCTTTTCTGTATCCACATCAGTAGAGAACATGTCTCCATAGACGCGTCTAAACTTTACGACCTGCTCTTCAATTTTCTTAAACTCTCTAACTGCAGCAGTACCCATAATGGTTAGCGGTATTGTAAAACCAACCATAAGCTGTCTACCAGCCCACTGAGTGTTCTTACCAAAGTTTAGAAGATTTGTAGAGCCTTGCCTAAGCATCTGATTAAATATCTGTTGCTTTTGGGCTGTCATCATTACCTGGGTTCCCAGGTTATTCATGTCAAGAACTAGAGGCCTGACGGCCATTGCTTTCATTGCGCCAGAGGCGTCTCGACCCATCTTTACATATTGAGTCTGAAGGGTTTTTACTCTTTCGCGAGCAACCTTGTTAAGGGTATTGAACTCAGTAGAGAACATCCTACCAAAGGTTTTTGTAGATGCCCCCGCAAAGCGAAAATACTGCCCCATAGAGAGGCGGTTTCTTTCCAAAGAATTTGTGAATGATTCCGTCTCTGTTTTGACGGTTGTCATTGTTGCTGCGAATTTGCCAGTAGAGTTTATACCATTTAGCAAGTTCCTCTGCATATTAGCAGAAGCGGCAGCGTTAGAAGCAGATCCAGACTGCTGCATTGCCTGATGAAAGGCTGATATTTGTCTCTGTAGATTCTTGATCGACGCAATTGCATCGGAAGTATCTACATTAAATTTCCAATCGGACTGAAAATCAGCCATTCACCTAGCACCTCTTTATTTATTATTTGCCAAGGTTACCGACAGAAGGCGCAGTAGTAGACAAGCTAATACCAGAGGCTTCTTCGACAATCTTGTACACAGTTGGAAGATCTAGGTTTTCTTCTAGAACATCCAAGTCATCTGCTAGCTCTGGCTTGTACTGACGCATTGCGATCTGTACACATTCCATGAGCAAGTTCATTGACTTATCGTTGTCATCCGCCACCGATGCGATTCCCTCAAATTTCTTCATGAATTCACGAAGTAATGATATCTTTAGTGGACGAACTTCAACCTTGGTGCCATCAATAAGTGTGACTGTTTTCTTTTCGTTGACTGTAGTCGCCATTGTTCCCTCTCGTTTACCCGTTTAATAGGTCTAGATAATTATACCACAAAGCACTACTAATCGGTAAGAACTTCAAACTCTAGGCCCATACCAATTCCAAAACCAGCTCTTTGTGCATTCACGCCTTGATAGGCAGTTATGTCGTTTGCATTGGCAGCTGTACCACCGCTGAAGACTCTAGCCTTCATCTCTTCCCATTCATTTTTCTTACCAGACTGCTCATCTAAGTCTACACCCTGTATTGCAGCAAAGAATTTTTTCTCCTGATAGTCTAGTTCTCTTTTTGTTTCTAGAATTGACACAAGCTCTGGCATAGACATATGAGTTTCTAGCTCCTCATAGTCCTTCCAGATCCCCAGCAAAAATGCCTCTGACTCTAGCTTTACGAGGTCCAGTTTATCCCAAGAGCCTTCCCCGTCATTAGTAGCCTGCTCTTTTACGGGTTCTTCTTTTTCTCCATTAATCTTAATTCCGCCAGCTATATCTAAAATCTTATAAACAGTCTTAATATCTACGCTATCTTCTAGATCTTCAGTTGTTTTAATTGATGGGTGGTACTGCTTCATTGCAACCCTTGCACAATTTGATAAAAGCGATATGGCCTCGTCATCATCTGCTGCAGCCTTTACAAGCTCAAATGCGTCCATGAATTCCCTAAGATACTTTATCTTTAGTGGAGTGATATAAACCTCTGTGCCATCTATTAATTCAATAAATGCTGAGTCATAAACTTGAGTTGCCATCTTACTATTATAACAAAAAAGCTACCCCAGCACCTGAAAAGATACTGGGGTAGCTCTATTATTAAGTTATGTTTTAGCTATTAGCTAGCTGGGATGGTGCGGTCAACGATCTTACCGTAAGAGCCAGCATCGCTTGGAAGCAAGCGGAAGCTTACCTCAAACATTGTTGGCTCGTCACGCTTAGCAGATACGGTCACGTTTTCAATTGAAAGTGCGCGATATGCAACGTAGATACGCTCTAGCTCATCACCAATAGCACAGTCTCCTGTGCCTGGTCCAACTGCAACCATACCACGCTCAACTGGGCACTCACCGATGTCACCTGCGGTCAGGTTAAGGGTTGGGTTTCCAGCTGCGACGGTTAGGTTGGAGTCCTGACCAGCAATAGAGAACAATAGATTCTCTAGAGTTGATTCAGCAAAAGCAGTGTTCAGGTTAACCTGCATACCCTGCTTGTATAGCTTTGCAACGTCAAGAAGCTGGTCTACCTGAACCTCACCGAAGTCAGGTTGGAAGACGATCTCAAGACCGTTCATTGTGTAACCTACGTTGCGGAAATCTGTGTCATCGGACAATGTGTCCTTAAACGATGTTCCAGGAACGTAAGCTGGCAGATCAGCCTCTGTAAGCTCGGAAGCTCCAGCTGATGGGTCATATGTAAACAGTGCTGCTGCACCAACAATGATGTTAGCACTTGTACCACGTGAATATGCCATATTTGTTCACCTCTTTTTCTATAGATAAATAGGCGTGTTTCCTCAAGACAATTATATCAGCCTTTTGTTATAACAGGTTATGGGGTATTTTTTAGTGGACCATCTGGAATTTGTATTTGAGTACTGTCAGATACTCTTTCCAATGTCCTGGCGCTCATTTGATGATAGTTAAATTCTATGATTATCTTGTTTCCACCATAAGTCCTGGCAGTCCCAAAGTCTATTATGTCTCTAACTTCTTCTAGCTGATAAATCTTAAAGCTATGGAAAAAGAATTCTGCTGGAACAGAGTCTAGATTGTTTATCGGGATGCCGCCAGCAGATGTTTTTTGCCTAGCCCAACGGTTTATCTCTTCCGCAGTCTCATCTTCTCGATCCATAAGCCTGTAGACTTGCTCTTGTGTCTGAACCATTAGCTCTGTTGCATTCTCTTCAGTTGCATAAAAATAATATATAGTCTGCTCTGTTTTTATGTGTGGGAAAGCTTTTGGTCTGCGCCTAAACATTCTATCCCAAGTTGCCATAACTCCAGCGTATCCGTATCTTTCGTTTGGCGAAACGACTACCCACCTCTCAGTAAGGTCATCAATATTTGCTGGCATGCTTGGGAAAAAGGGAATTCCTATTCCAACATTCTCACCAAGCTTTTCTTGTAGATAATTGTTTATCCATAAAACTGGTGTATTTAGCGTTGAGCCATAGACTATAGCCATTAAAAATCAACTCCTGTGTTTGCCATCCAATTATAGCCTACCTCGATGCCCTTTGACTTTCCAGATCTTTTACCCGCTTGTAGGTTTGTTCTATATGCTGTTGGATTCTTTAAGTAATCCATTATACCGCTTGACTTTAAAAATGCTTGAGAGAAGTAGTTTTGAAAAAAGAGGTCCAAAGTTTTTTCGTAAGAACGATTAACAGCTGCCCCGCCAGGCTCAGTTACAGTGACTGGGCCCCTTGTGAATACAGTCTCTCCGTCTTTTTCAAATACCAGAACTTCTGCTGCTTTTGGTACGATGGTCACGGGAAGCCCCTGTTCCATAATCCTTGCTTTATCGTAAAATGCGGTGGTTGATCCATTCTTTACGGATGTTGACTGTCTGAAGCTTGAGCTGAATGATATGCCAGTTCCAGACACTACATAGTCTATGTCAAAAAGTCTAGCTGAAGGGCTTCCAGTCTCATGCCACTCATACATGTGATGTAGCGCTTCTGGATTAACTCTAGCATTAGAGTCAATAAACTCTTTTAGCATTTCTATCGCTGCTTTTCCTAGATTATTTAATAAGACTGGCTCTGCTTTATTTACTCCCTCGAAAAACCCTATAGAGTATTGCAGGACGTTGTTTACTTCTTTCATAAAGCTTGATGTGTCAGCTGTTACTTTTATCATTATAAGTCTACTGCCTGATTCTCTGAGCGCCTAAGGACAAGCTTGTAGAACTCTATTCCGCCGAATGGTCCAGGGTAAGGCTCTTGGGTGGCTATTTCAAATAGTGTAGACTTTCCAGCCCTTGGGCCAGTTGTCTCAATATAAATCTCATTACAGTTCTTGTCTGTAATATTTGTAATTAAAACATTAGTTATTGAATTTGCACTATTTCGTGTTGAAAAGCGAACATCTTGCTTTACTCTTCCCATGATTATGCTATCTTGAATTATCTTAACTTCTGGCCTAAGGTCTTCCTTTAGAGCTGTGCCCCCTGGGGTAAGGTTGCATACGACAGTTCTATCAAGTATCCACTGCTTCTTTACGTTTCCGTAAGGACCCTGTTCTACCATTGGGTAATATATGTCAGCGTTCATAGGGAACATAAAATCGTTAGTGTTGCAGTCAGCCACTATAGGACTCCTAGTGTTCTAATAGATTTAGCATACTTAGAAAGTATCTTATCTACTACGATGTTCCCCGTTCCTTCAAACACTCGCTTGTCAAACTTTAATTTAAACTGATCGGTATTGTATTCTGAAACATACCTAGAAGAATAGTCTAGCTTTCCACAGCTTATGTCATCTATCAAGAACTCTGCGGCTCTAACAATATCTGATGGTACCTCGATGTTGCCAATCTCTAGTACCAGAACATAGTCAAAGGTTTTTGGGAATCCTCTAAACTCGTACTTGGCATCTAGCCAGTCTGAAGCACCCGCTGGCAATACTAAAGGTGATGACTCAGAACGATTTATTAATCCAGGTGCTGACTCTATCATTGCTGTAGAATCAGGGCTGATCTCAAATGATCTAGCATATAGCTCTGGAGAAGCTGCATCATAAACCAGGACATTGTTTTCGTATACCTTTAGGATCTTACGAACATCCTGCCAAAAGGGTATATAGTCTGCACCAGTGCCAGTAATCTCTATTGTCTTTTTCTGATAATAAAATCCTTGACTTATTACTGAGTCAATTACTGCTCTTGCAACTTCTTCATTACGAGAATACTCTGTAATCTCTGAAGCTGTTGTACCCTTGACATTTGGGTCTACATATGGCCTGACTACATCTGCGAAGACTTCTCTATTATCTACAGTAATCAGGTACTGATTATCATACCTAGAAGATAGCGGTATTGATATTTTTGAATCTACGCCAGAGGTGGCTGAGCCTGTGGTTATTGAGCGATCTGCCATATCTTCTATGGTATATGTATAGGATGTAGAAGCATCTGTTACAGTAATTTCTGCATTTGTATTATACGGCTGAACCCTCAAAATTTCCATTGACTATACACCAAACTCTTCTGCAACCTCTTGTGGGGTTGCCATTCTTGTGTGGTTTCTAGTTAGCCACTTATCGGCATCTTCTTTTGTTACGATATTGTAACCTCGGTAGATTTTTCCAACACCCTCCCAGCTAACATTTTTAGTGGAATAGATAGCTGCCTTGTCTTCTTCTGTAACCTTCTTTGCTACAGGTTTGGCAGGTGCTTTTTTGTTGCTTTTTGATGCAACTTTATTTGGAACTGTAGTACCAATCGCACCACTATCTATGTTTCCCAATACTGGCTTTGGCACTGTTCTCTTTGCAAAATCTTTGGTAGATATAGAGTTCGTAGACTCTTGCGCAGGCTTTGTTGTTTTTTTATTTGGCATGTTTTCCTCCTGATGTAATTATATCAGATAATAATAAGAGGGCTGGGGACAATGCCCCAGCCCCCTCAAAAGGTTTGGTTAAGGATTAGCTATCTGCAGCCGCGTCAGCGAATGCAACAGCGTCCTCTTCCTCCCACTGGATACCAAAACGGACAAATACAGTATATTCGATTGTGTCCTTCTTGGCAACGTACTCACGGTTTACCGTGATGTCACGCTGGAATCCCCAAATACGGTTGCTTGGGAATGTTAGGTCAACGTAGCCATCTGGGTAGTAAGGTACCTCCATTACTGGAATACCTAGAATACGAGTGGTGCGAGCCTGGCCAAGAACCTGATCGGTTCCAGCTAGGTAAGCATTACGGTAGTCCTCAGTCCAGATGTTATCTGTCAGAGTTCCGTTGCTCTTTGCGATGCTCTGGAATGTGTCTGTTCCTGCGTAGAACTTTAGACCACTCTTTAGAGCACGGTACTTACGTGGTAGTGAATTGATAATGCCCTGAAGGACCTCTGGGGTCCAGTCAGTAACAGTAGCAACGTACTCATGTGAGTCACCATTGGTCTTTGTCCTGTTGACAAAGCCCTCCATGATTGATAGGAAGTTACCCGTAGCTCCGTCACCATTGATCGCTAGATCTTCGATGTCATTTGCAAATGCATTTGTCATCAAACGTACTAGGTGATCCTCAAGTGCTGAACCCTCGAGGTTGTCTTCGAGGGCTTCAGCTGAGACTTCCCAGTCCAAACGGATTTTCTTGGTGGTTAGCTCTACCTTGCTGAATGTTGCTCCAGCATTGGTGTAGCTAGCGTCACCCTGATTTGCTGCGCGGATAACACGCTCGCCAACGTTAACCTTTTCGAGCTCCATAGTGTTAGCTCTCATTGTTACGCGACGACCGTCCTTGGCGAGAACAGTTGCGTCCCAAACATAGTCGATAAATCGACGTGCTTGTTCTGGACGAAGAATCCCACTACCTGCATCACCCGAAGGATTTACGGCATTGGGACCAGTTGTTACACCAAATTCGGCAGTTGGAATATTACCAAGTGTGTCGGCACCTGGATTCGTTATTCCACCGATACCTCCAGACGCAAATGCACCTTCGCCATTAACTTCGTTGGCTGCTGCTCCTGGATAGTTCTTTTTAATATCTTCCGACATATTGTCACCTCCTAAGTGATTGTTACTTAATTGAATAAGTCGGCAGTTTTGAGGAAACGTCCGCCCCATAGGGATTTATGAACCAATTCTGGTTCATTTTCCTGTACGATCTCGCCAAGATCGCCAGATTTACGGAAAGCCGTAGCATCTTCCACAATGCCCATTCTCTTTCCAAACTCTTGCTTTGACTCTGCAACCTCGGCACTAACGGTTGTCAGGGACTTTTTTAATTCGTCAACTTGCTCGTTAAGAGACTTGACGATGGATGATAGGTCGCTAAAGGCTGATGACATTGATTCCCTCATATCGGAAACCGCTGTCATGATTTCATTGGCTGAGTCTGATTTTTGGACCTCAACGGTCTCTGCTACAACCTCTTCGACTGTTTCGATTACTTCCTCGGTCTCTAGGACCTCGTCAGACTTCTCTACAACCTCTTCAGTAACAGCAAGCTCTTCATTCTCAGCTTCTGCCTCTTGTGCGACCTGGTCTGATACTACATCTTCTTCAACTGCCTTTTCGACAGTTGCATCGGTGTTTTTTTCAGTCATAGGACTTACCTCCTTGGTCATCTTAGAAGTATTAATGCCTTTAGCACTATCAACTAAGAACTTTATCATTTCTGTTTTTTCGTTATCTGTTTTTTCAACGAAACCTATATTTTCCATAGCCGCACCTGTTTCGGGGCTAAGCTCAGATTCCCTCTCTGACAAAAGGACCAAGCCAGAATGCTTGTCCCAGAAAACGTTTTCAATAAGTGTCTCGGCAACGGCGCCTTTAATTATTGTCTCTCCAGATGAATTCTTTTCGATGGACATGATACTTGCAAATTGATTTGCTGGATTGTCTACTAGAGAAAGCTCTACTAGATCGTATTCTTTAATGACACGAACCTTTGTCTCAAGCTTCTCATCATAGGCATCGTCCCATTTGTTCATTCTACCGCCAATAGAAAAGCCTGAGAGGGTTCCATCTAGAACTTTCTCCCAGGTGTCCTGTGCGCCCTTAGATACATAGGCAGAAACGTAAACACCAGAATAGAACTTCTTAGATTCTGTATCAAAATATTTATCTTCTTTGAAGGAAACCATTTTACCAACAGCAGTTGGCTGGTGCATCTCTCTGATGTTCCCACGGAACTGAGCAAAAGCGTTTACGCTTGCATCTGTAGTAACAATGTCATTTTGCTTGTCGACATTGTCGAGTGTGGCAAATCCTGAGACGATACGTCTCTCCACATCAACTTTAGAGAATGGCATTGAGAGGCGAACATTGTCGCCTTCAGTCATCCATGTAGCCTTAGATATAGTCATACACTATAATTATATACATCTTTTTGTAAAAAGTTACAGAATTGTAACATTTAATTAGATGATCTTCCTTCCCCTTGAGCATTCCTACCCTCTATTGTAGCAGATCCATCTGATTGATTATTCAATCTTTCGGAATCCCTCTGTCGGTTTCCGTTTGCCCTTGCATCTGCTGCTTGTCGAGGACCCATTACAAATGGGGCATCTCCGTCTGGCCTCTGAGGTAGCCCTAGAGCTTCTCTTGCTTCGTTAGGAACCATAATCTGATTCTTAACATACCTTTCCAGAATCTGAGATTGAGCAATTTCATCTGTTAGGGTTAGCTCGTTAAACTTAAAGTCTAGAATATCTGTTCTCTCTTTTATGATCTTATTCATCATCTTTTCAAGATTCTTCTGGGCAGGTCTTGCAACCTGTTCTTTAAATGTTCTATCCTGTGAAAGTGCAGATGCAATACTGGAGGAATCGCTTCCTCCTATTTTAGAAAGAGGAACCTGATGTGCAATCAGAATGTCGTCTCTGTTCTGTTTACGATACTCTTTAAAGGATGCTTCTTGGACACCATTCTCAATTGGTTCCATTTTGAAATCTACCTTGTTAGTTTCGGTATCTCCAGGAAGTGGTATGTACAATGTTCTGTGGCTTTGACCTTTAAGATTTGTTTGCAAGAATCTGAATAGTCTGTCTTCTGCTTCCTCTGTTAGCTTTGCACCCTTAAGAGTTACGACATATCGTGGCACCGCTTTATTTGCAAAGAAGTCGATGTTGTACTGAGATGCAAGCTGATCACCCTGCAAAGAAGAAATTGCAGACATGATATCTGGAATTCCATAGAAGGTATTCAGAGGAGAGTACTCTTTGTAATGTAAGATCTCATTTGGCCTTGTGTCTTCTGTAACTGGGTTTGGGTTATTAGCAGCAAAGTTTCTAAAGTAGACAACCTTGTTTCCAATAATTTGAACAAAGCCGTCTCGCTTCCTTCTAACTCTCATTGTGGTTGCTGGTATATGTCCAACATAGCCAATTTCTCCATTTACAGTTCTTCCAATTTCCAGATACCCGTTTCCAGTTGCCTGAACGTCCGTATAAAACTTCATCATGGTATGAGTAAGCGAATCATCATCATTCAGACTCTCGATCCAATCCTTGATTTCAATCTTTGCTCTTTCAATTCTATTACGGGCTCGTGACCTCTGGGTATCGTCCATGACTGTCTCAAGCCTTAGCATGGTGCTTTCGGAAACATGAAAGTCATATCCTAGGCCTACAATATTTTCTACCTTGGCATCAATGGCAGCGTGATTAGCGAATGAGGTATCGTAAAAGTTTGCAAGCTCGTAAAGATTCCAGGGAGGAGTGATTACATCAAAAAGCCCGTAGCCATTACGATAAACATCTCCTGGATTAATTTCTTTTGATCTAGCTCCATCTCTACCACGAGAAACCGCAGAGGCGCTATCAAGGTAGCCGTCAGTATTTACATCTATTCCTGCAGCTTTTACTACACGGGTAGTCCTGCGCTTAAAATTTTGGTCTAGTCCATTTAGAGCTTTGAGATCATCCCATGACTTATTAAAAGGATCTTGAGTCTTGAAGATATTCTCTTCTTTAGCAATCTGATCTGTCTTAATTAATATTCTTTGCTCGTCGCTCATTATTCCTCGTCGCCGTATTGTTCTAATGTTTGCTTTGCAGCTATGACAGCACCTAGATCATTCATGCTTGGGATAAGTCCTTGTTTCATTCTATCCATCTGCTCTGAATATTCTTCATCTGTAATACGTGCTGTACCTGGGAAAAATACTGGTTCTCCCTCTGGCTCGCCATTATGCTTGGCTGCATCTTTAAGTTTTTGAATTTGATTCTGGTCACCCTTGTTGGAAGGAATGTTTAATACGTTACCACTACCATCAGTGAACCATTTTCCGTTTGATTTCTTCCAAACGTAGACTCCCCAGGCATATCCTGTGGGCTCAACAACTGTTAGTTTGGCTTTTGAAAGGGCTTGTTCTATAGCATCTGGCTTTTCTTTTGACATACCATTATTATACCACATTACACTGGAGTTATGGTGCTTGTTGACCATAAAATGTCATTTTGAGCCACATATTCATATCCGCTGAGCCTAAATAGTCTTGGATCGTCAACAGCTACCCTGTTTGTGCCAGTATACGTCTTATAGATATTCTTGGGATCTACACCATAATAGCTAGTAGCAGACAAAACTAACACGCCATCCCAGTTAAATCCAGAAGCCCAGAAGTTCCATTCCAATAGTGAGGTCCCCAGGAATTTTACTCTTAGCCAGTTTCTGAAAGAGGTGTTCTGAACTTGCTGTAGATTTGTTGACTGATAGTGGGATATAGTATTGAACAACATTGGTCCAGTTAGTCTAATAGCACCAACAAAGCTGTCTAAGTTTAAAATATTTGCAAAGCTTATGCCAACAAGTGCCCACTGCTTTACAGATAAGACTGGGTTTGATACGATCTTTCCGTTAAGATAAAAACCAATTCCGTTCTCTATAGAGTTTGTCCTGGCATTTACAGCAATGATTCTTGCCCGTTTCCTTCCAGAGTCAACAGGTTCTAGGTAGAATTTTAGGTAGACGTTCCTGCTCTCTACCTCAAACAGCTCTGTTCTCTCTGCTGGGAATAGGTCTTGGTCATATCTCATTGCAGCTTGCATTGCAATTATTCTATAGTTCTCCGCAAGATTGCGGTTGATTGGAATAGACAGGCCTCTGCTTATGTTTTCATCAAATCTGCCTTTTACTTCTATGCCACTAGTTCTAGTTAGGTATAGATATGGGGTGCTGCCCTTATATATGCTATATGGATTTTCAGTTTTATAATCAAAATATACCCCAGACTTTTTATAGGGAAAGATGGGGACTCCAAACCTTGTGCCAATTGAGTTTGGTGATGAGTCATTAAATGCCTGAGATGCTAGCTGTAAAGTTCTTATTCTTATTGGCTCGTATGTGGAGTCTGTAGTCTTCATCTCGATGTGCACGACTATGGCAATATTGTTAAAATCTACATTATCTGGTGGGTAGATTAAGTTGCCAGATGTTACTTCATACTTAGACTCCAGCCACTCTGCACCTGGCTTTACTACTCCATTAGTGGGTGCGCAGACTGTGTTAGAGAAAGACTGCTGTGAAGCATTCGCACCAGACTCTAGATACTGAAAGCTGATATAGGTTCTTACCAGATCATTTTGAGTGAAGCAGCCATCGTCATTAATAGCTGATGCTGGATAGTTAATGTTTAATTGTATAAAGTCTATGTCATAATACTGTTGGTTATTTTCGTCTAACACGTATTGCCCAAGGTATGTGAGTGGAACGTAGTCTTCCCAGTAGGACTTAGTCTTATAAGTTAGCTCATACTTTCCAAATCTAACAACTGGAACTGCTGAGTAGCTTGCATCATGATCTTCTGGAATTTGAGTAGCGACTCCATTTATGTCGAATGTTGATGAAATGAATGTAGTATTCCTTGGCGTATCAAAGTTTATGTTATAAATGTTACCGCTGAAGCTTTGAGAAAAGTCTGGCCTTCCGCCAAAATATGCGTCTAGAGACACAGATCTTCCAAAAAATGCTTCTACGTTCCCTCCCAGAGACGATGAGAACCTTCTGACATCTATTCCAGCTACAAACTTATCTCCAAAAGAAACCTTGTCTACTGATCTTAAGGTCTGAGTTGAACCACCATATTTTAGAATATAGTCTGTGGTGGTTTCTTTGCTTACTACTTCAAAATAGTTACCATTAAGATCATCGACTATGTGTATTAAAACCTGGTCTTCTGACCAAGCAGAGGTTTCCTTAAAAACTGCATATATTGACCTTGCAGTTTCTTGTAAAAAACTTATATCGCTAAATAGTAAGTGCCCATGCTCATTATCCCAATTTGAATTTGGAATCAGTTTTATAAAAGGTTCTTGTTCATTCTGTATTACGAGAGAGTCTTCATACCAGGAGTCTACCGTTTTTGTTGAAAATTGAGGCAATGGGGTTGTGTATGTTGGAGAAGTCAGCTCATCATTCGTTGTTAGAGCATTGTCAATGAATGCCTGATTCCAAGACCCGATATCTGGATAATTGTAGTTGTTGGTATAGTCGGCAAAAGGATAGTCTATAACGACCGAGGTTCCACTGTAAGAGGTGTTTATGTTCTCTGGGAAGTCTACACCCTGCCCAAATACCCATCTACGTTTTGAGACTATAGAGGGCACTTGATATGAGTAGATTGCTACACAGTCTATATCTATTGGACTGACATCATCATAGGCATAAAACCCAAGCCAGTCCTGACTTTTATTTTCGTTATTAAATTCTGATGGTAGGGTTAACTCACTAGTCAAAAAGTCTAGAGTCACCACTTGTTCTCCGTTTATGATGAGGCTTGCAGAGTCTCTGATCATCTCTATTTGAACTAGCATTGGCCTTGACCATTCCCCAACAAAGTGAGATCCTAGGGCTGTCCCAATCTTAAGCATAAGAAACGGGCCTTTTACGTACAGGCCATCATCTGAAGATATTGGTCCAAAAATCTTCCTATATTCATCTGTGTCCGCATTTATTCTAAGCCACATTTCTGCGGTATAGTCTCTATATTGTCCAGATTGATTTAGAAATCCAAACCCAGGGATGATTACTGATGGGCTGCCGCCATTTGGATACAGAGTCGTAACATTCTCGGATCCATAAATCATTGGAATTCCAGTGTTCCTGGCAGTTAAAGAATTGTTATCTATTAGATAGTACCCTGGAGTATCTATTAGTCCATATGCATCTGC
>Ga0075110_1000171_pt1 | contig 33340 bp, 23 predicted proteins | sample AntAceMetag02UK8_FD_69799 | JGI IMG/M metagenome (GOLD analysis project Ga0075110, IMG submission 69799) | Saline lake microbial communities from Ace Lake, Antarctica - Antarctic Ace Lake Metagenome 02UK8 | ecosystem: Environmental > Aquatic > Non-marine Saline and Alkaline > Saline | place... | reverse complement strand
TATTCCAGAAATCGTTACCTTGTCTGGTCCCTGAATTGTCCCAGATATTTCAACTGCTCCCGATATCTCCACGGTTGGTATTCCAGAAATCGTTACCTTGTCTGGTCCCTGAATTGTCCCGGAGATTTCAACTGCTCCCGATATTTCCACGGCATTTATCACGTTGACGTCTACTGTGTTTTTAATCTGGTCAACGGTTACGTCCCCGGATATTTCTATCGAAGAACCCGGGTCGATGTTGCTTATACTGATATTCCCACCAACTAGACGAGTGTCAATCACGGCATCGCATCTCATAATCCGCACAGGGTCGACGTCACCGTGTGGATAGTTGATACGCGTGGTCGTGATTTGTTGTGACATACTATCTACCTATAATATCGTAGATGGAACCGGCGATGGGGACAACCACACTCTTTTCAGGAGCAACCGTTGCGATGTTGATACTGTTACCAAGTTTTATTGCGGCGTGGCCAACGATATTGTCTAAGATGCAGGACGATTATCCCGAGCGAATCAAGAGCGGAGATGCCCTGTATATGCTATTTTCTCCACTGTTGGACCGCCGAGAGATATACAGGGGGACCGCTCCAAAAGAAATCATGCAAAAATCAATGACCATCGGTCTCCGAAAGATGGTTGACCGCATCGTGATTCCTGTGACAACTCCACTCAGGAATGTACAAGATGTTCTGGGTGACACCCTCGAGACGGTAACGGTCGCGATACAGAAGGGGATTACGTTACCAATGCGTTCGCTTTATATGCTGGGCACGCGTCTTACCGATACGTTGAATAAGGTATTTCAGAGCGTCACAAGCCTCGGTGTTCAGCTGGGTCAGGCAATACAGGGTGGGTTGAATGTCCTGATCGCAGGTACCGTGGTGGGTCTGCATATGCAGTCCACAACCTACAATCTCGCCATTTCAGGTATCAAGTTTTTTATGTGGATTGTCGAGGTCGGTGGTATCGCGGTGATTGTCGCGGGCGGTATGATGATGCTGTCCTTGTTTACAATCATTCCAGGAATCGTTTTAATCACCCTGGGTGGGATTCTCACCAATATTGCGTCCAGCAGTGAACATATTCTTCGGTTCGCATAAAATCTCCACTGCTTAACAGAACAGAACAGATGAAACTCGGACCTATGTATACCGCCGCGATGCTGGTTCTGGTGATGGTGCTGCTTTCGTTTATACCTCGCTTCTTCGGGGGTGAGGGATTTACAACAATGTCTCCCGCAAACACATACGCTGCTGGATACGAATCGCGTGGCCCTCTCGATGGTCAAAAGACAGACTGCAATGACCTCGTGGTTGGCCAGCAGATCGAGGGCCCCCTTTCGGTTGTTCGGGCCGGCGGCAGCGCGTTTGCTCCTGCTGCGGACCCCAAGACAAACCTGAAGACCAATCAGTTGTACGAATACGCCAGGAACAAGACGAGCGTGGATCAGGCAACGTGCCTGTCTTCAAACCTGTCTACGAGCACCGGATGCGTGGTGCCCACGATGAAACAGGTTCGGGACCTGGACTTCAGAGGTGGTAACCGGGGGAATGGTGTTTACATCTGAAGAAAATGCTGTAAATGGATACATATGTGAAAATGCCTCAAAGAGACATATTCACATCAGTTACATGTAGATTAACAATACATACCAAACGGTATATTCGTGGAGCGCTTATTACGGTCTCCCAATAGGATTTCTACGTCTTCTTCAGAAACATCCTTTCCAATCTGCCATTGAATACCCCGAGGGACTCCCTTTGGAAGGTCTTTTTCGGGGTCAGACGAGGTGGACGAGGGTGAAGATGGTGTTGTGGCATCCGGATGCTTCTGTTTCGGGTGATTCACGTTCTTGCGGAATAGCTGGAGGAGGTTCAGGCGCGACACGATGGTTTCAAGGTCACGCTTGAGATTGCGCACACCATCCTCCTTCCGTTCTTTTAGGACACTGTTCCACGCCGGGTCGGATAGTTTTAGGTTTGGAATCGCATAGTCTTTCAAGAGATGAGGAAGAAGGTGGTTTTCACCGATAATCCTCTTCTCCTTCGTGGAATATCCCTCGGTCCGAATCATCCGCAATCGGTCTGCTAGAATAGGGTTGACACTATTCTCATCGTTCAGGGTAAACACGAACAAGACCCGACTAAGGTCGATATTGATTCCAGCAAAATACTTATCCTGGAATGCCGTGTTCTGCGTGGAGTCGGTTATGTGCGTCAGCAGTCCAACAATCTCATCACCCTTGGACGTTCCACTAACCTTGTCGAGTTCATCAAAAATGATCACAGGATTCATACACTTTGAACGAATCAGGATATCTACAATCTGACCCCATACACTCCCCTCATACGTATACCCGTGGCCTTCTAAAACAGAAGCATCGGTGTTTCCACCCAGGGCAATCATATGAACTGGGCGATTCAGGATTTTTCCGAGTCCATTTCTGATAAGGGAGGTCTTACCGGTTCCCGGGGGACCAAGGAATGCCAGGCAGTTTCCAGCGGCCCGGGGATTGGTAATCATCTGTGCAACATAACGAAGGATGTGATCCTTTGCGTCGTCCATCCCGTACACGATCTTATTCATCGCATCCATCGACCATCGGAGATATCCTGCTGGGTCCTTCTTAGCCCTTTTTACGGGGTATTGGTATTTTCCAAACGGAATGCTGAGAAAGCCACGCACCCACGCCTGTGCCTTGGGGTTCGTGTCTCCACCCATCCTAGAGTTTTCGGCGTCCATTATCGCAATTTGTCTCTCTATCGCGGTGCGCTTACTGTTTGCGTCAATGGGTAAGGACAGTATCCGAAAGTATGGATGTTCCTCGTTGTCCATTACGTTCGCGACCTTCTTGACAGATTTTACAATCGTTGCTTGGCGGTCCTTTGGGAGTTTGCGAAACGCATCAATATCTTCTCCCGGCTTGGGTGCCTTTCCAAGTATGTTTGGCATATTCTGAAGATATTCCAATAGTTCCGGAGTGAGTTTTTTGGGTGGAAGGCGGATATCATACGGATCACGCTTGGTCATTCCCATCATATCACCCAGCGTCATACCGCCCCCAAGAACAACATATTCCTCTTCTTCCTCGTCGTCGGAATCACCTGGGTGGTATTCGTCAGATTCATCATCAGAATCCTCACCAACTATAAATCCCATGTCAGACCTCTTTTTCTTTGGGTCCTCGTGTTTTGCGTATGTACTCATTAGCCGTGAGATAACCCTCTCCAATGGGGACTCCGTTGTCTCTCCACGGCTATTGCGTGGTGCGGTTTTGTCGGACGTGTTTTCTTTTTGCTTCTTATCTTTGTTTACCTGCTGCTTGTTTGCCTGAGATTTGTGTTGTTTATGATATGATTTTTTGGATTTCGATTGCTTCTTGGGATTCGTAGCTGATTCCACAACGGGTTCCTGTACAACCACTACATCCCCGTCGTCACTTGAATCATCCGAACTATCGGCCGGCGGGGGCTTTTGCGCCTTGCTACGGTTCTTCCGGGGATTCCTAGGACGAAGGTTGTACGGCATCTCTTCTATTCTTTAACACTGTGTATAATCACTTAAACCCTATTATTGGAAGTTTCGCCGCTAATAATCAATCGCATACAGCGGTCTAATGTGTGTGGTCGGAACGACAGTTAGGCGCGTGTAACTAAATTGAACAGGTTCGTGTAGGATCTCACTGACTTTCACGAATCATAGAAGTAGAGTAGAATGAAGAGCACCCCGCGTCCCCGTGGTTTTGTTTCTCGTGACAGGGTTGTGGGTGTACAGTTCGGGGTTCTGAATCCCGATGACGTAATGAAGCGTTCTGTCGTAGAAGTCAAAACGCCCACCACATATGAAAACGGAAAGACCGTTGTGGGTGGTCTCTTTGATCCTCGCATGGGTGTTCTCGAGAATCGCGTACCCTGTCCAACCGACGGACAGACCAATCTGTCTTGTCCCGGATACTTTGGGCACTATCGCACGGCGATGCCGGTATACAACATCGGGTTTATCGGAATGGTCCGGAAGATTATGATGTGTACGTGTGTACGGTGTGGTAAGGTGTACATCGCCAAGGAATCTCCAGAGGGGGAGGCAATCCTCGCACTCCCGATGAAGAAGCGCTTCGCCGAGCTGTACGCTCAGAGCAGCAAGAATGCGATGTGCGGATCTAGTTCGGGGGATGGGTGTGGTGCTCTCCGCCCGAAGGGCATTATCAAGGAGGGAGTGGCGAACCTGGTTGCTGAATACAAGATGGATGACGGGACCAAGACGAGAACTCCCCTGACCGTGGTTCACGTTCAGGATATCCTCCGTCGTATCGGCGACGATGACCTCCGGTTTATGGGGATTGATCCTCGATGGGCCAGGCCCGACTGGATGGTCACGGATATTGTGCCGATTTCTCCTCCCTACATCCGGCCGTCTGTCAAGTTTGACAACAACCAGAGGTCAGAAGACGACATCACGTATAAGTATCTTGATATCATCAAGGCCGACCAGACTCTCCGCGCGAAGATCAAGAGTGGTGCGGATGCCGAGATTATCCACGACTGGTGGATGCTCCTTCAGTATCACTTTGCCACGCTGATTGACAATGACCTCCCTGACGCACCCGCGTCGGTGCATCGCCTTGGTCGCCCGCTGAAATCCATCGTACAACGCATTGTCGGCAAGGAGGGTCGTATTCGTGGCAACCTGATGGGCAAGCGCGTGGATTTCTCTGCTCGTACGGTGATTACTGGTGATCCGAACCTGAGCGTCCGGCAGGTCGGCGTTCCCCTAAAGATTGCGATGAACCTTACGGTTCCTGAGATGGTTACCGAGCGCAACCGCGTGTTCCTCCAGAAGTGTGTAGAAAATGGTCCCGACACGTATCCTGGTGTGAAGAGCATCCAGCTCGCCAGAGACGGAAACACATACAGCCTGAAGGTTCTGTCGCGTCGTCGGATCGAGATCAGCATCGGAGATATCGTCCATCGGCATATGACGGATGGTGACCCGGTCCTCTTCAACCGACAGCCATCTCTACACCGCCCGTCTATGATGTGTCACCGGGCAAAGATTCTTCCGTATAACACGTTCCGCCTTAACGTGATGGACACCCCTCCATACAACGCGGATTTCGACGGTGATGAGATGAATATGCATCTCCCACAGTCACTTGAGGCGATGGCGGAGCTGAGGATGCTTGCCGCAGTACCAAACCAGATTGTTATCGCGAAGAACAACTCTCCCGTGGTCACGGCAGTACAGGATATCGTGCTCGGTATCAATCGCATGACAATGAACACTCTGGTCGCAAGCAAGCCCGAAGACGCAGCGAATCCTCACAAGATTCATATCCGGGACAGGGACGCTATGAACATTATGATGGGGATTCGCGGGTTCCGCGGTGCACTCCCCAAGCCCACGGTAAAAGACGGTGATTCTGCTTTCTGGAGCGGCAAGGACCTCTTCCACGCGATTCTCCCCGGTGTGTTTATCAACCAGAAGACCGGTGACAGTCGCACCGTCATTACACCCGATTCGTACTCGAATCGCGACGGCGCGGATGCCCCCATCGACAAGAGCGTTCTCAACAAGGGAACGCACGGCATCATCCACCAGATCTTCACGGATAAGGGCGCGGAGGCGTGTAGCGATTTCCTTGACAATCTCCAGAACCTGATTGTGACGTTCCTTGTGCAAACTGGGTTCTCTGTCGGAATGAGTGACCTCATCGCGGATGCGGGGACAGAGGCCGAGATCCTGGAAGTCATCCGTACGAAGAAGGAAGAGGTCGCGAAGATGGCACGTTCCATTCATACCGGTGAGTTTGAGAACAAGACATCCCGAACCAATAGCGACGTATTTGAGGAGCGCGTAAACAACGTCCTAAACACCGCAATCAATGATGCGGGAAAGATTGGACTGGCAAGCCTCTCGCAGGACAACCGAATGACCAATATGGTCAAGTCGGGTTCTAAGGGAAAGACACTCAACGTGTCGCAGATGGTGGCCTGTCTCGGACAGGTCAACGTAGATGGCACGCGTATCCCGTACGGTTACGAGGGTCGCACGCTACCTCACTTCCAGAGGTACGACGATTCGCCCGAAGCACGTGGCTTTGTCGAAAACTCGTTTGTGCGAGGGCTCACCCCAGCGGAGTTCTTCTTCCACGCGCAATCTGGACGAGAGGGCCTGATTGACACAGCGGTCAAGACCTCTGCGACTGGATACGTACAGCGTCAGATGGTAAAGACAATGGAAGACCTCAAGGTTCACTATGATTACTCTGTGCGAACGGCGAATGGATCTGTTGTTCAGATGGTGTACGGAGAAGATGGGATGGATTCCACGAGGATTCTAGCGGTGGGCCTTCCATCTCTCAAGCAGTCTGTCCTTGATATCTACCAGACACACACCTTCCGGGAGGATGACCCTCTTGACGAGTATCTTCTAGACGAGGCTCTTGAGAAGACCCGCCGTGATATGCCAGAGATTCTGCGTATCTCACGCGAGCACGCGGAGCACATTGTCGCAGACCGCGATAGCATCATTGAGGGTACGGGGGATATGGTTACCTCTGTAAACTACTCCATCCCGTTTGACCGTATTATCCGCGAGGTTACGCACGCGATGCGGGGAGACCTCGCCGCCGCAACTAACCTTGACCCGATGACTGTCTTCAAGGAGCTTGAGAAACTAGAGCGTGAGACCCGTGTGGTACCGGTGTTTGGAGGAAACGGGATTATGATGGCGCTCGCGAGGGTATACCTGAGCCCGCGCGTGTTGATTCGTGAGAAGCGCGTCACCATGGCTCAGCTGGAGATGATTATGCTACGCATTCGCACTCATTTTGAGAAGTCACTCGTTCACCCGGGTGAGATGGTTGGTGTGATTGCGGCACAGAGCATTGGTGAGCCGGCTACTCAGATGACGCTTAACACGTTCCACGCGGCGGGTGTTTCAGAGAAGTCCAACGTGGTTCGTGGTGTACCCCGCCTGAACGAGATTCTCCACCTGAGCAAGAACCTGAAAGGACCGAGCATCACGGTGTATCTTCCCACCGATAGCAAGCTTGAGCGCGAGGCCGCGGATACCATACGGAAGAACATTATGCGCACGCGGGTCCGAGATGTTCTTCGCAGCGTGAAGATTGCGTATGACCCTGCTTCGTACGTCAGCCTACCCGAGGAAGACGCACTCCCGGTGAAGCACTGGAAACTCTATATGGTGATTAACCCCGAAGAGATGCACGAGCGAGGAATCGCGATGGAGGACATCCACATCGCCATCGCAAAGGGGCTTGGTGGTAAGATCCAGAATGTTCGCATCGAGACAACCGATACAAACGCCGGAGAACTGAGTGTAACCCTGTCTCTGTATACTGACACGGAAGTATCTGATGACGGTACCGGTGACGCGGTGCGCCTTCTGCGCGACTTGGAGACACTCGTTGCTGAGAAGGTGGTTATCCGGGGTATCCGGGGCATCAAGCACGCGGTCATCCGAAAGACCGGAAGCGGTGCGGAGGCAATGACCCGGAACAATCACGAGTACATGAAGGAGAGCGAGTATGTTGTGGATACAGTTGGTACGAATCTCCTAGAGATTCTTGGGCATCCGGGCGTAGATACTTCGCGCACGTCTTCTAACCACATCCTTGAAATCTTCGAGGTCCTCGGGATTGATGCGGCGAGAAACGCCATCATCCGCGAGCTGGTGGATGTATTTGAGGGGTCGTACATCAACTACCATCACACGTCACTCCTTGCCGACAATATGACGTGTCGTGGAAAGCCTACCTCGGTCGACAGGCACGGTGTGAACAAGAGTGATGCTGGTCCTCTTGTGAAGGCCTCGTTTGAGGAGACGGACACGATGCTGCTGAAGGCGGCACAGAGCGGTGAGCTTGACCCGGTTACGGGTGTTACGGCGAACATTATGTTTGGACAACCAATCCCTGGTGGAACGGGGATGTCACAGATCATCCTTGACGAGAGCATGTTTGAGAAGACCTTCCGGAAGCCCCGGGAGACACCCGACCGTAAGGCCGAGCGTGAGATTCTTGAGGAGGCAGACCGCAAGGCGTTGTACTGTGATACCAGAGACGTGCGCCTGCAGCCGATGGTTACGGATTCAGGAGCAGCGGTTGCTTGGATGGATGATGATGACCTGCTTTGAGTAATGAGTCATTGTACGATATTTTTTAGATACGTAGATGTCAACCGCACAACCGCCCCCGAAGAATCTTGTGCTTTCTTCAAAGGGTAAAAAGGCATACCGCCCCCTCTTAATAGAACGGGCGATTGCCGGTACAGCAGATGAAACGATTCTCGCTCGCGCGCTTTACATCTTTTTTGAAATGATTGGTCACGCTTCCGCAGAACCGATTGAGAATATGCAACAGGCCGAAGAACGACTTGTGACATATGTTCGGTCTCTAGAACCGGAGGGACTAGTATTTACAAGAGATATCAATGGTATCGCGGATACGGTACATACTCGTCACATCGCGGATACGGTCGGGTTCCCAAAAGCAGTCACGGACCGTCTCGTAGAATCGTTTCGGCAGGCGTACGTATCCGCCGCAAGAGACGACACGTTAGTTCGGGATGTCATCCTCACAATCAAAGATACCAAGCTGGCAAAACCAACGACGGTCTGGTATAGATTTCCCACGGAGGTACCTTCTACGGATGCAACAAAGGGCTTTCAGAATGTCCTCTATACGATGTACTATAAGCCCAAAAAGGATGATAAGATTCATGGTCCCTTTCGTATAAGTGGGCGACGAAACATCTTAAACGACGCGATTACCGGAGCGTATACAGACCTTGTGGGGGGCAAAGACCCAGAGGAACCCGCTTCACCCGCACCTGCACCCGCACCTGCACCCGCACCCACAACAAACCCAGCAGATGTTTTTATACACGAACTCGCTCGTGGCCTCGGTCTTCGCGTAGAGGACGATGGTGGCCTTGCGTCTACTGGGTCTGCCATCACACCGTCTATCCTCACTACCGCGTATCAAACAGAGCGTGCCCCCCTGCTTGCGCTATATTCAGACATGGTCCTACCCGGAGAGGTTGATTCACAGGTGATAGTAACCGCTGAAAAACTGGGAAAACTCATCGCCGCGTCTACGAGTGCACCCGAGCAGGGTGACATAGATGTGATCCGTTCAGAACTGAAAGCACTAGACCCTAAAAAGGGAAAGCGTGGGGCACTTCTTATGAATCCCGACGCCATACCAACCCACCTTCTTGTATCAAAGCCTTTCAGGCCTCACGCAAGAAAATCATATGTGTATGCTTCGCGTACATCCTTTACCGCGGGTCACGCGATGAAACCACTCCGAGCAGTTCGGGTTCGGTAGAACTTTACGCTGTTGATTTAACGCTTCGAAGGAGATATTCTTCTTTCCAGCGACTATGTCTCACATTTTTCCACGTTGTTTTGTCTCGAGATGCTCTTTGGATGCGCTCTTTAATGGACGTCACAATCTGATTACTCTTGACGCGCAGCGACCCCACAAATGGTAACCCGTGGTCTCGTATTCCCACGAGCGCGGAATAATAGTATCTCCGTGTTTCTTCAGAGGCCGTGCCGGTTATGGCGCGCGATGTATTGCGCAGTACAAACGAAATCGTCCCGCTTTCCCACGACCCGGGAGACCCCCCGAGCACGACGAGTGGTCGTTTGGCATCCCGCATTGAGATTCCCGGTGGAAATGCGTACAGGAGCGCAATGTGTGTATTCATGGGTGTGCGGTTAAGGAGGACGACAAAGTCCGTAATACCTGGGTATATCAATCCTTCGTGGATGGACTGTATAAACAGGGTGGGGTCTATAAGAGAAGATTCGGTAAGACCGCGGTTCTCGAGGCGGATGGTAGCCGCGATGCGCAACCACGCGGCGTCGCCGGCACGAGACGCATCCAGTTCCCGCAGCACGCTGCTCCAAGTAGACGCCAGGATCGTTCGCAGACCGACTCCCGTTAACCTATCGTCACCGAGTGATGTGCGGAATGCTACGGCTATAGATTCCCACGACATTAACGGGTCAGAAGACGCGGGGAGCATCTGTATCATCCGTATATTGTCACGGCGGGCAATCGCGGTGGTTCGGTCTGATTTATAACGGAACTCATCCTTCCATATACGGGGGAGCCCAATCGGAATCATCTGTGTTCCACGTGGTACATACAGTGAATCGGGCATTCCCCCTATCGCGAACATATCACCCAACTTGGTGAACCTGCTATCTAGAACAAGGAGATCACTCACCCGGAGACGGATCATCTTATCGTGTGTCAGTTGTATCTCGGTGTTGTTGCGAACACCCGGGAACTCTGGTGCCAACGAGCTACCCCGCATCTGCTTCGTTACAGAGATGCGTTTTAAGACTGTTTTGGATAACACGATTGGTGCAAGGTGGTCTCGTATGGCATTGCGCACACGAGTCTTTTCGGAGGACGGTGTTCCAGTCGGTATTACGATGGGGTCATCCGCGACACTGTCGATCATTTCCGCGACGATATTGATGCGTTCTGAGCGTGGCACCAGAACACCACCCGCGGTTGTCTTTCGTGCTGCAAGAATCGCATCGCGGAATGCCGTGTTTGTACGTTCCAGTGCTGTTAGATTCTTAGCGCTTTCTACGACTGCCGACACAACCGGGTCGGGTTCGGAGGTAGGTACATCCGTATTCATTGTAAGGATGTCATTTGTCTCGTTGTCCCACGATGTGATAAACGATGACTTTACATCAATCCCCATATCCGCACGCAACGAACCTTCTGTGTAGATTTCATCTGGCTGGTTGATTGGTACAATAAGACCCGTGCCAAGGCGTATCCCACGAATCGTGTATCCAACCACGCGTCCTGTGTCGCTGCGCTGGGTTGCGAGGACCGGTGTTAGTTTGGAGAGTGTTGTGCGCATATGAATGTGCGCGTCTTCGTCCACCTCACCCCCCCCAGCCCCCGAGGCGGCGGGTCTGGCTGGGAGGCTATCACGAAGGCGCTCTAGCCACCCCATCACATCCATGTATTCGGGGAAGAACTCATACACCTCTGCCTCACCTGGGTATACATTGTACCTTGGGGGTATGCTGGTCGCGACCGGTAACGTAGGGAACGCAATCTTTCGGTCTTTTCCGCCATCGTAGTCATATAAGAACGATGTGACACGGCCAAGCGGGTCCAGCACCACTCCACCAGGGATGATTTTCAGGGATGCGTTAATGGTGGATATGATCTCCCGATGGCTGGGTATGTCGCTTACGGGCGATAATGTCTCTGGTGCGCACGCGAGAGTAGCGTGCTCGGGAAACCGTGAGACAGATGCCCATATGTCCCCCAGGAGGGTGCGCGTTGCGCGGTCAAGTGATTGATACAAGGCTGGGTCTGGGAGTATCGTGCCGTGTAGGGTGATTTTTCTGTGTGATGCGCTCGCGGTTCTTGATGCGAGAATCAACGGCTGGTATGTATGGTCATCTCCCTCTAAAAGAATCACGATAGGCCTCTCCGATGCCGTTTTGCGATTCTTCCGGAAATAGCGCTGGATACCACCCTCTCCAGGGCAGAGTACCATTGGTGGATCAGATGCGCGAATCACTACCAGATTTACTCCGTCGGCAAATACGCTGTTTCCCGGGGTTCCTTCCCCAAGGACAGAATCTAGGTATGCCCACGGCCACAGAGACAGGGCCTCCCACAGATAAGACAATAGCTTTGGTTCCTTCGGGTCACGCAGGTACGTGAGAAAACGAGTGTGTGATATCGCCCACGTCTGTAACAGCTCACCCTCCTCTCCGTTCTCGATCTCTTCTTGGAATACATCACACAAGGATTCGGGGAGTGTAGATTTATATGTAGTGAACCAGCCATTGACCACTGACCGCATGTCTTCTCCCGAAACCTTTGTGTCTCGGAATGCTCGCATCACCGAACCACCATGAAGTGTGCGGAATCGTTCCGGTGATATCCAGCCGACAAGAGCCTCTTGGAGAGCAGATGGGTCATCATCGTCCCTTGACCTTTCTGATACAAACAACACACGCTTCCTGTCGGCATCTGTGCGCATCCCCTCGGTGACACCCATCGCAGTAAATCGATATGCTCCCAGTATAGCACGCAAGAGGCTGTCGTATTTCTCTCGGGGCGATGACCTGCGGAATACACACGCGCCGGCTCGCTTAATGCCCTTTCGTAGAAACGTGTTGCACTGGTCCTTCATGATCCCCAGTAAATCCAACAGGTCTGCCTGCGGTAATAGCATTGCGGTATTCAGTGTGTTCCATCGTTTATCCGTGTATACCTGGGATACTTGATTCTCAAACGAAGACGTGGCACCTACGGTACCACCCGTTTCCGGGTCAATCGCGCCTGCTGCAACACTCGCGGCACTCGCGGCACTCGCCGCGGCACCAGCAGCAGACCCAGCATCATCAGCACTCGCCGCAGCACCCTCAGATGCGGCTGCTTCTTCCTCTAGAAGTTTAAAATCAGGATTCTTTGGTAGTTTTTTCGTTACATTCTGCCTGTAGTTTTCATTAAACTCCCCCATTGTCTTACCGACAAAGAAACAACAGGGCTTGCCCTTGATATTGATACCCGGATAATAGAAGTGTGTCTCGTCGGCATCTACATCAACGTCTCGGTATGAACCGGTGTCGTGAAGACGAAGTATATTTCTACCCGCGTTTACCGATTTACTCCCACCCTTTACGTAAATCTTTTCCTTTTTTGACATCGCATCAGACTGAGGCACCGGCTCACCATCCCCCTTCATTGACCAGTATTTGGGACAGATGAATACAAACCCCTTGTAATCAATCGCAAATCGCGCTTGCTGCCGCATTGCCTCTTCTGGGTCTTCTGAAATGGGCTTTCCTTCTAAAATACCCGTGTGCCCGAATGAACCTGGCTTTTCTGCAAGTATCCTATCGTATTCTTCTCTCGTGATAACGGTTGGTTGGCGATGTGACTGGCACGCCTTTGCGTATCCCTGTTTAAAATCGCTATGTATGGCCTCAAACAAGTTCGTCCGTTTTGCCTGCTTTCCATCCGGTATCTTCGTGAGTGGTTTCCCCTGGAGGCGATTTAGACGATAACTGGAGTGATATACGACATCTTCGTCACCTTCTTCTTCATCCTCTTCACCATCCATGTCTGTGATTCGCTGTCCTCCGGTATATATCGTTCTTCCAAACCCAACGTCATCTTCGTCATCCTCAGAGTCTCCGATTCCCTCCTCTGCTGCGGAACGCTCTTCATCTTCTACGCTTGAAAACTCAAACGAATCTTCGTCGTCTTCCTCAGCAGCCTCTCCTTCCGCAGCCGCTTCTGCTTCTTTTGTCGCTTTTGCTTCTGCTTCTCTTGCCGCAGCCGCTTCTGCTTCTCTTGCTGCCTCTGCTTCTCTTGTCGCAGCCGCTTCTGCTTCTCTTGTCGCAGCCGCTTCTGCTTCTCTTGTCGCTTTCGCTTCTGCAGCAGCCCGTTTCTCACTACGAGCCCGTTTCACATCGGCTGCTGCCCCGTGGATCATCTTATCAACCACGTATTGTACATTTTGAAGGATTTCAAGATTCGGAACCCCATAACAATACACACCTAATACTCCATCTGGCTGCTTTTTGATTTGTATATCTATCAAGCGCGTATCATCCTGTTCAATGCGGCTCTTTCCGAGTTCGCGTATCTCCTGTTCCGTGTTCAACTCCGACAGAAACGCGTTGATATTCTCGACCAATAACTTCTGTGTGGTAGCATTATAACGCTTAAAACTTCCAGAAGTGGTTCTATCAGGAAGAGCATCAATCGCCTCCAGTATGTTACCAGGGGTGTACTTCTCCAAAGATGCCTCGCGTATCACATCATACACACTCCGACCAGCAAGTAGCATCGTGGTGATCAGCTTGCGAACACCCGTCTTTCCCGACTTAAAATCACCGGATTCATTTACATCTGACGGAAGATTGACAAGATGATACTGTAGTCGTACCACGTCAGTCGCAGAATCCGCAACATCGGTCTCCCTGGCAATATACTCGGCTGGGGCATTTTTCATAAGACGACCCTTGATCGCAGATACCTTGCTTGCCGGGGATACGCTCTTCGGATATCCGAATGAGGTATATAGCATGTCTTGCACAGGATAATACGCGTTGCCTTCTGGTAAGAATGTGTTCGCAAGGGAATCCATCAGTTTTATGATCGTGTCTTTTGTAAAATACCTGGTCTGCGAACCGAACAAATACAGGTCAACGCGCCCGTCCTCGTGGAGGACCGCTTCTGAAACGTGGTTCACATCCACGGGTAATCCTGGTGTCGTACCCCTCTCTGAGAACACAAGTCGCAAAAGAGTCTCTTGTGAACCCGCGTCGTCCCGTATATCATACTGTATATCATCACTGGTTCTTCGTATTTTACTAACGACCATATCCTTGAGTAGCGTATCCTGAAGGACTACCGACCGGATACTCTTCTCGGGGTCGGGTATGGTTGCTACGCGAGCCGCGCTGCTGGATGGGCTGTTCATATCATCATAGTATACTGCGTGAAACTCTGGTGTGTCTGGGTCGGACCCTCCGAATAATCCGTTGGGGGATACCGTAAGCAACTTGAAAATGTCTCGTAGATTTACTCCACCGGTGTATTCGCCCGTGATTCGGTACGGAAATGGAAGTGCCATTCCCTGAACCCCAGTGTCAAGTGGATATGAATCCGAAGACTCCCGGGTGTACTGAACCGGGTATAGGTGTAGTACCGCGTGGGTAATATTATAACCCGGTGCGTCATCTCGTACCGGTGGGAACTTTGTGAAAAATGGTTCCAGTTGTTTCACGGTCCTTCCCCGTGAACCTTCGCCAAGTACCTCGTCGAGTGACCCCTCCTCTCTCATATAACGAATGAACCGTGTGGGTGATGCGTTCTGGGATACGCTCGGGCACCAAGGAAACACCCGTGTGTAATAAATCGCCGCAAGGTACTCATCCTCATCCAGCATCCCAGCCGCAGTCGCACCAATCTGTTCCCGAAGGCCTTCGCAGAGCACACGTGCATCCATCACGTGTATGTTACCAGTCGTGCTGTCAACCAACCAGTTCTTGCGATTATCAACGTCTTCGGGCCCGAGAACACCACCCAGTTCCATAGCGTGAGAGGTCTGTTCATTTAGCGCGTCCTCATTCTTATTCGGAGTCAGGATACCCGCCGAACCCACAAACTCACCCAGAGCATTCTTTGCGAGCACCCGCTGTATAAAGGATGGGTGGTACGCGTTATCGCACCACGTGCATAGGTGTCCATACGGGATGGATAACCGTGCAGCAACCATCTCCAGAAACTGACCGCGCCGTATCACCGATGCACGAAGGGGTGCCATATCTCCAATCACTCGGTCGGTGATATCCTCGATTTCCCGAAGATTCATTGGTTCAGAATGTAGATACACTCGGTGTGTCCACATCCTCTTACTATCCAAAACTCGTTTAATCTAGTGCGGGGTTGTCCGTAATTATCATACCGCAATATTCCTGTGGCTGTGTTTTGTAATCCACATTCTTGTAAAACCCGTGCTTGGTAGCGATTCCCAACAACCATCGGAAGTTCTCCCAGAACTCGTCATTGTGTCCGATTGTTGCGCTAGCAACGTGACCCATCTCGTGGATCGCCACGAACATCATCGTGTTCATGTCCACGAGTTTTTCGTCCTTGTCTCGCTGACGGAGACAGAATATGATTGCCTCGCCCTTGTTTTTGGTGTGGCTCGTAAACTGGCTATCGGGGGTTGCTTCGCTAAAGAGTGTCCGCTCCGGCGTTAGGTTTTTCGCGAGTCGCTTTGACCGGGGGTCATCAGGGTGCTCTTTGATAACGACATCCTTCAGGCGGAAACATTCCTTGCGTATTTCCACAAGATTCGCAACCGCCTTTGTCTTATCTCCCATCTCCCGCACGATGTAGTATTCACCATCCGGTCCCTTTGTTCGGGTGACCGGGTATCGGAGGGCGGGTATCAGCCGAGATAGCACAAATACCAGCACTACGAAGCCAATCACGAATCCTATCATCTACAACACACCCGAACTTGATACCGGGATAACTCCACCCTGAGAAGCCAGGAGAATCATCCCGGCAGCTTCACTGAAGCCCACCTCGCTGCTCTGTAGAATGCTACGAACTGGTTTCATTGTGTCGGGTGAGAGTCGTTCGTAGCACGCGCCATATCTCTGTGTGGTCCTCAGGATTCTTGAGTATCCGAGTTGTAGCGCGCTGGATTGGACCCCGACGTGGTTCGCGGCCGAAACCGCCAGGCAGTGCACCCATGGCCAAAGGTGTTCGTTGTGATACCCACCCATTCCAATCCAGACCATCGGCTGGAACACATATTTGTCTGGTAGTCTGGGGATGGTAACCGTCGTGGATGTTATCTCTCCCGTCTTTGCTGAAACCGGGGCGTGTTTTTCGTAGTACTGAAAGATAGAAGCAGCCCTTTCACGAGACACGACACCGAACAATACCGCAAGGGCATTCCCGGCCATCTCAAAGTTTCCAATATGAGGATAAATCTGTAAATATGTACCGTTCCAGAAAGAACGAATCACCGCGTTCCGCGTTTGGGTGTACATCTCCAGTGATTTGCGTGCTCCCTGAGAGTTACCAACGGCTTGTCTGATGCGTGACATCGCCAGGTGACTCTGGGCCCAAAACACATTTGTAAACAGGGCGGGTCCATCAATCGCGTAGGTATCGTGCCACGTATCAAAGTACTTACCGTGTAACAACCCGTCACCGCTACGTGCTGCCTGGGCTACCATATAGGAGTATGCCTTTTCACACGGTTCGATCATTCCTGATAAAATCTTTGTAGAATGCGTATTCTGATACAGGATGTCTGTAAGCACAATCATCTGCGGGCAGCTGTCGGTCGGCTCCGCCCCAGCCTTGTCACACGCATACACCGCATCGCGACCCGGAACATCAATCCCAAAAAGGAATCTTGTAGAATACCAGCGGCTGCCAACCCGGAGAGGAACCAGCCCGTCTTCGCGTTGGTATTTCTTGAGTGTATTCAGTGTCTCGTATACGTATTCGTACTTGTGGATCGAACACAGGCCGAGGCACGAAAAAAACGCGTCTCGCGTCCAAAGGTCGCGGTAATAGACCTTGCCAGCGCAGATTCCGAATCCTGGGATGTGCGAGTGTTTTAAAAGGGTTTCCTTCGCGATCATATCACACGCGACCTTAGTGCCGCGCATGTCTGACGATACCTTGTGCGTGGGAGTATACAGGGTTTCATTATAAGCATACCGTGCCGCATATTGCGCGATGAAGATAACGAATCCATAGTATATCACGCTGTTGAAATCCATACTAGTAATAATGAACCGTTATCTACGTAGTTGTGATGGTGTTTAAATATACAACGTGGTTGTATAACGAAACAACGTAAGCAAGTGTTTATGGATACATCGTATCCTTCTTGAAATCGGCGCAGCCCTCGGGGTTTACCTGGGAACCGATCTCGAGCGCGAGCCGGTTGTTCTGCTGCGCCGGGATAGACGAGGAGTTGAACACCGGCTGGGTTCCGCAACGAGCGATGGGCGGGTCTGACCGGAGCTGGAGATTCGCGTTCTTGTTTGTCTGGCACACCGTATCGATGCCGATATGATGTCCTGCCTGAAGGAGATTCCTGTTATCCGGAGTACCCTTCGTTGGGGGGTTGCTAGCGATAAACTGCGAGGCCTCCGCGCTCGGCTTAGGGAGAAGGTCGGTCGGGTTTAGTCCATCACGCGTGTAGCAGTTTGCGTGGTCCGTGGAGGGAACCGACGAGCGGCCAGCCGCGCCTCCTGCGGCGGCATAGTCCTTGTTTGACGAATCATATCCACCATAGAACCCCTCCGCGGAAGCATCCTTGGGTTCGTCATCTTCGCTCTCGTGCTTCATCGGCACATCCTTGGTCACATCGTCCGCAAAACCCTCATTATCATAAGGTTCCATCGTTGCAAAATTTTCATCCGGATTCATCCCATCTGGCTGGTCATGTGTTTCAAAACCCTCTAAGCCGACAGAGCGCATTGCCGCACCCGGCGAACCATAATACCAAAGCACAATCACCGCAACGGCCGCAACTGCGATGCCCACATACATCATCGTTGAGTTCATTGTACCCTTGGCCATCGTTCAGTTCTATATCCACAGCAGAAGAAAAGTTATATTACTTTTGTCTTGATCTCGCTAGTCTAGCAAGTTCTTCTCTTGCGATATCAATCGTGTCCTGGATTTTACGAATTGCCTCGGTGACTTCCTCATCATCCCCACCGGTCGTATCGTCGTCCTCGTCATCGTCCTCGTCATCGTCCTCATCCTCGACATCTTCGTCGTCCTCGTCGTCATATGCATATTGCCCAATATCACGTGGTTTCTTCAGCACAATCGTATCCGCACCGACGGCTTCATCCACTTCAATATCCATAATCTCTTCCACGTTATCACCCAGAGACATCACGAGATTCCCAATTCTTGGCACACTGGTCTTCTTTTCTTCAAGAACCATGTCGTATTTTGGATAAATACGACCGTTGTCGATCAAAATACCAACCATACGAATCCCAGTTATCACGTGGTCGTCGTCGGTATCAACCTCGTGTGTAGATGGCGTAGATACGTACCGTTCAAGGTCTTCCACACTAGGCTTCGGATTGAACCAGGAACGGATATCATCTCTATGAGACATAACCTCCCGACGACAGTTCTTCTGGAATGACATCGGAATCTTAATCACACATCTTCCGTTCGCATTTGTTCGGATATTTGACTTTGCTATCTTACACTGCTCCCCTGAGTCATACAAACATCCAAACACGGGTTCTGAACCATCGGGGGAAACTCTAGTCGGTTTTGGAAGTGTCATCTTTATTCCTAAGACCAACCCGCGTATTAAGTAGCCGGGTTTATTCGCATCCCATAAGAAGATGGAGTCACGTTCGAGAAGTGTTTCACCACCACCGAGTCCGAAACCAGAACCAGGAAGACTACGAGAGATTCTTCAAGGAGTCATCGCCTGGTTTGTGCAGGAGATAAGAGAGTCCGGGTCCGCGAATATTATTGAAAAGGAACTAGTACAACCCCTCTTAAATGGCATACTAAACCGGCTGATTCCGTATATTGTTACAAGTTCGATTGTATTCTTAGTAGTCATTGCGGGTATCATCATAGGGATCACGTGGATACTTCCTAAGACCCTAAGTAAATCGGTAACAATCTCAACAACATAACATCGTGGTGTGTTAGATGTCCGTGCCCCCAACCGATGAAGTACTGGGGTCAATCAGAGAAGTGCTGCGCATAGACACCTCTCTCCGAGAACACCGTGTCGCGCTGCGCAAGCTTAACAACGAGAGGTCTGTTCACCGGACGCGCATTATGGAGTATTACCCAGAAACAACACGCCTGGTAACGCCGTATGGAAACGTGGTTTTACAATCCCGAGAATCCCCCGTTCGGTTCACCCTGGAAGACATTCGTGATATACTCCAGACATCGGATACAATACCAGATTCGGCACGGGACGCAATCTGTAGGGTTTTTGAAGAAGAAGCAGACCGTAATAAAAAGACGACACGAACACTCACCGTCCGCAGACAACAGACCCTCAAGCGGCGGGGTCACCGCAAGAGTAAAAAGACACTCAAGAACCAGCATTCGCAGCAGCCAGGAGAGGATACGCAGCCATAGGCATCGCCGCGTTACAATGTGATACTATCTTATCCTTGTAGCAGTAGGCTTACACATACACAAACTCAACGCATACGATGTACAGAGACTACAAAAGCGATATGGGATACGGGATGACCCTTGAGGATATGTGGTATTGTGTCGCAAGGATTATTTATACAGAGGGATTTTTAGCAGGAGGTGGTGAACCAGAGATTAACCAGGATACGATTATCGATGAAATGGCACGGGAGTTTTATCGCACAACCGAGCACCATAGGATTTATGGCCCGATGTTGCATCGATCTAAAAAACCATACATGGGCATTTACGAGAAACTACAGCCCAAAAACACGTACACCGAATCTGACCGCACTATATGGTTGGATACCACGTGGGCCGATATCCGGACCAGCGTTACAGATGCGGTAATCAACCTTGAGTGTTGGGAGACTTCCAGAATCCCTGACCCGCGTGATATGTACAACCTTCAGCCCGATATCGTGATGGGATTCTTGTACTCGGTTGCACACATTCCAAGCAAGAGCGAACGGGACCAGGTTGGTGAATCAGATGGCGTCGCGTCCGACTCAGATTAGATACTCGGTGCATTTTGTTACAAGGGGGTATATCGGTATCATAATAGAACTGCACACGTTATATATAATATAGCATATGCGAGCATACAGGCGGTCAGACGAACTCGTGGACGATGGCATGACCCTCTGGGAAATGTGGCGCGATGTGGCCTCGGAGATTTATTATGGAGCATTCCTCATCGGTGGTGGTGTTCCTGAAATGGACAATGCTGAGGCAATCCAGATTATGACGGAAGAGTTTTATAGAACATCCGAGGAGAACCGTGTGTACCGGCCTGATACTTTTTGGCGGGTTCCATTCCGCGAGCAATACAACCAAATCCAGCCTAGTAACTCGTATACCAGGGGTGATTTGTGTTTATGGGAAAATACCACGTGGGAAGAGATTGAGACACACCTAGTAGATGTGATGTGCGCGCTTGATGACCCGCGCACCACGTGGGTTCCTAGTCGCTGGGAACTGTATTATCTCGAAGGAAATGTAATACGGGGGATATTGTACGCGATCGCACACATTCCCTGTGAAGAAGAACGGGACGAAGAGGTGTTTGAAGATGGTGATTCAGACTAGCATCATTTACCCATTTCGTTATCCGCAGAAGTCTTGTACGCATCGGACCAGCGAACCTTTGAAAAAGGCGCCACCGTAAACTGGTTGAGTTTTCTGCGGAACTCAGATGCCAGGGAGTTCTTCTCGATTTCCTCTGATGTTAGATTCTTTGCGGTCATCGTATTCGCAAGATAGTTTCTCCACGTTGGGGGTTTGACACCATAACAGTGGACTCCGAATCGCCGCGACTTGTCGCGTATTAATCCCCCGTTCAGACCAGGAAGACCGCATTTTGTGCGGGTGGATTTCTCTTCCGATGTCTGGAGCTGTACCCACGACGATTTCTGCGTGGGGTAGACCGCCTTGTTACCCTTTACCCACCCGTATGCGCACCAGTCAGCTCCCTTGCGCCACGCGTCGTACAGATCACCCATCGTAGCCAGCCGCGCCCCGTACGCACGGCACAGGGGCTCTGCCTCGTCATATGAATACACTCCGTCTTGCACAAGGAATACCTCGGGGGTCTCCACCACTTCTTCGGGGAGGGTTGTGCTCGCGGGAATGTTAGTGGTTCCCTTTTCAAATCCAGATGGGTCGGCGTGGGCGTCCGCAGGAGATGCTTTGTGGTCTTCTTTGTGATGCCGAGCGGTAACGTCTATCTCAAGGACATCCCCCCTGCGTTCCGCACCAATTTCAAACCACTGACCGTCTAAGATGCGTTTCGTAAACTCAGTTACACCTGGCGAATACACCGTTAAAATGATTATGAGAAGAATAATGATTATTCCAACCAAAATAACCGTAAAAAGATTCATCACGTATACTTACTATTCTAAATGGTAATGTTTCATCACGCTGGATCATCCGATGTATCTACGCTTGAGATGTCTACATCGGGAACGTTATCGTCGTATTCAAAGGGTGGCTCCATTCCATCCTCCTCGTCGTCATCGTCATCGTCATCGTCGTCATCGTCGTCATCGTCGTCATCGTCATCGTCAAATTGTGGGCTCGCGGGCTCAAGGGTCTCACCTGGCGGAGAGCCGCTGCTCGCAAGATGTTCCTTGTACCAGGCGGCGTCTGCGGAATCATCCTTTTTCGTAAGGGATGCCTTCTGGTATACCAGTGTGTATGCATCTGGGTTATTAACTACCTTCTCCGCGCTGATGGTCCCAACGCGGAGGTCGCTCATCACAACCCACTCACCCCCTGGGTTTCGTGCAAGTGAGATGTAATGACCCCCATATACGATACCCTGGTGGATCACTACGCCAACCAGGTTGTACACCGCGTCTCCGGAGTCAAGCGCCATACCCGTACAATACGACGACATATCTAGGCCGTCAAGCGGGTACGAGATGCGCGTACGAATCTTGCCACCCGCCATCGTGAATCGCTTAAGAGATAAGATAAGCACCTCGGGGAGTCGCCACAGCCGAACCCCACGAACCGCGTCTACCTTCCCGGCAGTGGGGCTGCTCCATTGAGAATCGCCCGTCATTGCCTCGCTGACGAAGAACTTATCCAGACAGTCCCTCACCGAAATCAGGCCCTTGCCATCGGGTCCCCCGTCTTTAGGGCCGTGCTCCGGTACCGCAAGGTTGATGCTAGAGAACGGCTCAAACTTGAAGGAGCGCTCCTCTGTCTGACGACTCGTGATGATGGACATAAACTGGCCGTGAAACATCTGCGTCATAATCGGGCTGTACTCTTTCGCAAAGTGGCCATACCAGCTGGATGTAGATGCCCGGTCTAGGTTCTCACGGAGGTCGTCTGTGGGACCCTTGGTAACCAGGGTCGTATTGTGCTCCATTGCGCGTGTCACGTCTTCACGGGCCGTAATATCCTTGGAGAGAGCCTTGTGGAGAGAGTCTAGCATAAACATCATACACTCGTGCGAATCATTCTGACCCTCCATCAGCCAGCCCATATTCTCCGAAACGGCAGCCTCGCGGAACCTCATGTAGAACCCCCTTGGAGACAAGGTAGTTGTATTAGGTGTCCGAATCGCGTCAAAGATGTCTTGGATCTGGTTCGTTAGGTGCTTCAGGTGGTCTGGCTTATTCTCCCACCCATCAATCACTAGATAGGAACGCGCACGAATCCACTGAGCAAACCGACGGATCCTCGCCAGCACCTGTATTGACGTATTCAAGAAACACGTATTCCCTAGGTTCTGGATTCCGCATCGGAACACCGGGTATTGGGGTGATTCTGTTGTAACCGTGTCAGTTGTAGGAACTGCTGCGGCCATTCTGGGTTGGTACCACTTCTTGGTTGTGTATGTGTCTTTCGGTTAGAACGCTTTGGTCTCAATTCAGATGGCATCTGACACGGTTGTATGAACGCGTTGCACCGCAGCCCCCCTCGGGTCATCTGGTAGTGATTTCGCGAGTGACCTGAGTGAATCCAGCGCAGTGCTCACGCGTATCCGCGAAGACTGGCTTGGATTACGCAGGCTGTTTACAACCCGGAGAAGAACGTCCAACGAATCCATATCCAGCCCCTTGCCGAATCCACCGAGGACCTTGATAATATACTCGTACAATACGTTTCCGACCGCAAAAGAATCCATAGTATGTATACACCTTCGCAATACGTGTCTCGTGCGGTTCGCCGCGGATGGGATGTGTCTCGTTGTTTCCCACATCCCAACGATGCATCTACAGCGCTCATTGAACAGGGTATCGCCCTCGGGAATGCGGTCGGGCAGGAGGACATCCCCGACTGAAAGGTACGGAGACGCTGGTGGTAGACGGCGCAGGGCCCGCCGGAGTGCACCCGAGCTCCTCCCCTCGGCACCGTCTTCAATCGCCTCGCGGATATCGGTTGGGAGCGTGGGCTCTAGCAGAATCACCGGGTGTAGTATATCTGGGCTAGAGTCCTTTGTCGCAAGTACGGCGATAATTGGGAGTTCGGTTGGGAACTGATGGTAGTTTCGTACGTTTAGAAGAGATGCGTAGCGAATAATCAACGACACGATGTCATCATTAGAAACCATAAACTCATTCGTATTCGCGTTTATAAAGTCAATCATCCGAAGTTCTGCGGTATGTGGGTTCATCAGAACGTTCCCAGAATGAAGGTCAAAATGGGTCTTCCCCGTTTTCTGGATTCGTTGTACGCCATACAACAGGCGAATCGCCTCGGTTACCATGATTGCGCTGATACTCTTCCCGCTTGGCTGGGTTGGTATAAACCGTTTGAATGAGCTGGCTACCCGTTCGGGGTCTATATCATCCACCGACGTACCACCGTATTTGGAGATTACCATGGATACTGGCTTATTCATGTCTCGCATCAGGCGGCGAGTATTGCACCCCTGTGATATCAACTCCTCGCGGATATCCGATGGCGAGCCCTTTGGCATGCACACACGCGAAGAACCCAGCGTAAATATGCCGTGTGGGTCAAGTTCCCGTATATCCTTTTCGTATCGTGACTCGTATTTTGCGTCGCGGTGTGTCATTACCTTCCCAACCTCGTCCTTTGCCCGGGTATTGTATTGTTTCGTTGATTCTCCTTCGCACTGATAACGGGGCTTTACAACACAACTCGTCACCCCCGTACCAATCACATGTGCTTTCTTAGATGTCTTGTTTTTTGATATACGAACCCTCCGCTGCGTCTGCCGCCGCTGCGCCTGTCGTTTTGTCATCTACTTTGACCGCTCTTTTAGCCATCGCCGAACAACTGCCCTGGGGTCATCTTCGCCAAATGCTCGCGGGGGGGGTCGTACAATACTATCCCAGTGGTCAGCAATCAAGCAGGCCGTGATCTCGTTGGGATGGTCGTACTGTGAACATAGGTCGCCAAATGTCTCTTTTAACCGATTCTTACCATCGGTTATCCCCGAAGGAGATACCGGATAGACAACACTCTTGTGGTCGCGGATGGTTGTTGGTGACGCGGTAAATACCAAGACACCCACCTGGTCCCTGTAGGACCACCACCCAATCTGAGACATCCCTGGTAATCCAGCATCTGGGTTCGCAACCACGCTATCCCCGGAGAGCACATCCGTAACATCACGGTCATACACCTTCTGGAACCCTAACCGGGTGTACAACCCAGCCCAAGCAGCAGGGTCTTGACGCTGGTGTACGTGACACAGTTCATGAATCATGGTTGTCCACAGGCTCTTGGGGGAGTCAGAGCGCAGAGAGTCCCTAATGGGCACAATGACATACTGGTCTAGGGTATGTGGCATACCCCCCTCGGTATCCCCAGAAGCAAACAAGAGTCTTGGGGTTGTCACCGGAAAACGCAGCGGAAAATCACGGAGCGCGCGCTGGAAGGCCTCCTGTATCCGGTTGCGAATCGGCAAGGGTATTCGCGAATCATCGGGGAGATAGTATGCCCGATTCATGGGGCGCAGTACGCGATTCCTCGGGCTTATGCTCGAATAAAACCTAGTCCCATCGGGTCCCATCGGGATCGTTTCTAGCGGACTCTCTGACGTGCTCACATAATATGTGACTACGATAAGAAGCGTTACGACGACGGTTGTAATTACCACAAGTTCCATCTAGCATATTGAGTAAAGAAGGCTCATACATACAACGTCATTCCGGTGTGAGGAATCTGTGAACTCAAAGAAACCACCTCCCCGGTATCCGTGTACAGTGTTGTGAGTTTTTGCGATGGGCTCCGATATTCATTTATCTTCTCGAGGATTTCGTAGAGATGTTCGCCCGACTTTACGTGAAAACTAGATGTTCCACCCACAGACCACCCGGTCGGCGGCGTTGACCCGAACTTGTGGATAATAGTTAACCGAGTACTGTCTCCTATAGAAGCGTATTGGCCCATCTTAACCTTATATGTATTATTCTTATTAGAACCACGAGATGCCCTTCAATCTCGGTATGATCGTCGCAACAACGATTCATTCTGGAATCGGTCTGGATGGGGGCATCCCGTGGAATCACCACGAGGACCTCCATAGGTTTCGCGATATCACAATGGGATGCCCGTTGATTATGGGAAGGAAGACGTGGGAGTCACTTCCTAAAAGGCCCCTTCCCGGTAGGGTTCATATCATAATCACGAGAAACCAAGAGTATAGCGTAAGCCACGACGCGGTTCACGTCGCACACACGCGCGAAGAAGCAATTCGGCTGGCAGAACAAGCGATTATGGCCGATGTTGGTTCCGACCGAAATCCAGATGGCTGGGTGTGGGTGATTGGGGGGGAAGACATATTTAAGATGTTCTCACATCATCGGTACCTGCAACGGATTGAGATCACGCGCGTACCCGACGAGGTCAAATGTGACCGCGCGTTTGTGCCCTTCCCACTATGGTTTAAGAAATCAAAATATCAGGAATCAAAAACAACGGACGGCCTTTCGTATATCACGTATGAATCACGGGGTCCCGATGATGAAGTTGTTCGTAGGAGAAGTTTTACATAGATGCTATATATAGATGGCTGCTTCAGGTGATTCAAAATCTTCCACGTTCATTGACATGGGTGAGGAAGACCCCTTACACGACGAGTTTTTACAGTTGGACAAAAAACTCCGACAAATCATCGTGCGTAAAAGTGAACTCGAACGCCTAATAAGAGAAAGGGATGCGCGATTAATTTTTAATACAGATTCGCCCGATGTCTCCCCAAATAAGTTAGATTTAATATATAAGCTTGCCAGCGAAGAAGAATATACCCTAGAAAATCTATTATCACATTCAATAAAGACCAAGACTGGAAATATTATAGCTGGTGCTCCGCACATATACGAATCATTGTGGGAGTTTGCATTCTTTTGTGGATTAGTACCAACTGAAGTACCGAGATTTCCAGTAGATTCTATAATCGTATTAATCAACCCCGATACCAAAGAGACGATTACAAATGAATATTTTGAAAATACCCCCCTTCATACTAGACCAGGTAGTAAAGCAGATATTATATGTAAGATAACTACAAAAGAAGCAGATTTATACAAGTTAGTATCGGTCAAATACTATTCTAAGTACAAAAACCTAGTAAAGCATTATGATATTGCAGATATTATCGAAGAGTTTAGACTCGATAGTTATAGTTCATCTTTCCCAGAAGGGACTACTGACATCCTATTGTGTATTAAAAACGGCACAGATCGGTATAGCCTTATTAAAAACGCAAGAACATCTGGGTTACGCGCCAGAATACACGAAAGTCAGATACTAGGCGAAGAACAACTAAACATTCTTCTCCCTAGAATACGCAAAGCCTCCAAACTGTTTCTCTCAAAGAGAAATACATCTATCGTAGAAAGGCCACTCAAGGCATTTCGTGTTCACCAAGCGTGGTTTGCTGAAAGCACACTACAATATATACGCGAACAGAGAGAAAAAGATACACGTACTTCGATTGAAATATTATGGGGAGCGGTTGCTAGGTCAGGAAAAACGATGTCGACCGTTGGATTTTTGACATACTATATACGAAGGGTTATACTTGGTGGAAGAGGAATGGCAAAATCAGCGTTATTAAAAAGATTGCCTAGAATATTAATTTTAACACCATTTCCAACGGAAACAATGTTGCAGTGGTATAATGACATATTTTACGTATTCAGAGACGTATATTCAACCGAGTTAACTTCGCCTGGTAATGGAAACTTGATATATTGCTCTCGTGAATCACTATGTAAGACAAGTCCTTTACGTGGAAGAGATATTACGAAGGTTCTATCTACGAACCCATACGTAATGATTATGAGTACACAAAAACTTCGCCAAGACGGAAACTCTATAGAAGCAGGGAGCACAGATGCGTTTGAATCATCGGTAATGAACGCAATATGCACACTTGATAACCCAACAAATCCATCGGCACCAGATATTGTAATTATGGATGAAGCCCACCAGGCATATTTTGTTAAGGATAAGGGGTCTCTTAGAAAAAAATCTAAGGGGGTACCGTCGTGTAGCGACACGAAAAATGAATGGATTATGGATATCGTTAATAAACCATCACAGATATGTCTATTCCTTACCGCAACATACGGTAAGGTTACATATCTTAGAAATCCTAAAACATATACATGGTCATATGAAGACCAAGTTTATTTTAGAGATATTGCACGATGTTCATATGACGAAATACAATCTAGATATAGTGATATATACGATGGTATTTTAAAACGGTTTAGAATCGGAGAAGGCGATTCCGCTTACAAGAAAACCCTGTCATTGCTAGAAACCCCAGAAAAATTACATAGTGAGTTTCAAAAGGCTTATATTAATATACCTGATTTGCACGTAGTTGGTGGATATTTTAATGGAATACATACAGATTCATACGATAAAACATCAATACGAGAAGGATTTACAAGTGGCTATTATGCATCTATGTGGAAAATTTACGGAAAAGGATTTCAAAATCCCAAGCAGATATTATATCTTCTGCGTCAAATTTGCTTTGACCCCAAGCAAGATATATTCATTGCTAAAGAAGATGCGGCAGGCGCGGCAGCTTCGGCATCTGCTGCTGGTTCTACGATTAAAGAAACCACACCTCATATCCCGCGAATATCTCAATACAAAACCGCGTATACTCACATTGAAGAAATCCAGAGAAACTATGGAGACGCAACCGATGTATTTTCATTACAAAACGGAGAAATTGGAAGACGCAAAAAAATATCACAGTTGTGGTTCTTACCTATGGGAACATCTATAAAGGATGATTTGGGTAGTTCAAGTTCCGCGGGAGCGATTAAGATACGAATCGCATCGCTCATATGGATAATGATGGTTGAGCATTCTGGTTTTTGGGAAAACTATGATATCTTAAGCCTGAATCATTCAAACAGGAACACATTGATACGCCAATGTTACGAAAGTGCCGATTCGACCGAAGCATCATTTTTAGAAGGACATCGTGAAGGTGATGACGACTGTAAGTGCCGTAAATGTTCAATCCATCATATCAAATCAAGTACTAAATCTATACCTGAAGCCGTACAAATAGCAGAAGAAAATGCACATAAAAAGGGCAAAATGCTAATCATACTTACGGGTGGAAGGGCAACAACTGGTGTAACTCTCAAGAATGTAGATATTGTTGGACTATTCAATACAGAGACATCTCACGAACAAACATTCCAGAAAATATTCCGCGGCTTGACCGATCGTGTAAACAAGTCTGCCGGGTATGTTATTGATCCGAATCCTCAACGGACGCAAAAGGCAGTCTATGATTCATTTTTATTCTCTAGAACTCACGAACCCAACCCGGAGCCAAAAACTGTGACAAACCAGCTGTCTGTGTTAAGACGATTATGCCCTCTAAACTCTCTCGGCTATGAACTTGGAATATTGGACAAGAGTAACGAGCACGAAACAATCGCCATAAATAAAGAAATAGAAGCATATACACGGGAATCACTTGAGTTTGATCGTCTAGAGAGTATTGTACAACTCCCAGATGAAATTATAACACTATTCAAAGACATCCCATATGACCCTAAGAGTGGCACATTTGGACAACCTAGAACACGCGGTGGTGCAATACCAGATGATATTGGTGACTCTAGTTCACCCTCGTCTCTTGGTGATGCCGCTGGTGCCTCTGCCGCTGGTGCCTCTGCCGCTGGTGGTGATGATTCCGCTGCTGCCGCTGATGATTCCGCTGGTGATTATGAGACGAATAATGATGTCTTACGAAGAAAGGCAATTGTTCGTGATATGTACTCCGTAATTATGCGTATGTTATACACGATTCGTGAAGCATCCGTGAAAGATGGAAGGTCTCTTGATATAGACTCATTCATACGATATGTAAGCGACTCTCGTGTAATAGATGATATATCTGAAACATTAACAGAGATATATCCAAAACTAGACATAGACACGATTCTACATTGGTTACTCGACTCTGTTACCCACAACCGAGTGATGTATTACTCAGAACTTCAAAAAATACCAGCAGGGTTAGATATGACAAAGGAAGGTAAAGAGGACCCCGATGTATTTGAAGATTGTGGTGAGGCGTTTGATATGCTTACGACACCCCACAAGAAGGATGGTTCACTGATGGAATGGTTTGCGAATCGTTTGACTCCGCGAAAGTCGCAAAAAGACGAGTTTGGTGAGGTGTTTACACCAATGTCTCTTGTGAAAGAAATGATAGACCACGTGCCCGATTCCTTCTGGAAAGACCCATCTAAGAAAATTCTTGACCCAGCAGCAGGCTATGGGCAGTTCCCAGTGTATGCTTATTGTAAACTATTCGACGGACTTGCTGAAACCATACCAGACCCTAAAGAACGGAGAGACCACATTATCAAAAATATGCTCTATATTATTGAAATACAACCCAAAAGCGCAAGGATCCTAAGAAAGATGTTTGGGGGAGATGCGAATATTTTCAGAGGGTCATTTATACCCGGTGAACAATACTCAAGGAAAAGAATACCCATATATACGGATACGACATTTGATGTAGGTATGTTTGATTTGATTATGGGAAACCCACCATTTAATTCTGGTGGTATTCGTTCTGCTAGTCGTAAACAGCAAAAAACATCCAACACAGAAAAAGTAAAGAGTATATGGTCAGAATGTATTAAAGTGTCCTTATCACTATTAAATAAACACGGGTACATTTCATTTATAAATCCACTCTCTATGTTTAAACCAATTGGTGTATATTCTGATATATACACCCATATGAGAAAAAATATGTCGTTTAAATATATACACCCATTCAGTACAGAAGATAGTAAAAAACTATTTTCGGGTAGTGGTGAAATACCAACTGTCGCATATGTAATTGTCAACACAATGCCAGCAAGTTTGCTGGACCGTAATAAAATTAAAATAATGGAATCAACCCCAGAATCTACATATACAATCCAATATACACCGACCCTAATACTCCCACATCATAATGAAATCATAAATAAATTATATCATAAGTTTAATATAGTAGATAGAGATACATTTAAAAACTCTTCTAGTAAAATACAGACGAAAGGACATTTCAAGATTATAACAAAGTTCATAGATGATAGGGGTAAACGACTCGTATATTACAGATATTCTTCATCAAAAATACCCGAAATATATTATGATTCTAAAAAAATAATATTAAGTGATGCCGCAGCAACATCTATTCGCTATTTTTATGACACAGATGGTACATATGGTGCGAGTGATCCCCATCTAGTGATTATAGTGGATAAACCTTATATAGAAAAATATTTAAAATATTTTAAAACACGTCTCTGTACATTTATGTATAACCATATTAGATTCAATCAAAAGTTTGCCGAACCATATTTACTTCCTGATCTTAAAGATATTCCCACATCACATATTACAGACAGTTATTTAATGAACTATATAGGTCTAACTAAAAAAGAAAAAGAGGCGGTTATGAGTTTTAAGTATCATCCGATAGAATATACGCCCGAACATTTACAGGAAGATACTCGCCAATCTGGTAAATCAAGGAATACACGCCGAAATCATCGCCCGCGCAAACAGTCAGGAAATACACGCCGAAATCATCGCCCGCGCAAACAGTCAGGAAATACACGCCGATAAACCTACGACTCACTTGTCTCGCGAATGTTTGCGTACACAGTATCCAAGCCAGTATCTTCCACGGGCTTCTGTGGGGGTGATTGACTATCTTCCCACATCTTTTTATATTTCACAAACTCTTTTTGTACTTCTTTAAACTCATCGCAGGGTACCATTCTCTCCATTTCTTCTTCTTGTATTGCGTTTTGTTTCCTGTAATATACAATGGTTCTTTCTTGTGATTTGAGTTGTTTTTCAAGTGTGCTTGTCTGTGCCATGTATGTCTCTTCATTTTTAGTCGCTTCGAGTTCTTTTTCTTCAAGCCTTGAAAGCAAGTTGTCTGTCTCCTCTTTTAGTTGGTCAATCGTATGACGCATCTCTTCAAGAGATGTCTCAAACTCAGTAATCTTTTCCTGTAGTGATGACTCCTTTTCACATATAGTTTGCAACTGTTCCTCTACAGTTTCGACGTGTATCTTCAGTCTATCTCGTTCAGTGACAACATCTTCGTATTCTCGCAGTTTTCCATCTTTGTATAGGTCAGCATAACGAATAAACCGACGGTTGTAAGCCTCGGCGATAGTACACAGTGCTGATAAGAAATGCCGGTTGATATTGAGGGGAGTCATACCAATATTAAAACCACGACTATCTCTAACTTTTACCCATGATAAATTTACATTCCTACCCCAACCGTTTGTGTTAAATAGTATTCTGTATAATCTTCTGGAGATAGTCGCATTTGCTCTGTACGATGCTGTTCCATTAGAGACGAATATCGGCGTTTCATTTCAACCTCAATAGTATCCATCTGGGTACGAATGAACTCATTCATAGATTCCATAGTGAGTGGGTATATTACTCTCTGCCATCATTCTCAGGTGAATCAATTTCGGTTCCTAGTTCAAAATCTCCAATCACACGCTCGCGTTCGCGTTTATCAAGCAGCATCGTATCGACTTCGTCATTGATGTTTTCGGCGGTGGGCGTGGTATACGGCCGAAACTCGTCAAATGCCTGTAGTGCCCTTTCTATCGCACGCTTGGCTCGTCTAGATGTATGCAGGCGCCGGATTTCCTTTCGGCTAAGGGTTGTTTCGTCTGTATCCTCATCCTCGGTATCATCTGCATCATTGTGAACCGCATCGTATAGAAGGTTGTACGCCTTATCCATCGCGCTCCGTAGAATCTTTTCGCGATTACGTATTCGCCAACCCGACTTTTCGTATACTCGGAGACGCTTATTCAGGTGGCGGATATCGCTTATCTGGATATTCTGATTTTCTGGGAAGCTGTCATTGAAATGCTTCTCCTGAAGAAGTCGTGGGATTGCTCCGTTCAGGTTCTGGAGTGCTTCAAATAGAAGTTCTGCAGTAAGCCATTTTGGATTCTCTTCTCCAAACGGTCTGAGAGTGATATTGATTGTATTATTAATGTTGTTCGTGATATTGTTCGTAATATGGTTGTTGGTTACGGAACTATCGATGGTTGTGCGTGGATTGGATAGTACATCAAGAGATTTAGTATCTTGATGAGCGCGCTTAATGTGTTTATATAGACTATCCCTTGTTTTATATACTTTACTACATTCTTTGCATTCAAACTGCGTATTCTCCACGACATCTTCTACGATAGTTACATACCCATATTTAAAGGTGGTTTGTTTTCCTAGACGCATTCTACGTGCCCAATAACCAACATGAGATGTTACTTTAGTAGAACTCCAAATATCTTCTGGAACAGTTATTTTGTAGTGTATTCCATTAATATCTAAAATGCGCATGCGTGAACCATCCGATTGTACCTGAAATCGCGTACTCATTCTGGTATATCTACGATTCATATGATTAATAGTTTGTCTGGATATGTGTGAATATTGTCTGGATATGTGTGAATATTGTCTGGATATGTGTGAATATTGTCTGGATATGTGTGAATATTGTCTGGATATGTGTGAATATTGTCTGGATATGTG
>Ga0075110_1000167_pt1 | contig 33962 bp, 35 predicted proteins | sample AntAceMetag02UK8_FD_69799 | JGI IMG/M metagenome (GOLD analysis project Ga0075110, IMG submission 69799) | Saline lake microbial communities from Ace Lake, Antarctica - Antarctic Ace Lake Metagenome 02UK8 | ecosystem: Environmental > Aquatic > Non-marine Saline and Alkaline > Saline | place... | reverse complement strand
GAGAAGATTCGACTCTACGAGGCGATTAAACCTTTTATACCGGAAGCAGCAATGCCTGACACAGAGACTATGGATAAGCTGATGCGATATCAAACCAGTCTTAACAATCAACTGTCTAAAATGATGGGGGAATTAATTCATCTATCAGAACTAGAAAATAGAAGGGTGTCGGATTAGCTGTAATGGGACCTTAAAGTGAGACATACCAATTAATGATAGTAGATGATAAAATAGACACTAAGCTCAAGAAATCTTACATCAGCTTTAACTGCACCCTACGCTCAGAATTTGAGGTATTTGGTCCTAACGGCCGAGTGAAATGTCCAACCGTATGGCAGCCCGAAGATCAGACCGCAAAAATTATCTATACGACAGAAAAGTCAGGACTCACCGAGGAAATTGTTCCCAAAGCTAATCACTTTGACCGGGAAATCCAGCACTTTAATGAGGTAATTTTAAGGCGCATAACGCCGAAGTTAGACGAACAAGACGCCGTTTGGAATGCCAAAACGTTTGAAAGTATTCAACAAAGCATTCAAAAAGATAACTGGATCAATCTTTGAGTAACGCCATTATTTTTGATTTTGATGGCACATTAGTTGATTCAGAGAGAGCTATATATGAATGCTTTCAAAGTATTACAAAGCATATAGCTCCCGAAAGAGAAAGCTTTGCAAAAAATATTCTTATTGGGCCACCTCTACGTGACACAGCATCAGAAATATTAGGTATAAACCATCAAAATAAACTAGACAAATTCGTTAATCTTTTTATTGAGATGCATGATGAGAAAGCTATTTAATATACGCAGCCATATCCAGATGTCGCCAGCGTTTTACAAACTCTTCATAGCAATAATATAGCTATGGCTGTTGCCACAAATAAAAGACAAGTACCAACAATAAAATTGATTAATCATTTTGGCTGGGAAGAATATTTTAAATTTATTGAATGCAGTGATAGTGAAATTCAAATGAGAAATAAAGATGTCATGATTCAAGATATTTTAATTCATGACGATTCACTTTATGGAAGCCTCTTTATTGACGATACAGTGAATGATGGACTGTCCGCCAACCTCAGTCAACTAAAATTTATTAAGGCAAACTATGGTTATGGTCGGGACCAGGACTGGTCAAAAGTAAATATTCATCAAGAAATTAACCATTTCTCTGAAGTTTTAGAACTCATTTAAAAACTCATCTTACTCAAAAAAATACCAACCGATTGAAAAGATATTCTAGCAAACCACCCTTTGAGAAGCTTACGAGTCACATTACCTTGGTCTTAATCCCATTCATAGTGAATGACTGTAAGAGATATGGAGCAAGATTTCAATGTGATTTTTCTATAGAGACATTGAATGATTTATTGTTAATTTAGCGTTCTACTTACTTGTTTGCTTGTACTCAACAACCCATTTTTTTAGCTCCCGCTTAATAATTGATTCTTGTTTTCTAGGAATTGATTCCACCCAAACCATTAAGGAGTTAAGCCAAGTCATGGAAACAGATTTAGTCTTAGCAATAAAAATTTTCTTATGCCTGGTAGGTAGTATATCTTCTCCGTCAATTAGAATTTCCTCATAAAGCTTTTCTCCTGGTCTTAAGCCAGTTATCTTTATTTTTATATCGCTTTCATTAGCACCGGATAAATTAATCATACTTTTAGCCAAATCAATAATTTTAATAGGCTGCCCCATATCCAAAACTAAAATTTCCCCACCTTTTCCCATTGCTGAAGCTTGCAGCACTAACTGAGCTGCTTCAGGAAGGGCCATAAAAAAACGCGTTATATCTTGATGGGTAACGGTAACGGGACCACCTAAAGCAATTTGAGAGCGAAATTTAGGAATAACGCTGCCACTACTTTCTAGTACATTACCAAAACGAACAACAATAAAATTTGTTTTATTATTTTTTTTATTTTGCAGGCCCTCACACACCATTTCTGCTAGTCGCTTTGTTGCCCCCATAATATTAACAGGGTTAACTGCCTTGTCTGTAGACACCAAGACAAACTTATTAACATCCGCCCTAATCGCAGCATCTGCTAACCGATAAGTACCCACAACATTGTTCGTTAATCCCGCTGCAACGTTATCATTTTCGATTAAGGGCACATGTTTGTAGGCAGCAGCATGAAAAACAATATCTGGCTTATATTGATTAAACAAACCATCGATTAACGTAGAATTTTTGATGTCGGCTAATATAAAATATAAATGTGTTGTATGGGGTTGATTGTTTAATGACTGCTCTAGTTGGTATATAGCGTATTCAGAGACATCAATACAAACAATTATTTTAGGCTTAATTGTTAATAGCTGTCGGCATAGCTCAGAACCAATAGACCCTCCGGCACCAGAGATAAGAATTTTTCTACCCTTCATCTCTTGCCTTAATAGCTGTGTGTTAAGGTTGATAATATTTCGACCAAGAAGATCAGCCACCTCAACATGCTTAAGCCTGGAGAAAGTTAATTTTCCTTGGATAACCTCATCAGCTGACGGCATAATTAAAATTTTAAGCTTAAGATCTGCAGCAAGGTTAGCTGCCTGCTTTCTTTCCAATGGCTTTGTTTTAGGAATTAAAATAATCACTTGCTTTAGATCGAATAATTTAACGGCATCGGCTAGGTAATTAATTGCACCTAAAATCCTTACCCCCTGAATTTCCCGACCAGTAAGTGTTGGTTCGTTGTCGAGTATTCCAGCAACATAAAAATTATTATTAAAACTAAGTTCTTTTACGATGGCATTGGTTGCTGCCCCAACCCCAATAATAAGCAGAGGTTCACCAGCATTCCTCTTAAAAACCAACATCAAACCTTTTTCTTTATATAAGCGAACTATAAAACGACTTGAGCTTACTGAGATAATTAATAGCAGGGGATATAAAATAATGATTGAGTACGGAATGTTGACTCCAATATCAGAGACAATTCTTAGTGAAAATAATATGACTGGTAATAAAAGAGCACCATAAATAATTCTTTTAAGGTCAGGTAGGCTTGAAAATCTCCATAAACCTCGGTAAAGACCTAGCAGGGAGTAGGTAACAGTCTGCAAAAAAATGATGGCTGGGCATAAATTCCACATCATCTGCATATGTTCTAGGGGGATATCAAAATTAAAACGTAATAGATAAGCAAATACCCATGCTGCAAATATTGCGAATAGATCATGGATGAAGGCGATGGTAACCTTATAATTTTTAAACATTTTGTGCATTTAAATAAATTATATAGTGCATTGCAACATCGAGCTAAAGTTTAATTTTTTAAGTGACTTAATGTGCGACGTCATTATGTTTAACGATTGATAATATCGTTAGTCCTATAATTTTTATATCCATAAAAAAACCTACCTTATTCATATAATCAATATCAAGTGCAACCTTTTGAGGCACCGATAAATTATCTCTTCCTTGGATCTGGGCCCAGCCTGTGATTCCTGGCGTAAGTGTATGAACACCAGCCAATGTTCGCAAGTCTATTAAATCATTTTGGCTGACTAGCGCCGGTCTTGGTCCCACAATACTCATATGCCCCTGCAAGACAGACCAGAATTGGGGTAGTTCATCCAGGCTAGTTTTTCGTAAAAATCTGCCTACAGAGGTCAGGTATTTGTCCGGATCAACCAAAAGATGAGTGGCAATCTCTGGGGTATGAGGATGCATAGTACGAAATTTAGGCATAGTGAAAACATTATTGTGCCTTCCTATCCGCTGGGACCAATATAACACTGGCCCATGTGATGAGGCATAAACAGCCACGCATACTATAAGACATGGTACGGCAATAAGCACCATAAAAAAGATGGCTAGAATTATATCCACGGCACGTTTCATAAGGACTATCCAAACTTACTATAACCAAAAAAATTTGAGTATTTTTGATAAAATGATTTAAAAATATTTTTAAAAAATGATTGGGATTCGCTAGTAATTTCATTCGCATCAAAAATTTTTAATCTCTGCACAATTATAAACTGAAAAATTTCATAGCGCTAAAAATTAACTGACGAGTAAACCTGTACCTTTACTTACAAAAGAATGCTATACGGCATTAGCGCGCGTATCATTTGGGGATAGACTCCATCCCCTGGACCCTGCTAACAGGGAAAAATACAGGAAATATAAACCAATATGCGCGACATTTGCTACACCAACTGTTGACAACCCCCCTGCCCGCCTTATGCGGCATCCCTGCACCAACAATAGGAATAGGGAATTACAGGGAAAATCTACTGCAATGGTCTCATAACATGCAACATCGGTTAAGAGATGATCATCACGGAACGGGGCATGAAACATGACAACACTCAGAAATCCATGGACAACCGAATGTCAGCAACAATGCGTTAACTATGGACGCAATCAAGGTTGCTGTGTTATCCAGGTTGCCCAAGCCATGAAGCTAGGGTGATGCTCAATGCAGCGTTGGCTAGGGCAAGATCGTCACGCAACAAAAGGCACACACCGCAAGCACGTGCCACCAGATCAGCAATATTTTCAACACCCTTTAATACAACACAGATTCATAAAACTTAACTAACTCACCAGTAACGTAGGTCTGCGAAAAATCCTCTTTTGCACGCAACATCGCACATTCTCCCAGTCGATTCCGCAATTCCATATTGCTTGCTAATAGCTGCATCTTTTCAGCAATTTCATTGATTACTTTTGGTTCATGTAATAACCCAGTTTCACCTTCAACTACTGTATCGGTAATGCCATAAATACGTGACGCCAAAGCTGGGACCCCCATTGCCGCCGCCTCAATGAGTACGGTACTGAATCCCTCTCGATAACTTGGCAAACAGAGCACATCTGCCGCTGCCATCTCCACCTCTGGGGCGTGACTGCTCCCAGCAAAGTGTATCTGTGTCGCCACAGCTTGGCATTGCAATTTAATAATTGGAATTAAATTTACCTCATCTGGACCCACAATCAAGCAATGCCAATTGGGTTGGGCTACTTTTGCAAAAGCTGTAGCTAAATCAAGCAGCCCTTTATCAAAATTTAATCGGCCAATATAAACAAATACTAAATCAGTTTCTACAATCCCAAAAATCTCACGTACGGCTTTTCTATTATATTGATTAGGTGAAAAACGAACAACGTCAACACCACTAAATGAGCCTTTGCCTAAAACGCGCACTCTTTCTTTTAAAGTGACATGCTCATCAATTAAAAACTGTCGCTGCGCTTCGCCATCAGTCAATAAATGGGTAGTCAATCTAGCGGTTATCGTATCCAGCGATTTCAGCAACAGCCTAGCCAACCCATTATGTGTTACCCACACCTGCCCAGTAAAAGTATGTATGCGTAAAGGGACCCGACAAATGGTAGCTGCCACCATCGCCAAAAAACCCGCTTTAGGTGTAACTGAATGCACTGCAGCAAAATGCTCGCAAGAAAAAACTCTTATTAACTTTATTAGAGCCAACCCATCACGCCACAAACTAATTTTTCGTTCAATCCCCACCGGCAATACTCTAATGGCTAAATTCGTATCACGTAAAAAATCTGGGTTATCTGTATTTACTATCAGCGTAACCTCATATATTTTACTTAACGCAGCCAAGTGGCCGAGTAGAAAACAGCGCACAGTTAGTTCGCTAGCCGTGATAAAACATATTTTTGGTTTAGCTGACATAATTATATTTAGCTATAGAAGTAAATAAATAACTCACAAACCAGCTTGCAATAACTGCCATCTCCAAGCATCCTCACACATTTTCTCTAAGTTTTTTTCAGCAAACCAGTCAAGTTCACTTTGGGCCAAAGTTGTGTCTGCGAAACAAATAGCCACATCCCCAGGACGACGCTCTACAAACTGATAAGGAACAGCGCGTCCACTAGCTTTTTCAAAGGCATGAATCATTTGCAACACACTATAGCCGCAGCCTGTTCCCAGATTGTAAGTGAATAAACCAGTCTTTTTAGCTAGCTTATTTAGCGCTTTAACATGTCCTATAGCAAGATCAACCACATGAATATAATCTCTTACACCAGTACCATCTATCGTTTGATAATCTTGGCCATAAACGGATAAAATTTTGAGTTGACCAGTCGCTACACGTGCAATATATGGTAGTAAATTGTTAGACACGCCATTAGGGTCCTCACCAATTAAACCGCTTTCATGCGCACCCACAGGGTTAAAATAACGTAACAACGCAATACGCCAAGAAGCATCTGCCAAATTGATGTCACGAAACACATCCTCAACCATTAGCTTACTTCTTCCATAGGGGTTGGCTGCACCTAAAGGGAAGCTTTCTAGGATTGGCACACTAGCAGGATTACCATAAACCGTGGCTGAAGAACTAAAAACAAAAGTTTTTATATCGAACTTAGCCATCGCTTGAAGAAGCACTAAACTACCTGTTACGTTGGTATCGTAATAGCGCAAAGGATCAGTAACTGACTCACCTACCGCTTTTAGTCCCGCAAAGTGAATAACAGCATCAATTTTTGTTCGAGAAAAAACACGTTCAAGACAATCTTTATCACGCACATCACCATTTATAAAATCAACAGGCTTACCCGTGATTTTTTGAATGCGCTCCAACACCGAGAGCTTACTGTTACAAAAATTATCAACAACAATCACTTCATGACCCGACTGTATTAACTCAACACAAGTGTGTGAGCCAATGTAGCCAGCACCGCCCGTCACCAAGATCTTCATACGCCACCCCATTTACTAAAGTCCATGACTATTTACCTAATTCTATAGAAGTAATTGGTAAAGGCTAAATTTAAAGCCGCAAACGGCCTGCATGCAATTATGGAGATTATCAGTATGAACGCCACAATCAGCGAGAAAAGCAGATCAAATGATAGCATCATGATCATGATCATGATTAGTTTTTTCAAAAAAAGCCGACAAGGCACGATTCTAATTATATTAATCAAACACAGGCAATATAGGCGTTATTGACAAACCAATCATCCCACCGAGAAATCCCTTCGTACACACGGGAAAACCCATTCTGGGACAACAATTGGTGAATTTTTTCGCGTGAAATCGAGAAATTGTGCTCACAGGTAATCACAGAAACAGAATATCGCTGGAAGTCAAAGTTTCTCAATATCTCATATTCGCTGCCCTCGGTGTCTACAGATAGATAGTCGATATGACGAGGGGCATTGTGTCTTTGTAAGAGATTGTTGAGTGAGACTGTCATAACAGGATACTGGCTTCCACCTGCACGAGCGCTGAAGTGGGCGTCGCTGTTGACATAATCAGAAATAGTTGAGTACTCAGCATCTTTCGACACGGTAAAGTTGAGCGTTTTACCCGTTTCCGTCCATACACAGTCAAAGTCGAGTGCGGCTGACCTATTCATTTTTAGATCTTGGTGCCAAACTTTGGCTGGTTCAGCCAAAATTCCAGACCAGCCAAAATCCTTCTCCAATAAGTACGTGTTGCTCAAATCGATTCCATTGGTAGCGCCAAATTCAACAAAGTAGCCATCTCTCTTCCAACCAAGTGTAAATAGTGTAAAAACGTCCTGCCCTATTTGAGATCTAAGGTTTTCGGCCTTTGCGCCATTTCGCCGGGCCATCTCTAAAAAAAGTCTAGGCACATCTGACTCAATCATTTGCAGCTGTTTTAGATGTCGCGCCCTCAAAAGGCCGAGTCCAAAAAATTTGAATGATTTATAAAAACCTTGCATTACCACCCCCAATTTATATACTAATAGCTCAAGCAGCCGGTTGTAGAAACAATATGCGGCTTGTCAGGCTACGCCAACGATACGTTCGATAAAAGATAAGTAGGCCGATATGAAACGATTCCTGGAAAATTTTTTGACGCTCTTCAGCGCATTCGACTTTATGATCGACACCTCTTTAGTTCGCGCTTTTAGAGAAAATATCAATCGGACATAGTCTGATACAGAATTGTCTTTTACCAAGTAGCCATTGTGCCCATTGTGAATCAAATTTTTAATGCCAGAAATGTCATTGGCTATCACGAGGCAATTACATGCCATGGCCTCCATTATAGCATAAGATAGACCCTCATGCAGACTCGGCAAAATCATACAATCCGCCTTCGTCAGTACCTCAGGGATATTTTTTACATAACCCATGCAAATGACATTAAGGGGGAGGTGTGTGAGCACTTTCAGAACGTCTGATTGTTGTGGACCACAAAGAATCAGCCTAAAGCTAGAGTCGTTGACATAATCTCGCCATAACCTCAGGATCAGCTCAAACCCCTTGCGCCTTTCTGGCCGCCCAATGAAGACCACAACAATGTCTTCTTTTAAGATGCCGTAATCCTCCCTAAACAAAGAATTGGCATAGAGAGATTTTCTGTATCTTTTCAAGTCAATTCCGCATGCTGATCCGTTGGAAATAATAGATATATTAGCCAAAGGCTTTAAACTACGCAGAAGATTTTTCATGTCCAATGAGACGGTGACAATCTCGGTTGCCAAGTTGCAGTTGATGATTTCTATCAGATTCAGCAATCTTCGTAAAAAACCCCTGTACCCAATGAACGGAACCCCATGGTTAAAGTAAATACGCGATTTTACACCCATCAACCAAGCGGCGAAGAGAGGAAGCGACGAACACTTTGAATTGTGGCTGACTACTAGATCAGGTTTTTGCACTGCAAAAAAAACACATAACTTTGCGAACGCAAGAAAAAGGCCTAGCAGATTGCGTAGCTTGAGATCGTATGGAATTATTTGTCCACCGACCCCTGATACATTAACGGAGGTAATTATTGTCGAGACATAGCCCTTACTGCGCTCAGCTAAGATAAGCGGATCGACAAATGTGGATGCGAATTTCCCGTTAGGGTGAAGGTGAACTATTTTTCGTGCGGTCATCATCCATGAACCTATATATCAACAAGAGGGGCGCCAAATAGAAAATTTGCTCAAAATTGACTCGCCATCTTATGGCGGAACCAGGATTGAGAAAACCAAATGGTGCATGCAACACCATCAACATCAAGATTGCCGGTAGCAGACAACCGAAAAACATTCTTAAGAAAAATGTTTCCCGATGCAAGCCGTGTTTGATTGCAAGTAGAAATATTAAGAGCGGAGCTAGCAATATAAACATGCCCTCTATGAAAAAAGGTAAAAATTCAACCCGGTTGAGAACCTCGGATGGCATTGGACCTACGATCCCCAATATCAATCCGAGTGGAAGCAACGAATTGTAGCGGTCGAAGCCTTCCGATGTATTAGCTAGTATTCCCAAAGTTTGGAACCTGCTCGCACGTGCCGTAGGTTCAATCCCACCCCATCCGCGTAGGGTGAGCTCCGTCCACACTGTGAAGTACACAGCAAGCGCTCCGACAATTAATAACAACAGCAATAAGACCCATGCCTTGCCTTCCAATCGTTTGAATAAGGTTGTAGCAACAAAAAGCCACAATAACGCAACTGCGTAATGCGGTCGGAACAAAGCACACACGCCTATCGCTAAGGCAGCAATGATGATGTCCACCCAGCCCAACGAGCTAACGGTGTATTTTGACCATATCACGAGTGCGAGACCCATCCCCCCAAAAAATATCGCCTCCTTCCCAACGATGGAAGTCCACACTAAGGAACTGGGGAGCAACAGGGTAAGCATCAGGACCCACCGACGACCACCGGTCAAATAATAATAAGCAAGACCTAAGGTCGAAATCATTGCAAATGTGAAGTGCGTAAAATAGCTGCTCCCCAGCGTGTTGACTGTCATCGCCAACCATTGGATTACTTGTGTTCTGAATATGGTGTTGAGTGAGTAAAACCCCTTCAGATAGAGTTCACTGTCAACAAGAGGCGTGAACCTTGAAAACACCTGTGTAGCGAAGATCAGCCCAAATATCTTCACAAGAACGAGGGCCGCAATGAGGTGCTTGGTCGGAGGTCTTTTTTTAAGATCGGCGATATTTAAGCGCACCTCCCTAACGCATCAAGCCATGCCTTGGGGAGCGTCTTCTTCAAAAGGATCACCACCACAGCTTTACAGCCAATTCGGGCCAAGACCATCCACTTCGTTGATCCGTGCAACTTATCAGCGGCAACCTGAAGATACTCTTTGTATGACTGCCAGGGGTTTTCAGATGCCACAGCCTCAATGTCGGTCAAGGGCTCAGAACTCGCTAAGACAAGAACCCGCTCCGCATTTGCGCTAAGGTAAAGATTGAAGTCGGCGGCGATGCGGTATCGGGTGTCATAAAGGTGAGCTTGCATAAATTTTTTTGAGAATACCATGGATTGGTGAGAGCTTGGCATTTTATGCAGCCGACCTGACTGCGGCCTGAGAACACTTATATGAGCTCCATGATATACTCGACTACAAAAGCAGACGATGTCGAACTCGTCTGCTTGGGCAACTGGGCGTAACAGTGAATTGATTTGGTCAGGACTGGTTGCCATGCGGTCACCGCAATTAAGAAACAATAAGAACTGCCCGCTAGCGAGACCTGCCCCCTTGTTCATGCCATCATAGATTCCGTTGTCCAGCTCAGATAGGTACTGGAAGTTTTTGTGCCGACTGTTTTTTCGCAGAAAATCTAGTGTTTGATCGCTGGATTTACCGTCGATGACTATGTGCTCGAACCGCTCATCTTCGTAGAACTCTACTAGACTGTCGATCGTTTTTATAAGCCGTTGGGCATCGTTGCGCACTACCGTGATAATCGACAGCAAGACTTCTTGATTTGCGACCGTATCAGACTCGCGTGTTACTTGGGCGACAGTCATCTCAGTGCCTCCTGGCGAAGGTGACGCCTAGTTTCTTGGCCTGATATATGAGCAGGGCAAGTCCAAGGGTGCACGCCAGCGTCAACGAGGCCAATATTCCCTGCCCGCCGTAGGTCGGAACAATCAGATACATCAAACCCAACCCCACAGTTGCCTCTAGCGCGTACACCTTGTAAATAACTGCTCTTGCGTTCAGCGCCCCAGCCACTACCAACCCTACATCATGACAGACCCGAATCATGAAATACATGAAAGCCGAGAACAGCAATCCGTGTCCAATGCCTGCCCCGTTGGTCATACTGTTAAATGCGCCGAACTGATCTAGCATGGCTGCAGCCACGTAAACCGCCAATACCGAGGCTAACCCGATCAATACAGAGTCTTTCACGATCGATGAAACAGCACTAACCCCACTGTGTAAGGAGAGCCTAGAAAGCCGCCTCGTCCTGTGCAGTACGAAAGTGAAGTAGGCTACGAAGGAAAAGAAGAACAATCGAGTCGCCATATGATAGGACACGATTTGCTCGCTGCTCAGGTAGTGCGCAGCGAAGTAATAATCCGAGCCAAGAAATACGGCCGATAGGATGGCAAGCCCCCAAAAGCCAAGGGCGTCATAAAAAATGCTTGCCGCCTTGTCCTTACCCATTCTTGAAGGTTTGCCTGCAAGCCTAATGACCCATCCCAGCAGTATGGGTAAAAACACGAGGACCTGAGGTCCAAGGCACAAGCTAATCGCCATGATGAGGTTAGGATGACCCACGATCTCATAACAGATCAAGCCTGTAATCACCAGAGCAGACTGACACATGACCAAGGTATTACCTAACTGCCCCTTGTTGAAGATCAGAAGCAAGCGTTGCATAATAACGTTGTTGCTCGCAATAAGTAATATTGCCGCACCGATGGAAAATGCTTTAACCTCCACCCCAACTGTGTCGCTTCTGCTGGCAGGCAACAGAAAGTCGGTCAGAAATGGGGTTGTCAGAACAAGCGCCGCAATTATCAGCATCCCCACGTAATGGACCACGGTTATTGTGAGCATATCGTCAGCAGATACTTGTTTTGCGTTGAACTTGTTCTGCAGCGTTTGGGAAAGTCCGAACTCAAACACCTGAAACCATATGGCGTAGCCGAGCAAAAGAAAAATCAGGGCGGCTTCGTCCTGTGAGTGCATTCTTGTGAAAACAAAAATTACGTAGAGCTGCGCTGCAGCAGCCAAGCCCTTGCTGCCCAAGCTGGCGAGCATGAATAGCAATGGCTGTCTGTTAATTTTCTTTAGCACGATGCTCAAGTGTATTTCAGGCATCAAGAAAACCATTCGGATTCATACTCTGCCAGCGCCAAGAATCAGCACACATTTCATCGATTCCGCGAGTCGCACGCCAATCAAGCATTGACGCCGCCAAAGAAGTATCGGCATAACAATCGGCGATATGACCCGGGCGCCTTGCAACAATTTCGTAAGGAATCGCGCGGCCGCTCGCCTTTTCATAAGCGTGTATCACTTCCAGCACGCTATAACCCCGGCCAGTCCCTAAATTGACTGTAAACGAGCTCCCCTGATCAAACAGTTGCGAAAGTGCTGCCACATGCCCTTGCGCCAAATCCATCACGTGGATATAGTCACGCACGCCAGTTCCATCAGCGGTAGGATAATTGCCACCAGAGACACGCAATTTGTCCAGCTTCCCAATGGCAACCTGCGCCACGAAAGGCATTAAATTATTGGACACACCGCACGGATCTTCGCCAATCAATCCGCTTTCATGCGCCCTGACCGGATTGAAGTAACGCAAGTAAGCAATACGCCAGTCATCATCAGACCGTTCAAGGTCGCGCAGAATCTGCTCGTTCATCAGCTTGGTTTGGCCATAGGAATTGGTCGCGGACAGGGGGAAATTATCCTTAATTGGCACCCTATGAGGATCGCCGTATACCGTTGCGGAAGAGCTGAACACCAGGTTCTTAACCCTGTGCAACGCCATCACCTTACTCAGCGTCAACAGACCGTTTAAATTGGTATCGTAGTAGGTAAGCGGGTTCTCGACGGACTCACCCACCGACTTCAGTGCCGCAAAATGAATCACTGCCTCTATTTTGTACTGCGAAAATAGCCTACCGAGCAAAGCTGTATCCCGCACATCACCCTCAACAAAACATGGCTGCGTCTGTGTGATCTTAGCCACGCGCCCCACCACTTCGACCGTGCTATTACATAAGTTATCCAGTCCAATAACCTCATATCCAGCAGCAAGCAAGACACACCAAGTATGAGAGCCGATATACCCAGTGGCTCCAGTTAAAAGAATCGTTTTTTTCATGATGAGAAATTTATTCCAATGGATAAGAATGGTGAGCAAAAATCAACCGCAACTTGCTTGAAATGATGGTAATAGCTCTCATTTTTCAGAGATCTGACGATCCGGACTGGATCGAATGAAGGCCTTCAGGGTCGATAAAATTGCAGCGAACGCCCAGCTCAAACCTTGGCCATTAATGAAATTTCGAAATTGAACGGCAGCCATCGACGCATAAGCAGAGCGCGCCCGACGAGCAGTGCCCACCCCTGCACTGCGATAGCCAAGGCATATCTCCGGCAGGTTGGCGAACTGATTAACCGGATCATTAGATAGCCGTACCCAAAGGTCATAGTCCTCCGCATGCAGGCCGCCCAGGTAGCCACCTGCATCCAAGACTACTCTTCGCCGAAACATCACACTCGGATGGCACAGTGGGTTGCCCCTGAGTAGCGCGCGACGAATCTCAATATCGCTTGTCGGTGGCTGCACCTTTTGCAATGGCCGACCTTCAGCATCAATAATTTCGTAAGCAGAGCCAAGCACCGCAACTTCTGGATGCTCACGCATGAAAGCTACTTGGCGCCCAAGACGATCCTTCTTGGACAAATCGTCACTATCCATGCGTGCTACAAGTTCCGCACGGGCGTAATGCAGCCCAAGCGAGAGGCTAAAAATGAGGTGCCGCACCTCGGTAGTGAAAATACGCACGCGCGGGTCACCACCAATCCACGCATGTACAGATCCAGCAACATCAGCGGCAGAAGGGCCGTTGGCAACAACCAGCAGTTCGAAGTCTGTAAAGGTCTGATCCATGCATGATTGAAGTGAGAGCTTCAGCTGTTCGTTTGTAACATGTGCACAGAGCAACCAAGAAACCATCGGCACTGCGGTTATAGCTGGCATTGTCACCAATTTTACATTCATCTATTTTCCTGCGAAGCCCTGCCAAGCCTTGTAAGCACTAATAATGCGGCCAGGCCCATGCATATCATCAACATCCACCACGGATACCGACATCGATAAAGCGCCCCGAGAAATGGCGTGGCCATTCCATATATTATCATGATAGTCACAGCCAACGATATCGGGATTAGCGCACTCCAGTTTCTGCCACGAACAATCCAGATAAAAAGGCTTATAAGACCCACATAAAGCATGGCTAGGATGCGCAGATCTTTACGCTGATTCATAGAGGTGTCCATCCGGATGGGAATAGATCCACAACCTTGCTCCCGTTAGCGAACCACTTTCTGGGTGCAATCACTATCTTGCTGGCGCTCGGATTTAACCACGCGCCCCACCAACTAAATGAACTATTGGCAATAATATGATGTTTGCAAAGGCTCATCAGCCGCATGTCCTTATATGACGCCGCCCCTGTATTGAGATCAACAAAAGTAACGTTATCAACTAAACCAAGATTACCCCTTGCCCATGCCATATCATCCGAGAATACGAAAAAATGAGGTGCGTCCACTTCATTGAGAATGCGTTGCATGGCTTCTTTGTAGTACTCGACACCTACAAAGCCATGCACCTTGTTCGTCGCCTGATTTGTCACATAATCACCACGGCGGATATGGATAGAAACGGCATTTATTTGCGCAATCTGTTTTGCAAGCTCTGCATTTCGACCGGCAAGCGGCTTAAGAAAAGTTAACTCCTCACGAATTTGCGCCACAAAAGGATCGAGATATTTATACGATTGCCAATAACCCTCAATATAAACGGGGAGGGCTACATCGAAAAACACGGGATCAAAAGAAAAGTCACGTTCGATAAAATGCGTTTTCTTTGCAATCCCTAGATTCTTGCGCACGAAACTCGCAAGTCTGGACTTAGTTCCCACAAGCCGCGACACCACCTCTTTGCTGGCAATCTCAGCCTTTATATTGAATAGCCCCAATTCATAACCACGAAGGCCGTAATTTTCAAAACCTGAAATATCCAGCTTTAACTGGCAACCATTTGCCAGTGCAAGCGATCTTCCAGCAGCATACTGAAACATCTGATTCCCCAGCCCACCAATAATTCTAGTGACAATCATAAATTGTTGGCCTGCTGCCATAAGATTTGTAAAGAGGAAGATTTTCCATCAGCTCGACCACCGACCCACCGTAATAATTACTGGATGCCAAAATCATACCGTATCACAGTCGGTAAAGCAGCGTCATGCCAGGCAAGCCAGTCGTTGTCGCCATAACACGAAATACGCCGGGCATAGCCGCAAGAGTTTCGGAAACCGCTTTATTAGGGCCAATGTTATAGCCTGATTGCTCAGACTGGTAGAAAGTATCATGCAACAAAATATGCGCATTAGGCATTGCGCTAATCACACCATTCAGTTCACGGTAGACCGATTCATAGCTGTGGTCGCCATCAATAAAAACGAGAGTCCTGTTTTGAGGTTGGCGTTGATATAGTTCGATCGCTTTGGAAAGGCCATCAGCCTGATGCAAGGTCACTCCGGCATATCCCATTACCATATAACCCCGTTTTGATCTTGGGTGTTCTTGATGATCCAGATCATCCGGCAAGTCAATCGAATGGATTTCCAGAGGAATGTCAAACTGCTTGCCTGTTTCATAAAAAATTCTTGCCGATTTTCCAATATTCGTTCCCCACTCAAAAATCTGCTGGGGCTTTAGCCTGCATACTGCGGCAACCATTAGGTTAAGCTCTCCGAGCGGATAGGGATGGGTACCGACGATTGGAGCAATTTTTTTGACGATGAAATCAGAAATAATCCAGTTGTTTACCTCAAATTCAGAGCAATGGGCATTCTTCACCGCCTCCTTGCTACCCACCCCGGCGACCTGCGCTAATTTGCTAAATATACGATTAAAAATACTCATCTTAAATTTGGCCTGTTTCTAACAATTGATTAAAAATCTGCTCATAGTGGAGGGAAATTTTTTCCCACGTATATCGTTCAGACCAATTCTTCCTTCCTGTAGCCCCCAACTCTGGCAACCTGTCTTTTTGCTGCACTAATTCAGCCATCGCTTGGGCCAGCACATCCTCGTCAACTCTTGTATAACCCCTTTCATCTATAGTAGACGGGCAAATTACACCCGCCCCGGTCCACTGCGCAATTTCTGCCGAATTACCTACATCAACCGAAAGAAAAGGCGTACCAGCTGCTACCGACTCAAACAGAACTAATGGAGAATATTCAATATTTGATGCAAATACGAATAAATCTGCCGCCATACATGCTTGCGTTAGCTCATCTCTCGGGAAGTCCGTCACCAGCACACGCTTGTTGATTTGTGATTTATTTACCAGATCAGCAATTTTTCTAGGGGAGCTGGTCTCCACAAACAGTTTTTTTAAAGCTTGTTTCACGGAGCAATACAAACCATGAGCTTTTGCCGAGCCGACAAACTTTCCAAACAACCCGCTTATACTGCTATCCACAGTCTGTACTTTATTGCCATTGAGTATTAATGTTGCATGCTGTTTTTCTGGCAACTGCAATATAGCGAAGGCCTTTACTAATTCCAAATGCCCTTTCAACCCCGTGAAACTTCCCACAGTAAGCAATAAAAAGGACTGCTCAGAAATACCGTTACGCGATCTGAATAACGGATCGGCTGCAACACTGAACATTTCTTCACTAGCGCCATTAGGCACAATTGAGATATTTTCTATGCCATGCTTCTGGGCGAAATCGATATCTCGATATTTGGTGGCATGGAAAACAAGACGGTCAAATTTTCTCAATACATCGGCCATGGCCTGAAAATATTTGGCATACACTGGATCATATAAACCGGAAAATCCACAAGGGATAAAAACTTTTGGAAAGGTAATCTGGTCCAGAATTGCCCACAATGCATCGAAAGTCCACTGTTGTGCAGCGTAAACCATCATTACATCAAATTTACCCGCAACAATATATTTCTGAAATTCCTTAATCTCGCCAACCATCCCGCTAACAAGATTCCCGGTTACTCCGAACCCTTTGATGACCACACCATTAAGAGTTTCAAAATCGCGATTAGATAGTCTGGTTGTTGCAACTGTTACTTGATGCCCCCTTACAACCAGCCGTTCAGCTAGCTGCCGGTTAACTTCCTGTACGCCACCCACGCTTGGCGCATAGAATTGGCAACAGAGAAGTATGCGCATTAGACCAACCCTCCTTTAGCATCATCGCTATACCAATTCCAAATGCGCTCTATACCAATAGAAAACTCTGTTTCTGGCCGCCAGCCGGATATTGCAAATAATTTCTCCGTGCTCAACACATTCTCCGATACGTCAAACGAACGAGGAGGAGCATGCGTTATCCATGGTTTGACACTATGAATTTTTGCAGCGACAGAAATTTGCTCAATAACTTCCAAATTCGCTCTGCCCACAGAACTGCCTATGTTGTAGCATTCACCTGGCACCCCAAAGTCCAATGCTGCCACCAACGCCTTTGCCACATCACCAACATAGATGTAATCTCGAATTGTTCCCTGCGACCCAAAAATTTTTATTTCCTTTCCTGTCAGCATTGACGCTATGGCCGTGGCCACGAATCCCTGCCCAACAAATTGCCTTTGTCCTTCTCCATACGGATTCGAAGGCCGTACACAGACCACAGGGAGAGCACGTGTTTTGTAGTACATCTGCGCATACTTTTCCAAAGTAAGCTTAGTAATCCCATAAGAGGAAATTGGATTAGTTGAATGATCCTCGGTAATTGGCAGGCTTTGCGGCTCGCCATAAACCGTCCCCCCTGAAGAAACGAAGAGCATCTTTTTCAGTGATAATTGACTTGCCATGTCAAACAACGCTACAGAACCAGGAAGGTTGTCTGTAATATCCAGCAACGGGTTTTCATAGCTTGTCTTGGGAACGCTGGAATAGGCGAGATCAACAACCTCATCAACGCCTTTTAATGCATATGTAATGACCTCCCGGTTTCTAATATCTCCCTGAAGATAGGCGACATTGTCTGGCAGGGAGAGCAGCCCACGCTCTCTTCTGCCGATCACCAGAACCTCTCTCCCGGATTCAAGCAACTCATGGATAAGGTACGCGCCGATAAACCCAGATCCACCGATAACGCAACACCTCATGAATGTGATACCGACAACATTCTTTTTGCTACGCGCTTAACATAGCTCCCTAAACGCCCACTCGTCATTTTTCTGATTAAACCCCCGGTGCGATATTCAAAGTAATGATAGCGTAGCAACTTAAGCCTTGCCTGCAGGGGTACTTCTAATTGCTGGGGAGTCGCACCAGATTCATTAGCAATTCGCACAGCCGCATCATGCAAAATAGACTTCATCCGGGAGAACTTCAGTCCACCAGGAATACCCTTGTAAACACCATGGGATAACCGCGATAACGCGACCACCTCAGGAGAATCAACTTCCCAACCAGACGCCCACGCAATATTTTCAGCACTGATTCTTATCAGATTCGGCAAAAAAGGATTGACTCCTGTTCTGGACATGCTGCCGTGCACTTCTCGATAAGCCATGAGCACTTCTGGCAAATTGGCAACCTTAAATTTACGCGCTACCCTGGACCACAATTCATAATCCTCCGGCGGCTGCCTGGCTTTATCTTCCGAATAACCGCCAACATCTTCGATCACAGCACGCCTGAACATTACCGAACTATGAACGAAATAACTATCGAAAAGCAAAGAAAATTTTATCGAAGCATCATTTACAGGGTGTTGAAGCAATCTGTTGGTACTAACATCTCCATCCCATATTTCGGCGTGCGTTCCAACTATTCCAATATCTGGATTAGCTTCAAGGAATTCGACTTGCTTTTGCAATCTCAAGGGAAATGAAATGTCATCTTGATCCTGGCGAGCCAAGTACTTTCCACGCGCCAACGCTATCGCCCTGTTGAGCGTTACTGATAGACCTCTGTTTTCTTGTTCAAAGTATCGAATCCGAGAATCTTTAAATTTACTTATGAGCTTCCCCGAAGAATCGACTGATCCATCATTCACTACAATAATCTCAAATTCACAATTCACTTGCGACATGATGCTCGACAACGCACTCTCAATAAACTCAGCCCCGTTATACACTGGCAAAAGTACGCTCACCAACGGTTGCATCGCTATACCTTCTTAAACCAGAAACAGCCACAACCGTATTGCTGCTGGCTAACCAATTCTGGAGATGCATTCATAATCATACCTTCTGGTCGACCAGAATCAGTGATTAAACTAAATTCCTTTAACTCAAACTCGCTGAAATTTTTGACGATCTGTTCATATGAATAAATTCTATGCGCATTAAAAACTATTTTGGCTGCCCCTACTGGAACAACCAACAACAAATCTCCACCCGACTTAATAATGCGTTTTAGTTCGACTATTGACTTTATATCACCATCAAAATCCAGCGGGTCTCCATATCTACCTAACCCAACGTGCTCAATAACGTGCATACATGATACAGACTGAAGCTCACTATCAATAAATGGCAAACGCAACAAATCCCCAAAATTGGAACTCAACCCATCTAGTCCTAACAATGCCGGTCTATAGTCATAAAAGTCAACCGGAACAAATGCCGAAACTATTGTGCTGAACGAAAGGCTAGATGAAATATCAACGTGTCGGTGTGGGCGGGTTTTTGCGAGCACCCTGGCTGCCCAGGCCGGATGGTAAATGTAATGTTTATCAAACGGCGTATTACTCTGTTTATCATCCAGGCACGGCAAACGTTGACGCCAACTTGGTGAAGCGAACCGGTTTATATTGTCAGAGTTAAGATGCTTAAACTTGATAAATTCAAGTGCAAAAAAAACGTATTTGTATAATTGCTTTACCCATCTTGGTAAAAATCGACCAATTTTTCTGAGAAAAATCCCATGGTCAGGCCTTACATTTGACATTTTTACTCCTCTTTTGCGCCTGTTTCATCGCCTGTTTCATCGCCCGACTCACGGTAGCGTAACTCACACGAAGTTGTGTTCTACTTGCATCAGGCCGATTGTATGTTGGTTTTAGATAAAATAGCTATTTCATATCTCCCTAGCCATTCTACGGAAGCTGGGGCTGCGCTCGAGTAGCTGTTCGTAGGTCCCTTGCGACACCACCCGCCCGTGTTCCAGCTCCACAATAGTATCACATCGCCGTACAGTGGTTAGTCGGTGGGCGATGAGCAGAATGGTGAGGTCGCTGCTAAGCCCCTCAATGGCATCCATCACCGACTGTTCGGTGGCGTTGTCGAGGGCGCTGGTGGCTTCGTCGAACACCAGCACGCTGGCCTGCTTGTAAAGCGCACGTGCGATACCGATGCGTTGGCGTTGGCCGCCGGAGAGACGGATGCCGCGCTCTCCCACATAGGCTTGGTATCCTTTCGGACTGCTTTCAATAAAATTCGCAATCTGTGCTTGATGTGCCGCCTGCTGCACCCGATCCAGATCAATGGCGTCGGGTGGCACACCGAAGGCGATATTCTCGGCCAGCGTGGTGTCCGCCAGGTAGATGCTCTGCGGCACGTGGGCGATGGTTTGCTGCAATGCTCTGACACGAATGCCACTGATGGGTTGACCATCCACCAGAAGTTCGCCCTCGGTTGGTATGAGCAATCCCATCAATAGGTCAAGCGTAGTGCTCTTGCCACTGCCGGTGCTGCCGACGAAACCCACCCGCGCACCCTTGGCGATTACTAAACTTAGACCATCTAGCACCCAGGGGCCGTCGCCGGTATAACGGAAGCGCACAGCGTCGAAGCGGATAGCATCCTGAAAGAGCAGCGGCGCGGGAGCGGGTTGCAGTAGCACCGCCGGCAGTGGCTGATCAAGCAGTGCGATAACATCGGCTAGTGAGGCATGACTGCCGGCAATTCTCGCCCAGGCGCTATAGCTCTGCTGCATGGCCGGTAGCAGACGTTGCGCGCCGAGTGCCAGCGCGCCGAGCACCGGTAGGGCTGTGGCAATGCCCCCAGCCTGACGGCTAAGGCCGTAGGCCAAGGCGGCGATCAGTACCATCCCCAGCGCCTCCATGACGAAGCGCGGGCTTCCGCCAATGAAGGTGTTGTTAGCCACCGCCCGCTGCAGTGGCAGGTTAGCCTTACGGTAGATATCGCAGTAAACTGGCTGCGTCCCATCCAGCAACACATCGCGAATGCCGCCCAAGCCTTCCTGCAGGGCTTTAACAACTTGAGTTTGTTCGTAGGCAATGCGCTGGCTGTTGCGATGCAGCCGTTGGCGTGACAACCAGGTGATCATCCCATAGCTGATGCCAAGGCCGATGGCTGTCACCGAGGCCACCATCGGATCGATGGCGCTCAAAACGAGCATGATAGACACCATCAGCACGGCTGAGCTGGTAAGTGTCATCAACTGGTATAGCATACTAACGGCGCCACCCACCTTGCCAATAACGCTGAGTACCGTACTGCTATTGCGAGCCACATGCACCTGGTAGGGCTGGTAGAGGGTGCGACGATACACCTCGATGCTGAGGTCTGCACCGCAGGCATGCGCGAGCCGGGTGCTGACCCACAACAACAGCATGCGGATTATTCCCGCTATCAGGGCTGCCGCGGCAAACGCGACTGTGAGGGGCAACACCAATTGATCGGCTGAGGTGATGCCCCAGGCCTGCGCCATATCCGCGACGATAGGGTGGCTGAACACCCTATCGGGCGCAATGAGTGTGCCGAGGAAGGGCAACACAACACCCAAGCTAACGACTTCCGCGAACGCGCTGACCAGCATTAAGCCCATTAACAGCCCGAATTGACGCCGTCGGCGCCGACTGAGGTGATGCCAGAGGCGCACCAGTAAATCCGGGAGGCTCCCGGTGAGGATAGTGGCTTTCACCGGCTAAACTCCCGCTGATTTAGATCAAATAATGGGAACGGAGCCTGAATTCCGTGTTTTCTCGCAGCTATCCATTCCCATGTGAATGCAGTCTTCACTGGCATGGCAGCTGTTCTTATTGGGGCACAGCCAATCAGCTTTGCTTGACGTAATAGAAAAATCATTCGTTGGCGACCGAATTCACAACTGCTGAAAGATGCTGATCAAGCGTCAAGATCTCAATGCATGTGTATATAGCAGAGGGGGAAACAACCGCATCCGGAAGCTTAATTTTGCGAGTTTGTCGCAACTTGATCACGACCTTTATAAATAGGTGCCATAATAATCCATCAAATACTCTCGTAATGCAGTTTTCCAATCCCTCATTCTATCCATGCCACGTAAATTCAACTTCGTATTCAGCAGCCTTTCAGAGTACGGCCTAGGTGCAAAGTATACATTTTTAAAATAGTCCGAACCAACTGTAGTAATTTTTATGGAATCCGACAACCCCAAAATGCTCAGTAACTCTGTAGCGACCTCCAAGCGACTAGTTGTCCCAGCGCAAACCATATTATACAGACCCCAAGCATCTTCTTTAATTAATAGCTCAACATTCTTGGCAAAATCATGAGTATAAGTAAGAGTCCCAAATTTATCATCAACAATAAATAATTCTTTTGCGCCTTCTTTAATTTGTACCATTAACTTCTGTATGAATTTTTTATCTTTGGCAGGCCCAGCCCCCATCATCCAACCAGCTCGACATACCAAGAAGTTTTTTACCCTACTTGAGACCGCCAACTCACCCATATACTTACTTCTCCCATAATGCCCCAGAGGATTTGGAGTATCCCAGTCGTCATACTCATTCTGTTTGCCATCAAAAATTCCAGCAGTACTAATATAAATAAGTGGAATATCAAGCTCATTAGCAATTAACACGGCATTTTCAACGGCTACCGCATTTGTTAAGTATGCGTCCGAAACATTCCGCTCGCAATATTCCAAATCGGTATGGGCACCCAAATGAATAAGATAACTCGGCGAAAAAGATCTGACATCCTTCCGGTAATTATTCAGATCCCTAAAGTCTAAATATGACAACCAAGACTCATTTAAATCTATATCAGTACAACGCAAAGAATAATTGACGCCAAGAACAGAGTGAAACGCCTCACCAAGCATTCCACCACAACCAGCAATATATATTTTATCCATGATTACGATTTAAAGTTAATATTCTATTTCTGTTTTAATATCTTTAAGGATATAAGTAGCAGTTTTAAATTATGTTTTAAATTATGTTTTGAATTCTTTATTGCGCGACGTAGTCTCTGGAAAGGACTCATAAACAATGCAGTTATTATAAACAATCTAGAACGCCAAGATTCACCAAAAAAAATCTTAATGTCTGAGTTTAGCATTCCAAGTCCAAAATGCGCCGCAGCTAATCTTCTAACCTGAGCCGCAATGATACGGCCTCTTTCACCATGCATTTCACAAAGCTTAGAGATATTCCAATAAACGAAAATTAGAACATCATTTTTAACACCTCTACCTGGATGAGTGGGGCTAATGCTAAATCTTGATTCAGGTAAGCCTCGTATTGAAACCGGACACCAATCTAGAACACAGTCTCTTTCAGTTGCCAATAAATACAAGAAGGCCATACCCTCCTCTTGCGGATAGGTAGAGAACTGATGCCCCTGAACTTCGCTAATTGTATATTCCATTCCAAACCCCCCAAACGTCTTCAAGAGATCATTATCAAAAATAACGCTTGACCAAGAAGTCATTATTTTTTTCCAAAATAATTTGGAAAACAAAATCCCATTGCAGATTTCAATCCCCTCGCCACCCACCATAAATGGTGTATCACTGTGCTCGAAATTTGCATTGCCGAATATAAAACCGATCTTAGGATTTTCATTCATTAAATTTACAGATCGCTCGAAAAAATTATTATCCACATAGTAATCATCATGCTGGGCAAAGACAGCATATTTATATTTTGCAATGCTCGCTAGGAACTGCGAGTTCCCAAGAACACCAAGATTTTTATCCTGGTAATACCACTTAATGTTTAATTGATCTTTATATTTATGAAAATCCGAACCTTTACCTAATGGTGGGATAGAGTTGTCATCAGAGATGATTATTTCTATTTTTTCTGTGATCGACTGTCTGGAAATTGAATCAAGTAACCTTAGCAAGGTTTCATCATTTTTATACGCTGGAATTAATACACTTAACATTAAACACCTCAAATTTGTTTTTTCTGAATTAAAGCTTCAAGTTGCATTTTACAGTAGAGTGGCCAACAAAGACACCGCGCTCCTGCATCACATTCTTCCAGATGCCGAAAGTTCAATGGATAAACTGCGTACCAACGGGCACAAACCAACATCACTTCCAACGGATCGCAGCCGCTTGAGCACCTTGCGTAGCTCGCCAATCATCGCCATCTGGGTCGTCTCAGTCATACTGTCATTGTCAGGCATGGCTTACTGCGACAGAACCCATTTTTTATTGAAACACAAAGTTATGCGTATCTAAATATTTTTCTCCTGATATAACCTGATTGATGTCGTTTAGAGTAATGTCATTTTTTTTGGAATTGGCAGTCATCCCACGGTAACCACACTCAAAAAATATCTCAAATGTCTTTGTGAAATTTGGGTTCATCATCGTGCCCTTTGGCATATGCTCTGTGCTGCTAATCTCCACTATCCAGATTGGCTTCGGGTCATTCTTCAATGTTTGTCCAGCGCCTTGAAGCATCATCAATTCTGAACCTTCAATATCCACCAAAATTAAAGCGCGCTTGCCCTTGATGGTATCCCCCAGCACTCTATCTAAATTCAAAATAGGAACATGTGTGACATAGTTTTCGGATGTGGATGCCCACCCCTTGACGAGAGAAGCACCTGTCCCGCCCCCCCACATTTTCATAATATTAGAAGACGCACCTAAGGCTAATGGGAAAACTTCAGCCTGTTGCGACCAACCGTTATTACGAATATTAGTTAATAAATAGTGCAGATTGCGACCTATCGGCTCCACTGCAACTACTGGAATTCCCATACTAAGTGCATGGCAACAATAATAGCCAACATTGGCACCCACATTCACCAACACATCTACTTCTCGTAAGAGTTGTCGAACTAATGCCGTTTCTTCCGGCTCAAAAGTACCTGCTGCCATTGCATCGTGGCCGGCCAAGGTAAACCCCCATGGGGTCATTTTTTCTGGAGCGCGTCGGTCAAGCAGATCTCGCATGTTGATGCGAAACTGCGAAACGGCAGGGTATGGCTGAAGGATTGCGCGTATGAATTTTTTTATCATTTTTTAATAAATTACAACTATACTCGTATCAATTAACAGGGTCAGAGTTTATGTATTTAACCACATCATCCTTCAAGTAGCTCTCGAGAAAGGAAGTAGATATTGGTATCCGAATATGACAATGGACTCGACGCAATCCGCTTGGCATATTATTGATATATTGCTTCCAAAAGTACTTTTCCAATTTTGAAGAGTACATAAAAGAAATTCCTTTGTAGCTACCAATAACCCGCAAAGATCGATCTAAATTCAGTGCTTCATCAATAGATTGAATGAAAATATGTAAATCAACTTGGTCTAAAGTTAACAATTTAATACCATTAATCAGAAAATTACTCTCGTAGTCAAACGGCATACTTGAAGCAGTGTTCAGCGCTACTTTACAAAGCTCTCTAATGGTTGTGACGTATGAGTTATCTATTGTATATATGGAAGGAACCACCAAGCCAGATTCTTGGAATGTATGCCAAGCATGCCATGGAGCGTGTTTTACATATAGAACCTTCAAGTCTGCCACTGATGCAACCGCACCAATTCCGTTGCCGCTATTAATTAATAGTTTGGTGCTGGGAAATAACCCCAATACATCTCTATTTTTTTGGTTAACAAATTTCACTCTGCATAATGTCGTACGCGGCTCAATGTATTGCTCAAAAATCTCTGACGATCCATAGAATGTCACAGGCAGGGAGGACAAACTCTTTGCTGCCGCCTCTAATATGTGAATAACTTCCAGAGCACTAGCGTTTCGGTACGACTCTAAATTCTGCTGATCCGAATATCCATGGAAATCAGATGTTCTTAGCGCGACTAATATTCCTACGTCTTTGACATGCTCAGCTCGATTTACTGTTGCCCAAAAGGTATGTTTCCAACTATTTTTACCTTGACTAAAACTGCTGTAGTGCATTAACTCTCTGAGCTCGTCCTTACTATCAATGATAGGATGTGCAAAGACTGCGCATCGCCCTCCAATACAAAATCCATTTCCAGGCGCTGCTCCTGCATATCAATCAACTGTGCACGAATTCCCGGCTGGCCCCATCGTTTATACATTCTCTCATCCACGCCACTCGCCAAGGTACTTGCCAGCGCCACCATGTGCGCACGGGAATGCTTCCTGGTCTCTTCCCACACGAGGCGCTTGAAATCAAATTTTGAGAACAAGAACAACTGCATTTGACGAAACAGAATATCCGCAGCCTCTCCAATACGAAAATTGTCCAGGCCGCGATAATTCTCTCGCCAGAATGCCGGGATTGCCGTAGGGCCTATCTTAATAGCGCCATTAGCCGCCAACGTGAAATGTACCCCCAAAAACGGATTGCGCAGGTCTGGCACCGGATAGATGTTGGTGCGGAGGGTGCCCGCAGGTTCATCTGAGTATAAATACAATCCCTTAAACGGGAGGATGCGGTAGCGTGACGAGAAACCAAATTGTCGCGCTACACTGTCGGCATATAGCCCCGCTGCATTAATAACATAACCACAACTAAACTTCCCCTGCGAGGTCATTACGCCATCGGCACTGCGTCCTTTGAAGCTCACCCCACAATGTATTTTTACGCCTTCCTGTATTGCATCCTGCCGCATTGCCTGCATTACACTGACTGGATCCACTGAAGCTGTGGTCGGTGACCAGATGGCGCGCTCGAATGTCTTAACACGCGGCTCGATTTCTCGGGCATCCTGCGCACTGATCGCCTGCAGATCGATGCCATTCATACGCCCTCGTTCCATCAATACATCCAAACCCTGCAGATCCGCCTCATCCTTGGCAACCACCAGCTTGCCACAATGATTCACCGCAATTCCTCGAGACTGACAGTACTCGTGCATTTCCTGGTTGCCGTTCCGAGTTAGCTGTGCCTTGAGGCTATCCGGCGTATAGTAAAAACCAGCATGCAGGACTCCACTATTGTGACCGCTGGCGTGCATCCCTATATTTTCTTCCTTCTCTAAAAGCGCAACGGATGCATCCGGATAGAGCACCTTGAGGCGACGGGCGATATTGATTCCGATGATCCCACCACCAATGATCAGAAAATCAGCCTGACACTCCCCCATTACCACATCTTCCACGGCGCTTTGCCGGACTGCCATAGCTCTTTAAGATATATCTTGTCGCGCAACGTATCCATCGGCTGCCAGAAGCCTCGGTGTTGAAATGCAACGAGTTGCTTTTCTTTGGCCAATCTCTCGAGAGGCCCGCTTTCCCAAGAAGTATTATCGCCCTCAATATAGTCAATTACTGTAGGTGGAAGGACAAAATAACCGCCATTAATCCTGCCACCATCCCCTTGAGGTTTTTCCATAAAATCCTTTATCAAGTCACCATCCATTTCCAGCGCGCCATAACGGCCGGGTGGCTGCACAGAATGTAATCGTGGCCATGCACCCTTGCTGTTTATGGAATGCAACCAAAGCACCCACATCAATAGCCGCCACACCATCGCCATAGGTAAAAAATAAATCTTCATCCCCTAGATATTTTCTTACACGTTTCAAGCGCCCGCCGGTAATCCCGTATCCATCAATGTAACGCGCCATGGCTCGACGCTATTCTGGTGTACCTCCATCTTGTTTGCAGTCATATCAAAGGTGACATCAGACATGTGCAAAAAATAGTTTGCGAAGTACTCTTTTATTACATAGCCTTTATAGCCACAGCAAATAATGAAGTCATTGATCCCGTGGTGGGAGTAGGTCTTCAAGATGTGCCACAAGATGGACTTGCCGCCGATCTCGATCATGAGTTTGGGCTTGGTGTGGGTTTCTTCGGAAATGCGCGTGCCCAGGCCGCCTGCAAGGATGACTGCTTTCATGGTTACTCCACGCTCACATTCACTGAATACCCATGCTGCTTGAGCAGCGCGTGCTGTTTGGCTTGAACCAGGTCGTGGGCGACCATTTCTTTGCACATTTCTTGCGCGGTGATTTCCGACACCCAGCCGAGTTTGGTCTTAGCTTTGGTCGGGTCGCCGAGCAGGGTTTCGACTTCGGTAGGGCGGAAATAGCGGGGGTCGATTTTAACCACCGGCTTGTCGTTCCAGTAGCCCACCTCATGGACGCCTTGGCCTTCCCAGTGCAGCGGCATGCCCAGTTCAGCAGCCGTCCATTCAATGAACTGGCGCACGCTGTATTGCTTGCCGGTGGCAATGACGAAGTCTTCCGGCTGATCTTGCTGCAGCATCATCCACTGCATGCGCACGTAATCTTTGGCGTGGCCCCAGTCACGCAGGGCGTCGATGTTGCCCATGTAGAGGCAGTCTTCCAGGCCCAGGCTGATGTGGGCCAAGCCGCGGGTGATTTTGCGGGTGACAAAGGTTTCACCGCGGCGCGGGCTTTCGTGGTTGAACAGGATACCGTTGCAGGCATACATGCCGTAGGCCTCGCGGTAGTTCACGACGACCCAGTAGGCGTAGAGCTTGGCCACGGCGTAGGGGCTGCGCGGGTAGAACGGCGTGCTCTCGCGTTGCGGGGTTTCCTGCACTAGGCCATAGAGCTCGCTGGTGCTGGCTTGGTAAAAGCGGGTTTTTTTCTCCAGCCCCAGGATGCGGATGGCCTCTAACATGCGCAGGGTGCCCATGCCGTCGACGTCGGCGGTATATTCGGGGGACTCGAAGCTCACAGCCACATGGCTTTGCGCGCCGAGGTTGTAAATCTCATCCGGCTGGGTTTCTTGAATGATGCGCGTGAGGTTGCTGGAGTCGCTGAGGTCGCCGTAGTGCAGCTTGAAACGAACGTTCTCGATGTGCGGGTCTTGGTAGATGTGGTCCACCCGAGCGGTGTTGAAGCTGGACGCGCGGCGTTTGATGCCATGCACGGTGTAGCCTTTTTCTAATAGGAACTCAGCTAGGTAGGATCCATCTTGGCCAGTAATTCCGGTAATGAGCGCAACTTTTTGTGCTGTGGCGTGTGTGGCGTTAGTCATACTTAGCTCTTTGTTTATTCAATTGTTGCAGTAAAGCCTATTTGACGGCTTGGGGCTGTAGGATTATTCATTAGTTGGCGTATAGCATCAATAAGGCCAGAAATAGCTTGATCATGTGAGGTGGACACAGTTTGTGACTACCCATGTTTCTTCTGTCGGCACAAGTTGAAAGAATAGTTTGATCTTGGTCACTCATGTTTGAGTTATTCATCATTTACTACCCTTTAAAAAATCTTCATAAGCCAACAATAATCCTTGTTTAAGAGCAATCTTTGGCTCCCAGCCTAATGCATTTAAGCGACTACTATCCATCCATTTTCTTGGGATTCCATCAAGCTTTGTCATATCAAAAGCAATCTCACCTTGGTAACCAACTGCTTGCCCTACAGCTTGAGCTAATTGGGCAATGGTAATGTCACTTCCGTAGCCCATGTTTATATGGCTTTGCATGGGCTCGGTGTGTGCGTCATAAACCGCTTTATCTAACTGCATTACAAGCACACTGGCCGCCGCCATATCATCAACGTATAAAAACTCACGCCTCGGCGACCCTGTTCCCCATATCGTGACGCTGACCGCACTACTTACTTTAGCTTCATGAAAGCGGCGAATCAGTGCTGGGATCACGTGGGAATTTTCAGGATGATAGTTGTCACCTGGCCCATACAGATTGGTGGGCATTACGCTACGGTAATCTACGCCATATTGGCGATTATAGCTTTCACAGAGCTTAATGCCCGCAATTTTGGCAATGGCATAGGGCTCATTAGTGGCTTCTAATTGGCCTGATAATAAGTCATCTTCTCGCATGGGTTGTGGGGCTAGCTTGGGATAAATGCAGCTAGATCCCAAAAACAAGAGTTTCTGCACACCCGATTCCCAAGCAGCATGGATCACATTACATTCAACCATCAAATTTTCATAGATGAATTCTGCTGGGTAAGTATTGTTCGCATGGATCCCACCGACCTTGGCTGCTGCCAGATAGACCTGATCAGGACGCTCGGTCTCGAAGAAGTCATTCACCGCTGACTGGTTGATGAGATCTAATGCTGCATGGGTGCGCGTCACAATATTACTGTGGCCTTGTGCTTGCAAGGTGTTCACAATCGCCGCGCCCACCATGCCACGGTGGCCTGCTACATATATTTTTGGGGAATTGGTCATCATGCGTTAATCTTTCTGGCGTCCATAGCTATCTTCCAATCGCTCAATATCATCCTCACCTAAATAAGCTCCAGATTGCACTTCAATAATCTCGACCGGCACAGTGCCCGGATTGGAGAGTCGGTGGGTTTGCCCGAGCGGGATGTAGGTGGATTCATTTTCATGCAGCGTAATAGTAGTATCGCCACAAGTCACTTGCGCAATCCCTTTTACCACCACCCAGTGCTCGGCTCGCTTGGCATGGCGCTGCAAGCTTAAACTCGCCCCAGGATTCACCTGAATACGCTTTACTTTAAAGCGATCACCGACATCAATGGTGTCGTACCAACCCCACGGGCGCGATACTTTTCGGTGTAATACACGTTCTTCACGCTGCTGGGCTTGTAGTTGGTTAACAATGCTTTTTACATGTTGACTTTGGCTTCGGTCAGCTACCAATACGGCATCGGCGGTTTCAATAATCACCAAATTTTTTACGCCTACAGCACTCACTAAACGGTGACTCGCAACAATCAACGAATTGTGTGTGTCGATTAGCAAAGCATCGCCCTGTACAACGTTGCCAAAATCATCTTGATCGCCCACTTGCCAAACGGCATCCCACGCACCCAAATCATTCCAGCCAGCATCGAGTGGGACTATTTTGATGGTAAATGCAGAATTAGGGCATTGCTCCATCACGGCGTAATCAACTGACTCACTCGGGATTTGTGCAAATAATTCTGCGGTGGGGCGGATAAATTGATGATCTTGCGTGTAGCTGGCAAAAGCGTTCGTCGTCGCCTCTAAAATATCTACCCTAAAATGCTTGAGTGCTTTGAGCCAGACACTGGCACGCACCACAAAAATACCGCTATTCCATGTGTAATCACCTGAATCCACATAGGCTTGTGCTGTGACGAAATCAGGTTTTTCTGCAAAATTTGCGACGTTAAATTCTGTAAAAGGACCCGCGCCACCCGCTTGTTGAATGTAACCAAAACCTGTTTCTGGTCCTGTGGGTGTAATGCCTAAAATAACAATGGCCCCTGTGGCGGCGACGCGAATAGCATTTTGTAGTGCCGTAGTAAAAGCTTCGCTATTTTTTACAGTTTGATCGGCTGGTGTCACCACTAAAATTGGGTCCTCATTATTAGCAACCGCTTGCAAGGCAGCTAAAGTGAGTGCGGGTGCGGTATTACGCCCGACTGGCTCTAATAGCAAAGTCGCGGATATTTCTGGCAACTCACGCAGTTGATCTAACACCAAAAAGCGATGCTCTTCGTTGGTGGCTACTAAAGTTTTACCCACTGCAATATCGGGAGCACCTAACTGACTTAACCGGCTAGCCGCCTGCTGAAACAAGCTCGTTGTGCCAGAGAGCACTAAAAACTGCTTAGGGAAGCCTGTGCGTGACAACGGCCACAATCTTGTGCCAGGGCCACCACAGAGAATAACAGGAGTGATATTGAGTACGTTGGCCATAGTTTTATAATTGAATGTGCCTGCTAATGTCCGTTATCAGACCTTAGATTCAAGTCTTCAGCATCTGACTTATTAGACTCCAGCTCTCTCTTGAGGGCCGTTATTTCAATTTGCAACACTTCATACTCTTCTAATTTTTGGCCAAGAAAATCAATGGTCATCAAGGACTTTGTCTTGACGCCCTCGGGCGTCAAGATGTAGATATAACCAATTTTGTGCTCAGACCTTGTGAATCGCTTAATCTTAATCAGACCCTTTTCGGCCAGTGATTTTAGGCAGTAATTGACCTTACCTAGACTTAAACCCGCTTTTTTTGCGATTTCACGCTGTGAAACTTGAGGGCTTTTTTCAATAAGCCTCATGAGCTTAAAGTCTTCATTGGCTTGGAGTTTATTTTTAATAAAGCTAACCATCTCTTATCGAAAAAATTAGTTTCAGGCACGCTACCGCCCTACTTGTTATAAAAGCATTTATATCGCTAAACAAAAAAAACCTTGTTCAACTTTGAACAAGGTTAGCTTAGTTTTGCGATAAGCGCAATAAGGACAATAAAATACCGATAAAAAGTCCCTTTATTTAGCAAGCGAAAATTCAGACAAATTAAATTTTCCTTTAACCGTTTTTTCTAAAATATTGAGTAGCAATACCGCACGCTCATCTCCATCAAAATGGCTAAATAAAGCCTCCACCGCTTTAAATGGACCCTTATTAATTGTCACCAAGTCACCTGAAACAATTGACTCTACTATAGTATCGTCTGAATCAATGCCAAGTATCAATTTCATAACCGCTTCAGGTATACGTGGATATACGTTACCCATCTTAACCATATGCGAAACGCCGATTGTAGATCGTATCGGGGACCAGCTTTGCGAGTCCTGTTCATCGAGCCTTATAAAAAGGTAGCGGGGAAATAACGGCTCTTCTTCAACGCTTTTTTTATGCCTAATAATTTTTTCTGACTTAAACATGGGGAGTTGTGCTTCATAGCCTTGAGCGATTAAATTTTGAAGCGCGATTTGCTCTTTCCTTGGTTTCGTATAAATCAAGTACCATTGTTTCATCGTCTCCCCTCACAATAAGCTATATAAATTAAATTTAACACTGCAATCACAAGCTAAATTAAATTTTTCCACTTGATAAAATTTATTCACAATTCTGAGAATGGTTTGTCGACAGAATCTTTTGATGAAAGTCTTGGTGGGTGATCGGTCGGCCATTTTATCTTAAGTGTTGGGTCATTCCATAAAATGTTTTTTTCATGCTCTTTAGAATAAAACATGGTTGTTTTATATAAAACCTCTGCTTGATCGCTTACTGTTAAGAAGCCATGGGCAAATCCCTCAGGGACCCACAATTGCCTTTTATTTGCACTTGACAAGATCTCGCCTACCCACTGACCACAAGTCAGGGAACCTTGACGGATATCCACTGCGACATCGAATACCTCACCTAAGATTACACGTACTAACTTTCCTTGCGCATAGGGTTCATCTTGATAATGCAGTCCACGCAATACACCTTTTTTAGACGCAGAGTGATTATCTTGAACGAACATAATGTCTTTTCCAATCGCCTTATTAAATTTTTCTTGATTAAACGATTCGTAAAAAAATCCCCGCTCATCCTCAAATACTTTGGGTTCAATCAGTTTCACATCAGGGATTTTTAATGAGGTAACCTTCACAGACTGTCCAATAATTTTATCAGGTACTGGCCGTATTGATTTTTCAGCAATGGTTGGGCTAGGATTTCAAGGTCTGATTTGCTGATCCATTGCTTGCGGTAGGCAACCTCCTCGGGGCAGGCAACTTTTAAGCCTTGTCTGTTTTCAATGGTGGCAATGAACTGCCCTGCCTCCAATAAACTGTCATGGGTGCCTGTGTCCAACCACGCATAACCACGGCTCATGGCCTCCACATGCAGATTACCCCGCTCTAAATACATTTGATTTAAGTCCGTGATCTCGAGTTCGCCACGTATAGACGGTATCAGGTTTTTGGCGTACTCGACGACCTTTTGGTCATAAAAATAGAGTCCCGTCACGGCATAATTCGATTTTGGTTGTGATGGTTTCTCCATGAGTGAGATCACCTGTCTGTGCTGATCAAACTCGGCAACCCCGTACCGTTCTGGGTCCTTGACGTGGTACACAAAGACCGAGGCACCCTGCTCGCGATCGTGTGCGGAACGTAAAATGGTTTCCATGTCATGGCCGTAGAAAATATTG
>Ga0075110_1000163_pt1 | contig 34183 bp, 41 predicted proteins | sample AntAceMetag02UK8_FD_69799 | JGI IMG/M metagenome (GOLD analysis project Ga0075110, IMG submission 69799) | Saline lake microbial communities from Ace Lake, Antarctica - Antarctic Ace Lake Metagenome 02UK8 | ecosystem: Environmental > Aquatic > Non-marine Saline and Alkaline > Saline | place... | reverse complement strand
TTGACTGGTTCTACAGACGAGAAACCAAAAGAAGAACCATCATTTCTCTCAAACTTGACTGGTTCTACAGACGAGAAACCAAAAGAAGAACCATCATTTCTCTCAAACTTGACTGGTTCTGCTGACGAGAAACCGATTGAAAGTAGTATAGAAAAAACAGATAATAAGATTTTCGGTGGTAAAACGCACAGACGAAAAAAACAGACGAAAAAAAACGTTCATAAACTAAAGTAACTTCATACAACGATTAAAAAATTCTTTCAATTTGGTTTTATCACTTCCGGAATGAAATTCATTCGGACAAAAGTCAGTATTATCATCGGAATAACATAGTATAGCCGGAATACCCGAAATCATTTTTTTTGTTTTCAAGTAAGCATAGACGTCAAAGTTATTATCAATATCGATAATAGCACATTGGACGTTATCTGGCATGGTATCAAATGCTTTTTTTACATCATCTTCAATTAATTTACACGGACTACACCATTCGGCACCAAATTTTATAATTAATAGTCCCGGGTTCTCTAATAGCAAGTCAGTAAAGTGTTTACGGTCGCGAATTTCGGTGATAATATCACGAGGCATGGTAGTAGAATAGAATGATAATATATATTTATCCCTTTTACGATAAAAATATATAAAACATATTCTTTTCAATACAATATATTGTTTATGACAACCAAATCACATAATTTAGATATTCATATGTATTCGTTGAAAGACATTTTAGAGTTGTTCAATCTCACATATAATATTTCGATAGACGACATAAAACGAGCGAAAAAACAACTTATACAGACACATCCCGATAAATCAAAATTGCCATCAGAATATTTCTTATTTTATAAAAAAGCGTTTGATATTTTAATTACATTTTATAATAATCAGAATAAACAAAATCAAAAAGTAGATGCGGAGAACAGTGTATATACTCCTTCAAACAACGAAAATAATGATACTACAACGAATCAAATAAAGTCAACCATCAATGATATGTCTAAAAAAGAATTCAATACAAAATTCAATAAATTATTTAATGATAACATGGTAAATAAAATAGATGAAACTAAAAACGATTGGTTTAAAAATGATGATTCGACATTGACAACGGAACAGAATGTGAATCAAAGTAATATGTCGCAAGTATTTGATACTATGAAAGATAAACAACAAGGTTTAGTTCGTTACAGAGGTGTCGAGAACCTTATTGTGAATAATAGAAGTGGCACGAATATTTACGACGATAATGATAACGAGTATGTATATTGTGATCCATTTGAAAAATTAAAATATGATGATTTGCGTAAAGTGCATAAAGACCAAACCATTTTTTCTGTTAGTGAGAAAGATATAAACAAAGTAAAACAATATTCATCAGTCGACCAGTTTATGCGTGATCGTGGTTCTCAAAATGTAACACCAATTGAGAAACATAAAGCGGAACAATATTTATCTAATAATGAAGAACAACACAAACAACGCATTATGCATAAAGAATATGAATCAAACTTACAAACGATGAAAAATCAAGAAAAAAACCAAACCGTGTTATCCAGTTTTTTACATCTGACCAACGGATAATTATCGACGCAACCATTTTTTCTCCATATCCAACATAAGTGGTTTGTAATTAACAACCCGTTTCTCAATATCGCTATAACTTTCATATTGGAATACTGTAGGTGGTATAATCATATACCAAAAATACTGTGGCTGCATCTTTTTCCAATAAATATCCAAACTATATAATTTCGTTTTGGTGGGTTCTCGAATTAACTTTTCAACACTTTCTTTGAAGTTTCTAATAAAGATATCATACATGTTTCTTTTCAATACGTATCCAGTTGTTGTTTGTGAATTTAATATGCGGATACAATAATCATACGATTGATGATATGGTGGAACTGTATTTCCACCCACTACTAAGACGTCCCAATTAATTTGATTGTTTTTATAAAACTTGTTTAGATTTCCTTTAAATAATTCGGGATCTTGAAAAGATATATCGTCTTCACATATGAATACGTGGTCATAGTCACGTTCTTTCGCTATTTCTAAACATTTAATATGACTTAGAGAACATCCAATCGCACCGACATCATTTCGTATTGCTTCCACGCGTTCTCCTTGAATATTCATTTTTTCAAGTTCCTTTTCCACATGCTCTTTTCGGTCAGTCCTTTCGTGTAGATTGATGTATAATGTATTTTTAAACAATTCCATATTGTGTAAAAACAAGTAGTTGCGTTTATTTCATTTTTGTTACATATCATTTTTACATTTTCCAGATGTTGCACCGTTCCAATTGATTCATTATTTGATAGTATACTTCCATTTGTTATTCTGAATCACTTTCAACTGTTTCTAACAATACTTCATTCTCAACTATCGGTGTCAACGTGGGATTGCTACGATTACCAACCTCTGCAATTTTTTCTTTGACGATATCCACTTTATTTTTTAAAGGAACCGTTTGTTGATTATGTAGAACAATGATAGAACGCAGCTCATTTACTTGTTCTATCAAAGTATTCATTTGGTTTTGTAAAATGGTTAACTCGGCGTGAATTGTCTGTTGCGGGGAATCAATGCGGGCATCAGTTTGTAATGCTTCCATAGTATGGTTGATTACATTTGACACTTTATTAACGTGAACCGACTGTTGTGATGATGTAGACATGTCATTCGTTTGCAATACATCCAATGTATGGTCGATTACATTTGACACTTTATCTTCTTGCCACGACACCTTTTTATCATTAGATGGTTGCAGAGTATCAGTTTCCAATATAACATTCGTCGTATTATCGATTTTTATAGGTGACACGTCATTCGTTGGATTTATTGGCGGACCATTATATTGCTGTAAATAGGAGTCTCGTTCTTTCATTTGTTGTTGTAACAATTCGTCTATATTCTGTATTGGTTCTTCATCTATTTTCTCACTGAAATCAATGTCGGTCGGTACTTTCTTTTCAACCATTGATGCGTATTCTTGTTCTCGTGATTTGAAATCGTTTGTGTATTGTTGTTCTCGTGTATTAGCAACAATAGGTGGCGTTTCAATATTATTATTAGGATATGCGGTAGGTGCCTGAAATTGTGGTTCTATATTACGTACAGATGGACTAAATTCCGGCGATGAAGTGTGTATATTTTGAACCATATATGTAAGAGCGTCCTTATTCAATACATTCAGTTCGTCGTAGGTTATCTCCTTTTGGTCGAGTTTCTTATAGAAATATTCTATCATTTGTTTAAACCATTCCTCTTTTTTTACAGTGGGATTTGTAACAAAAAATTGGTTTACATATACATTTGAATTCACAATATTCCATAGTAGTTGTTGATTTTCAGGATGTACGAATAATGACATATATGAATGATATAATTATTCAAACGAAATGTTTATATCATTTTTTGTTTTTTTTTGTTTTACGGTTATTCTGTTTTGTTTTACGGTTATTCTGTTTTGTTTTACGGTTATTCTGTTTTGTTTTACGGTTATTCTGTTTTGTTTTACGGTTATTTTTTTTACTACCTCCTTCTTTTTGTAAAATTAGGTTAAATGATTCTTTTTTAAATGGTCGATTTTTTTTTGCGTCTTTTACTTTTGTATTGTAATCTCTATATTCTTCCAACATTTCATTATATTTATCATTTTTTTTTAAGTACGTTTTATATTCTGATACATCGCCAATTTTTTTTTCTTGATTATTTTCGTTAGATTGTTTTCTTTTCATTTCAAAAAAATCATTTTTTGATATATATTCGTTATTAATGTATTGTGAAATAGTTTTTTTCAATTCCTTCAAAAACGCAATTACTGGTTTTTGTATAGACTGTTTTGGTAATTTAAAGATTGGACCTCCTGTTCCCATTAAAACTTTTCCAAATAGAAGCTCTTTTTTTTCTTCAGAATCAGACATTTTATATATTTATTTTATCGTTGTAATAAGATGATAAAATAAAAGTTACGATATATCATTAAAATAAATGTTCCGGAACGACGACATATAATCGTCGGATATACGTTGTTTCAAAAACAAATTTATTTTTTCTAACGGATTAGAGAAGTATTCGGTTCCAACTTTATTAGTAAGCATGGTAATATTAAAAAACAACGCATATATACCACATTCGCCATCAACCAATTGATGTTCTAGTCCATTGAAATACGTTTTTAGTTTTATAGGTTGTGACAATTTCATGCACTGTTGTTTTATACGCTGGATCAATGTTTTTATTTCGTTTGGAGTATCATCCGCATTGCTGTCAAAATAAAAAATAAATTTATCTTGTATATCTAAAAACAAGGAAGTCCAATGAGTTCCGGGACCGGTATGTTTGTCTAAATTAAATACCATACCAAATTTTGTTTTACCCTCTTCAATATGTTTACTAATTTGAAACAAACATAGTTCATCGTCAACACAAGAACCTCCATATGCGGATGGTTTGAAATCAAAATCTATCGCGGTGGGACCAAGTAATTTGAAAGTAGGATACGTGTGTTCGTATTGTTGGAGAACATCACGTATATCTCGTGAAGACAACCACCCGCGTTTTCGCGATGACATGCGTTCCGATTTTTTTGGTCGAAATAAATATTTATTTAATTTGGTTTGCAACTTGCTATCAGTTAACACGTTTAGCCAACAATCTTCTTTCGTACAGTTTTTCATTCGTAGTTTCATATCATTCCAAATCTGGACTGGTTCGACTGATAGAATCTTACTATTTTGGTATTGTTTATTGTAAGACTCTTTTAATAATAGTAGTGAATCCATTGTTAAGCAACTTCCTTTTACTGGTGTTTTTCCATCTACCAATGGAGCACATTTCGAATTCTCATTTATTTCAATGGTAGGCAGTTTGAACGTTTTATTTGTTACATTTCGTTTTATTTGTTTTTGTTTTTGTTTTCTTTTTTGTGTGTGTTTCGCCATTATATATTTCTTATACATTTTTTCTCACAACTCGTTTTCCACCCCATAAATTATGTTGTGCTACGCTAAATGAGGAGGGTATATCTTCTTCTATATCTTGTTCTGTCTTGCTACTATTGTTTTCTTGTATATTATCGTTATCTTCTATGGTTCCAAATAATGTGTCTGTGTCTGTTTCATATGAATCACTGTTATCGAACTCCTTCATTTTGAAATGGGATACCAAACATTTAACATAATCATTAAACGTTTCATTGACATCGGTAGTTATTTGCAAGGACGTATCATCAAGAAGTTCATTCGTTAATTTTAAAATACGTGTTTTATATTTGGTAATGGAATCGTAATGTTCTCTTAATTTGTTATTTAGTTCTGGATTCGTTTGCGAAATATACTTTTGATACGTATTTTTATTCATAAACAGTTCGAGTGTTAATTTATTAAGATATTCGTTTTTGGCGCCGGATTCAGTATCGTTTGATTCGATTTGTGTGGTCGATTCTGCATCGGTTGTTTCGTTTTTTGCACCGGTTTCAGTATCGACTGTTTCATTGTTGTTGTGAATATTAAAATTCGCTTTGTTATTCTCGTTATCTTTTTCTATAAGGTTCTCTTCGACCATGATAATAAACTATTATATGGTTATAAAATATTATCAACGAATAAACGAAATGACAATCTAATATGATATTATGATTTAGAGATAGTATAAAAATATTGTTATATGATATAGATTAATAAAATGAGTAGTTCAGTATTAGGTGGTCCTTATAATGGATATTCTGCAAAGCAAACAATTACAAGTTATAAATCAGGCGAAGAAGCAACATCAAGAAGTGTATTACGTAAAGGTTGGAACAATGAAAACGCGCAAGATAGTATAAACGGACACGCACGCGTTATAACACCATTTAGAGCGGTGAATAATTTAGGTGATTATCTTTCTCGTCAAAACTATGTATGTGGGGGGCCGAACCAAGTGAATGCGAGTAAACCTGGAATGAAGGGGCGTATTGGGTCTATCATATCAAGTTGCGATGGTACAGGTGTTGATGCCGCATCGTGTAATCCTAAATTTGTTTCCGATTCTTCAGATTATATCCGTTTCAAAAAACAACAATCGACCGTTCGTAACTACAATGATGTAGCAAATGGTGGAGACGAGTCAAATGCCTCGTATGTTGACTTAATGCGTGTTCGACGTTAAATAATGCATAACCTATCGGTAAAATAAATCTGTAAATAATGTATACCCAATAGGTACAGATGTTTAAGAAAATGTTTAGTATTCAAAATATAAATAATGGTGCGTTAAGTGTCGCAGGTGCTATGCCACAAAAAGATAGTACAAGTTCCAATGAAAGTCAGTTTCAAATGAGTCGTAAGACATATGTAGAAACTGAACCAATCGTCCAAGGAAAGAAATGGATGGGTGGGTCTAGGGACGCATCTGATGTTTCAAGAAGAAAGAGAACCATTGCGGTTGGAAAAGGAACAAATACTGAAAACGGGACACCCCTGTCTTTTACTACATACAAAGATGTAAATACAACGAATGACGCGATACGGCGTGTGAGGTCTGGTGGAGCTGTAGCACCTGCGAAAAAAAACGCAAGTAAAATAAACCCATTAACGCCATTTTAAGAGAACACAAAAACAAAAAAATGTCACTTATATGTATAGAATGTATACAAACTATTTAGCTGAGTTTTTAGGAGCGACATTTTTCGTATATGTTATTCTTGCAACAGGAAATCCAATCGCAATTGGTGCGTCTCTCGCCCTAGTAATCCTGATAACTGGTAATATATCGGGTGGGCATATAAACCCCGCTGTATCTATTGTAATGGCATCTGCTGGCAAATTGCCAACTGCTGAGATAGTTCCATACTGTTTAGCACAAATATTCGGCGGTTTAGTAGCCCTTGAATTATACAAACGTGTTAAGATGTAACGATAAACAATATATTTGATTGAATAACTAACTGTATTATTCAATCAAAACAAATTTATTTGAACTTATAGAGAACCCGATAAAAAACAAACAGACCAATAACCGCTACAGAACTAATATATATACGTGCAGTTAAAGAACTATTTGAATCAAACCATACTTCGGTTTCGCTAGTAGCATCGGATACATCGAGATCGACATCGTCACTGTTATTTGAAACACTTATATAGTGAGGTTTGACATCGTCTTTTTTAATAATAACACTATCAATAGGAGATATCGTTTCGGTATATTGAGAACCTACACCTTCCGTTTTGTTGTATGTACCAAGATCATCGACCATCAAATTAATTTCAGTATATACCCGTTTTGTAGGGATATTATCAATAATATTCATTTCGAATGTATATATTATGTAGAGGTTTTTTTACTTTTTTGCTGAACGAATAAAATTGTATATTTTAGAAAACATAAAGGGTAGTCAATACTATTATATTAGATTAGATATGTGTGGCATTTTTGCATTATTAAATAATGATGGAATCCGTCTTTCGCCGAGTTATATTGAAGAAGAATTTATGACCGGTAAAAAGAGAGGACCAGAATTTTCTAAATTGTCACGGGTAATGGTGGGTCTTGACTTTGGATTTCATCGTCTTGCAATTAATGGACTAAATGATATTTCACACCAACCAATACAATATAATAATATTACGTTGATTTGTAATGGAGAAATATATAATTATAAAAAATTATATGAAATGATGGAAGATGTGTTTCCACATACTGATTCTGATTGTGAAGTAATTATTCATTTATATCTAAAATATGGAATAGACCAAACATTACAAATGCTGGACGGAGTATTTGCGTTTTGTTTATTGGATAATACAAACCCTGGTAATGACGCAAAATTATATGTTGCACGTGACCCGTATGGTGTGCGTCCATTGTATATAATGAAACCACTGTTTGAGTCAACCAAAAAAAACGTGGATAATATATACGGATTTGCGAGTGAATTAAAGGTTCTTTGCAATATTAATGAGCGATTAAATGTTGAAAATAGAATTAAAAATGATATCTGGATATTTGAACATCCGTCTTCTACTAGGAAACATCCGCATTTTACTATAGAACAATTCGTTCCGGGAACATACAATATATTTTCGGTTCCGTGTGATAAACCATCAAATTGGACGTTGACACAAAAAACACGATACCATTTGCCTGGATTCCGAAGTTGTTTATATAACAATAATTCAAATGTGGGTTATATTATTCCCCAAATACAGTCTTATTTGAAAAGTGCTGTTGAAAAACGGTGTGTAAGTACAGAACGTCCAATTGCGTGTTTGTTGTCTGGTGGGCTGGATAGTAGTTTAATAACCGCACTTGTGAATGAGTACCATACAAAACATAATCTTCCAAAATTAGAAACATACAGTATTGGACTGGACGGTTCGGAAGATCTAAAAAACGCAAAGATTGTTGCTGAGTATCTGGGAACAAATCACACTGAAATAGTATTGACAGAACAAGCTTTTCTTGATGCGATACCCGATGTTATTGAAAGTATAGAAAGTTATGATACAACCACCGTTCGTGCGAGTATTGGCAATTGGTTAATTGGAAAATATATTTCAGAACACAGTGAAGCAAAAGTAATATTCAACGGTGACGGCGCAGATGAACTAATGGGTGGATACTTATACGCAAAATATGCGCCTTGTAGTATTGAATTCGACAGAGAGTGCCGACGTTTATTAAAGGATATTCATACTTTCGACGTATTACGTTCGGACAAATCAATCTCATCGCACGGATTGGAACCACGCACACCTTTTTTGGATAGAGCGTGGGTCGATTTCTATTTGTCTCTCCCGCACGATATTCGTTTTCATGGAGGAACAGATAAGATGGAGAAATATTTGGTTAGAACCGCATTTTCAGAACGACATTATAAAACGGAAGATGGAAAACAAATATTACCAGAAGGGGTATTATATAGACGCAAAGAAGCGTTTAGTGATGGTGTATCAAAACAAACTCGGTCTCTGTATGAAATTATACAAGAACATACTAAAAAGATGATAAACCCGTTATTGGAAAAAAATTCATTTGATGATATTGAAGATGAGAATGACACAATACCAAGTGATGTCTTACAAATGTATCCGGGAATGACTAAATTGAGAGGACACTTGCTACCAACAACTACCGAGCAATTATACTATCGTCAATTATTTGAAAAACACTACAGTGGCTATGGTGAAATAGTACCTTATTTCTGGATGCCCAAGTATATTGATGCGAATGATTCGAGTGCTAGAACACTACCCATCTACAACGCGAAACTTGTAGATGAAGAGTAGTTTTTCATAAATTTGTAAAGGAAATATTTTTACAAATTTATTCAACGAATATGTATTATGTAATCGAATTCTAAAAATCCAAACTCATTTCAAATACATCTTTATCCACGGTTTTATTTGCAAGTGCGTATTCTGAATTAGTGCGCTCAAAGAAATTCACCTTCGTTTCAACACTAATAAGTTCCATAAAATCAAAGGGGTTATGTGAATTGTAAATTTTATCATATCCTAACTGTAAACACAGTCTATCAGCAACAAACTCGATATATTGAATCATCAATTTTGAATTCATACCAATCATACGACAAGGGATAGCCACTGTTATAAATTCTTTTTCAATTTCGACGGCGTCCTTTATAATGTCATATACTCTCTTTTTAGAAACCTTCTTTTCTATTTTAGAATATAGTAGGATTGCGAATTCAGTATGGAGGGCTTCGTCGCGCGAAATAAGTTCATTCGAGAATGTAAGACCGGGCATAAGACCGCGTTTTTTAATCCAATAAATAGCCGCAAATGAAGATGAAAAGAAAATTCCTTCAACTACAGCGAACGCAATAAGACGTGTTGCAAAACTGCTGCGTTTATCATCCAACCACTTTTCCGCCCAATTGAATTTTTTCTGAATACAAGGGTAATTTTGAGTGGCTTGAAATAGCTTATTTTTTTCATTATTATCTTTAATGTACGTATCAATCAACAAACTATACATTTCAGAATGGATTGTTTCGATTGCGATTTGAAACGCATAAAATGCACGCGCCTCAGATGGTTGAACCTCATTCATAAACCGCGTTCCTAGGTTATCCATAACAAGCGCATCACTACTTGAAAAGAATGCCAATATCATTTTTATAAAGTTTCGCTCATCATCAGTTAGTCCATTCCAATCATTTAAATCTTGTGCTAATGAAATTTCGCCGGTATGCCAAAAAGAATCAATTGACCTTTTATACATATCCCATATGTCACTGTGCTGTATAGGAAACATTACATATCTATTCTCGTCGGGTTTAAGCAGTGGTTCTATGAATTGGGTGGGTTCAGTCATTTTGTCTCTAAATAATATAGACAACAGATTTTAATTTGTTTTTACAATTGTATATTTTGTAAATACAATTGTAAATTACAAAACTGACGTGGTTTATTCTTATATGTAATCGGAACACTCATCGACTACATAAAAATTGATAAATGTGGTTATTATTATATTATGTAAACTATAGTTTGAAACATGTTCAAATACGCTCCAACAAATATATCAACCCGTCAGCAATCCAAGTTGTCAAATATTAGAATTAAAAATGACGAATGCGAAGACGAAGATGAAGATATGGATAATTCAACCCGCAAAATTACACGAGAAAATAATCATATCTACTTTCACGCGGAAGTCGATAGGGGAAGCATATTTGAGATGATCGAACATTTACGTAAGTGTGAATTAGAAAATATTATTAATGCACATAAACTATGTGTGGATGAAATTCCAATTTATTTGCATATAAATTCATTTGGAGGGTCATTATTTGATGCGATGACTGCGATAGATGCGATACAATCGTGTAAAGTCCCAGTTCATACCGTTATTGAAGGTTCAACCGCATCCGCGGGTACATTAATGAGTGTTGTTGGTGTAAAACGGTATATGCGACCGAACGCATATATGCTGATTCATCAATTGTCTGCTGGAGGGGCTTGTGGGAAAATGGCAGAGTTAGAAGATGAATTTGAAAACAATAAAATTTGCATGGACAAAATAAAGAAATATACAAAAATAATGCGTCTATTCCCAAAAAACAACTTAGTGAAATATTGAAACACGATTTGTGGTGGGATTTTGAAAAATGTAAACTATATGGATTAGTAGACGATGAATGGAAACGAACATAGAATAATACACTCCACATTTACAATGTGACAACTAATTTGAAAATAGAACAAAAAGATAGAAATAATTGTTATTTTTTTTTCATAATATAGTATATAATGCGTTCTACATTCTCTTTACCTAAATTTTTAAAAATGAATTATACATTAAAACCCCTACTTCAAAACCAGGTTGTATTATACTTCTTGGTTTTGTTGTCTATTATACAATTAAGTATGTTTGTAAACAATTCCGATATGTTATCTTTAGTCATATTTATATTAATTGGTTTCCTAACCACGTTTTTCAGTAAAAATATGATTGTTGTTATGGTAATCGCATTATGTATAACATCATTACTGCGTGTTGGAATAAAAAATAGCACACCCGAAAATTTCGAAGGAGAACAAACCAAAGATGATATACCAAGCACAGATGATAAAAATTCGAATGAAACCACCGATGAAACGAAAGATGAAATGAGCGAAGAAATGCTGGCTATTAAAAAGGAATTGCCGGAATTTGAAGAGACGTACAAAAATTTAATGTCAAATATGGACGAACAGAAACAATTTCTAAAAAATTTACAACAAATGGAACCAATGTTGGCAAAGGCAGAAGCATTTGTGACAAAATTTGACAAATATAACAAAAAGAAAGCATAAAAAAATCAAATAGTATTATAGAAGACAATATATTACTATTTAAAAAATGGTGTTTGGCAAAATATTCAAAGCAATCGGGCAATTGATGATGTTGCCTGTAATGATAGTGAAATTAGTACTACGATTCGATAAAGTGGGCGCAGGTCTATTACTCATAGTAGAAGGTGTGCTTCAAGAGGTGGTTGAGATGCCGATGGGACTAATGTATTTAGGTATAGATCTTGCGGTATTAGTCCAAGCAATCATGTTGTTTAGTGTAACCAATTTCTTTTGTGGATTGAAATTGATGAAAAATTTTACATCGTGTATCATTTTTTACATTCTAGATGTGGTTGGTAAATTATTTTACTTAATTCCTGCAATTATGTTTTATATTTTAGAGAAACTTGGAATGGGTGGATATAAAATGGAAAGAACGATATGGAACAAATTAGAATATTTAGACCGCTTGTCAATCGATTATATTGGCTTTCATATTATTCATTATTCAAAGTCCATCCGCGAAAAGTGTTATAATTGTAAACGATTGAAAACGGGAGCATTTATCAAGAAAACAACCGAACTCGCAAATGATTTGATTGACCCTATACTTCCTATGACAACCGGGGGTCTTATGAAAATGGTAAATGGTTTCATGCAGATTGCGTTTGCGATGACATAAAATATACGATTATTGTATAAAGATGGCAAAAAAATGTCCTCCTGGCGTTTTATGTATTGAAAATATGACTATCGTTTTGCTTATATTAATACTGTGTTTAATGGGATATATTTTATATACACATACATTGAGAATATCACAACCCACGAATAAAGAGACTTCCACTGTAATTATTTCACCGCCCAATATGTCAAATGATATTTTAGGTGATCCATACAAACCACCATTAAAAGACAATGGTTATTTTCATACATCCAATTCAGGTGATATACGCGGTGGTATTCCTGTCAATATTGAAACAAGAGGAACCGGTATGGATTATCAACAAGTTGGTATTCTAACACGGTCTGGAAACAATGATATGATTCTTCCATTGATGGGACGTCGGTTAATGACTGGAAGAGACAATTGGCAATATTATACTTTATCCAATACCGGTAATATAAGCACAAAATTACCTGTAAGTGTCAATGGAAAAAGTTGCACCGGCGAATACGGTTGTGATGTGATTTACAATGGTGATGTAGTGTATGCGGAAGGATACAATGATACATTCAGCGCAACCATTTATGAAAACAATTTGTTTCGGTATCTACCCAGTCAAATTTAGAAATAGTGATTACATAAAAATTAAACTATATCATTCTATTATATAGTTTAAACAAGATGAGTTTCCACGAAATATTTTATAATTATCCAAATATTAGTTTAAATGCTTCGGATATAACCAAGGATTCAACCGATTCAAACACTTTTGATTATATTAGTATGCCTATAATAAACGAAGATACATTCGTTTATACAGTTGATAATAATTCAACCGTTGAACCAGCAACAAAAATATATTTGCGCAAGATTACTACCGACATTATACCTGGTTTTGCTAATATGGACCAAGTATTAATTATAGAACAATACAATAATACCAGTGAAAAATATTATACTGCTTTTAAATTAACGGTTGACTCACCTAATGGAACAGACAAAATCGATACGTTATTAAAATTAACATCACCATCAACAATGGAACTTGATTTAAATGAAATTATAGAACGTCCGGTGTCGGGAACGTGTAACGTATATACAGATACTACATCTACTAAAAAATCGTTGTTTGTATTTGCCGATGTTGATATAAAAATTAATACCGCACTTAACGGTTTGAAAAACGTGTCGTCGAGTGACCCGTTCTACATAACCCCCACGACGACCGGTCAGGAGATACTAGTAGTAAACGCACCAGATAAGATAGAAGTAGAATGCACACCGGTAGTTGTGGATGGCGAGGCAAACGAGTTATTGTATGGTTTTTCGAAAAGCGATATCGCTGACTATTCTACATTACAGTCGACAACGTTGTTTTATTTTTTTGCGTTTACGATGACAATACTGTCATTTGTTATACCACCATTGTATAAATTATTTGTGATTGATTTTATTAATTATGCGTCTTATGCGAAAACACTAAAGGCAACAATACCAGGTGTAAATGATAATTTTGCCGAGAAAATTAACTCCAAACAAAAAGGTGTTTATTTACACGAGTGGAATCTATTGTTGATTTTTTTTAATCTTCTTGTGATGTTTGCTATATTTATGACTGCTATTTCTTCAGATAAAACTGGTTTAACAGTAGGTGTATTTTATATTATAGTATTTATATTTTCGTTTTCACTTATTTATATGAAGACAAATGATAAAGGTTTTATGACAACAAACCTGCCCAAACCTACAGAAGGAGAAACAGCAGCCGCACCAGAAATCGATTATGATGCCTCATATGATTGGACGGACCGGGATGATACGACACATTCGTGGAAGGACACATTAATGTATATTATATTAAGTGAGGCTGGGTGGAAATCATTATTCTGGTTTGGGTTGCCTCTTCTATTAGGGTTAGGGTTCGGTTGGACGTTACAACCATCAATCGTTGTTTTATTGACATTCAGTTGTTCCGCGATTATACGTTTAATTTTTCATTCTTTCGTAATAAAAGAATTACGTACTGAAATTGCAAAGAAGAACGTGAAAGTGTAAACATTATTTATTGTTGTGTAATTCAAACTAAAATACACAACAATTTAATACTGAGATGCGGTTCCGACATCTTCTGAGACAGGTTTGAATGTAGAATTGGTATAAACACTTACATCACTGTGTCCGATGGGTGCCATTTTATTCACCATATCTTCCTCTAATGAAGAGCTCTTGGTAGGGTTCATAGAAGCCATTTTAGAATCCTTTTTCGCTTGGGTCGGTGTGAATTTCACCATAGACACGCGCCCGGTTTCTTCGCTACTGCGACGTAACAGTTCATACGCAACAAATACATACAAAATCGCAATAAGGGGGTTAGTATAAAAAAACAGATATACAGTTAATGTGAACATAACAAGCATACCCATAGAAGAGTCAACAGAATTTGCTAAAAACGCGGGGGTATCGATGGGCATCGTCAGATAGAAAACAAAAACAACGAGTAGTGCAGTTTCTAAATTAGATAATGAATTAAACATATTTAAAAGTTTCATTGTAAAGTAATATAGAATAATACTATATTTTTAGTTGTTGGCAAAGATACAAAATTGAATTCCTCCTAAATTGATAAGTAAAGTAGAAAGTAATAACGAAATATGAAGCGACATTTTGTGAACGTAAAGAAAAATGAAAAAAAAGGCAATTTGGTATTAACGACTGAATATAAAAATACGGTTCGCGAGGCGTCCTATCTCGGGCAAAAAGGGTATACTATACCTAAATCCATTTTATCAGAGGAAGATACTGAATATTTGAAAAACGAATTGTATGTAAAACCGAATGTATTTGGCGGCATTGGTAACGACGAAGCAAATTCGTTTTATGTATATCGTGAAAGCACAAAGAAGTTTTATTTACCGCGTTTCTATGGTATAGACCGCTATGGATTACCTGACAAGAATGAAATTGGTGAAGGAGATGATATAGATGTAGTCTTTCCGAGACAACTACGTGACTACCAAGAAAAAATAGTCAAGGTTTATACAGACCATGTCGATACTCCTATTTGCGTTGGTAATAAAATCAACGGTGGTGGGGGGATACTGGAGGTTTATTGTGGATCTGGCAAGACGGTTATGGGGTTAAATGTAATCTCGCTTTTAAAAAAAAAGACATTGATTATAGTTCATAAAGAATTCTTAATGAATCAATGGATAGAACGCATAGAAGAATTCTTGCCCGGAGCACGTATTGGAAAAATACAAGGAAAAACATTTGATATAGAAGAAAAAGACATAGTAATAGGTATGTTACAGTCGTTGTATGACAAAGATTTCGGTGCAAATGCGTTTTCCAGTTTTGGATTGACGATTATCGACGAAGTGCACCGAATAGGTAGCGAACAATTTTCAAAAACGTTATGTAAAATAACAACACCATATATGTTAGGTATATCTGCGACCGTTGACCGAAAAGATAAGTTGACAAAGGTATTGTATATGTTTATTGGCAATAAGATATATGCTGCGAATCGAAAAGATGACTCCTTAGTAAGTGTTCGTTCGATAAATTATATAAGTAAAGATAGTGAATTCAACCAAGTAGAATACGATTATCGTGGAAATCCCAAATATAGCACAATGATAACAAAACTATGTGCGCATGGTCCCCGCAGTGATTTCATAATACAGGTGATAGATGATTTATTAAAAGAAGATGTAACAAAACAAATAATGATATTAGGACACAATCGGTCGCTGTTAAAGTATTTATACGAGGGAATAACCCACCGCAATATAGGAACAATCGGTTATTATGTAGGTGGAATGAAACAGAAAGATTTACAAGAAACTGAAACAAAACAAATCGTATTAGCAACTTATGCAATGGCGTCTGAAGCTCTTGATATAAAGACATTATCAACCCTTGTGATGGTTACACCAAAAACAGATATAACCCAATCGGTTGGACGAATTTTGCGTGAGAAACACTCGAATCCAGTGGTAGTAGATATTACAGACAGTCACGATTTATTCCAGAAACAATGGGTTAAGAGAAGACGTTTTTATAAGAAATGTAACTATCGCATTCGACAAATCGACAGCAATGCGTATAATGGTATGGTAATGGATTGGAATGCCGATAAATCTTGGAAATGGGTATTTGAACCAAAAACGAATAACGAAACCAAAAATGATGTGAATATGGAAGTCGACGATGATGATGATGACGATGATGACGGTGAGAATCCAGTTGTAAAACCTATCAAGGGTTTACAACAAGGTCAATGTATGATAAATACTACTGCGTTTGATAATTTGTAATCACTTACTTCATGTGAACGGTTTTTTTCATTTGTTTGAAGATATCGGTGAGAACATTTTTCGTTTTCTTAACATAATTCTTCATTGTTTTGTTCTTCTTTGTTTTATTTTTAGGAGCTTTGTATCCAGTCTTGCGTCCTTTTTGTTTATAGGATTTTCTCATTTTTTTTGTAGATTTACGAGAACGTCTTTTATTTTTAGCACCACCTTGCATATCGGCAATGTTAGCACCGCCACCTAACTCACGTGTGTATGGGGTCATCAATGTACTACCACCTTCAAAATTATTAGGAGCGATTGACATAATATATACATACAGTATATATTATTTTATGATTACATCCAACAAACAAGAGAAAGTATTTGAAATAAACGCATCTAAATTACAAACGAGATACGAATGTGCTAAAAATACACTAATCGTTCCTATAATTACAACTGGACCAATAACAGAAGATAAATGGAAACAATTGATTGCGAAAGAGAGGGGTTATAGAAGAAGCGCGTTAGCCGGTTCGGTTCATAATTGAGAAATATGAACGATTTTTGTATTATCATAAACAATTCTCTCAGGAACCCATTTCTTAAACTTGTAATGAAACGTACATTCCATCGAAACAACCTTATTCAAGTCAACGTATTTATCTTCGTTCATATTTTCAAAATCTTCCTCATCATCACTTTCTTCTATATAATCCAAACTTTCATTTTCACGTATTTTTCGGAAAATATTATTTAATGATACACTTGAATTATATGTTGGAACATAAGCAAGATTATAATATACCCGAGAATTGTTCTTACCATACGCAAATAAGTGATAAATATCATATTGAATATCGGCTACAACCTGAAAGATAGTTTTGTATTTATATTGTGGTTTTTTGAAATTCATTTTTAATGGGACCGTATCAAATTGAAACATGGTAGATTTGTTGGGTTGTGCGGGTAATATGACAGGATTTATTTTTCGATGGGTAAATACATTCACATACGGAAGTTGTGTGATGGAAGAACGATATTGTAAATGATGAACGTTATATGTAATTTTATTTGAAATATGATCGGGAAGTATAAATGTGAATTCATCTTCAGGGGTAGTCGTCCAAGTAATCGGCATAAACACGTGATAATTGTCGGTATGATATTGGAAAGTATGAAGTAACTTAGTCGTGTAATGAAACTTTGTAATATTATTCATAAAACGAGCGGTTTGCCCGTGATATGACAACATATCTTCGAATACGAATGATACATCATCAGTTTCTTGACAAATAATAATGGTTCCATAAATAAGGGTTCCTAATGATACGTTACAATCACTAATCACGAATGGTGTAATTAGGCCTTTTACTATTTGTTTATCGCGGTTTGTTTCAAATAAGTAACATACATTTTTATAATTATTATCAGTTGTAAACCATAAATACCCTTTTCGTCCAGTTGGCAATGCTAATACCATATCATAATTATCAACAACTTTCATATGTGACACTGTTTCATATGAAAGTTCAAATTCTGGAATACGAGATGTAATAACATCCAAATCTACAGGGGGTATTTCCATTCTATAAGATATTATATCTATTTATCTTTATACCTGTTTCAATTCTTATTTTGCAATATATTTTCTGCTTGGTCGTTCATATGTGACATAAGTTCCGCATTCATATTATGAAATTTTATAGAATCCTCATCAACGGAGTTCGTTTCATTCGAGATGTGTATATTATTTTCAGAAATATCAGTAACAATTTGTTTGTATTTACTTATCTGTGTATTCACTAAATTTTTGGTAACTTTCTTGCTATAATTCATTTTTAATAAATCCCACATATTGTGACAAGAATATATGATAATAAAACAAAATATGATTTTTATAACAAATTGTATCATATATGATGGGTATGTATATAGGTTATATACATTCTTTTTTATGTAATTTGAACACGAATAACAAATGTATATTACACAAATAATATAGAAAACTCATCAATATAATGTATATATCATGACTTCTATACTGATTATTGAACAAAATGGAGATATCAAAGAAACCAAAGTTAAAGTGTTTGACGAAGATTCTTTATATAAAAAGGCTGGATTTAAGACAGATGCCGGGTTTAAATCACACGTGATCTGGAAAATTACAGATACGGTGAAAGTAAAAGTGTATGGAAGAACAAGTGGTCGTGCTAACAGTGAGAATAAATACGATTTCCCACCACCGATTGATAATACACTCTTTTTTGGAAAATGTCTAGTTGTTAAAATAGAAAACGATGAACCAGTCGGGTTGAAAAGTTCAGAGTGGAACAAAATATACGAAAAATTGCACGGCGGATTTGAAGATATTGGCAACGATGACAGTGATGCTGAATCTGCGGATGAGATTGACCCGAATGTAGAACGTACTAAAAGTGGATATGTAAAGGATGAATTTGTCGTAGATGATGATGAAATAGACGATGTTGACGATGTTGACGATGATACCGAAGAAAAAAGTTTTAACGAAGATGATGACGATGATAATAGTTCTATTGATATTTCCGTAGTAACAACAAAAAAAAGAAAGCAACCCACAAGACAGGTTAAAAATCAAACCACACCCAAATACGCGGACAATTATATTAGCATTGACGAACTAAGTGAAGAGGAATATCTGTAATTATTTGAATTCATATTTTGTGTAGAAACAAGTTATGAATAATATTTACTTTTGCGAAACGAACTTGACAATTTCGCTTATATTTGTAGACGAGATGTAGTTTGTCAAATCAAACTGTAATATTTCTGTTCTACGCCCATCTGTCAAATTACCTTCTCCGTGTAATAATTGTTCTTGTATTAATTGTTTATCACTATCATTTAATTTGAAATACTTTTCCAGATATTTATCATTAATGTTAGATAGTTCCCAATCGGTTACATCCGGAAATAATGTAAATGTTCTCGTGCTTAGAAATTTTTGCGCTGTTTTTAATGAATTTATCAATGTGAGCGCCAAGTCTGTCAAGAAGAATGACTGTATTTTTCGTAAATTATCGATTTTATTGTCATCTACATAAATAACATATGAAGTTCTGCCACCTACATCAAGTATTCCCTTTTCATCTAATATAGGATATCCCATTGAATAATTCGGTAATATTAATTTTGGTCGCCCATCTTGTAATTTGGAAGGTTCAGCTGAAAATGATACATATATTTTTTTATGAACATAATTGAGTAAAGGATACGGATGCGATTTGGAATAAGTGTCAAAATACATTTCTGTATCTTTCTTTACTTTGGGAGGTGTAAATTTAAAGAAGGTTTTTAAATTTTTTGTTGATTTTTGTAATACACGTTTTACAAGTTGTATATTTTTATTAGGTATAAAATGATATTTATAAACGTCAAATGATATGAACTGACTGGTTAGATCATCGTATATCATAGTTTCTTGATATGGTTTTTTGTTTTCTATCAAATAATAACATAATGGTAGCGAACCAGCCTTTTTATCAAATATTTTATATGCGGTTGGAACATCAAAGTTCTTTAAAAGAACCAACTGTTTTTCAATAATCTTTTTTGAAACCGACGATTTTAATTCAGTCCAACTATTCGGTGTAAAGAATAAACAAAATCCGTTTGGTTTCATAATAGATATGGATAATTCGACAAACTTATTCCATATATTAGTGAGACCCGGATTACTCCTTCCCTTACCACGCATACCATTCTTATTGTATGGAGGGTTTCCGAATATAATATCAAACTTGTCTACACCAAATTTGGAGTGCCACTTTTGTATATCATCTAAATAGTCATTTTCTATTATATTTGCTTCTTTGCCGAAAATATTTTTTGCGATTTTTACATTTACACTTGACAATTCAATCATATACATCATATTTTGAATAATATGTTTTCGTCTTTTGGCATCATTCTTTTCCCAAGATTTCAAACCATTATCTAATTTATGAAATACTACCATCGAAAAATTACCTATACCACTTCCCGGGTCTAACCATTTTAATGAAGGATTATTCCAAAGTCGTTTGGGTAAACTATCTAACATTTCACTGACTAACCATAGTGGAGTAAACACCTCACCCGCGGATACTTTATTTTCTTGATTAACGGATAAAGACCGAGTAATAATAGTTTCAATATCATCTATTGTTTTGTTATATATAATAGGATTTGTCATTGAGTATATATTTCTATTACATTTATATTTCTAAGTTCAATTTTTAGTTACTTGAAAAATTGAATAAGACCGGATTATAATATAGAGTGTATTAACTCTTATTACATAATGAAAACGATTAGTAAACCTGATGTATTCCGTATTAATATACGTAATAAAATTAATGAAATTATAGAAGATGAAAATAAATCGGTAAACCTAGAAAAAGGTGTATTTAATTATGCGATTAAAGAAGCCAATAATAAAAAATTAATCAAAAAATGGGACAACCCATCTTTCGTTCAAGTTTATTTAGACCATCTAAGAACAATCTATATCAATCTAAAAAATCCTAACATCGTACAACAAATAAAAAATGATGAAATTCAACCACAAACACTTGCGTTTATGACACATCAAGAAATGAACCCGACGCACTGGAAAGAACAATTAGATATGAAAGCAAAACGCGATGCAGCAAAGTTTACAAATAATATCAAGGCATCTACTGATATGTTTACGTGTAAAAAGTGTAAGTCGAAGAAATGTACGTATTATGAACTACAGACAAGAAGCGCAGATGAACCAGCAACTATATTTGTCACGTGTCTTGATTGTGGTAAAAATTGGAAAACTTAATTGGAAGAAAATACTTTGTATATGAATATGCATAATACAAGATAACATATGGTATTTCCATTTTTTATCAGCATGTTCATCATATCTATTATTTGCAGTCCTTCTTCGTTTGCGAGTAATAAAAAAGAACAATAATTATATACAGTTTCGTCTATTTTGAATGGAGATTCCGTGTCACCGTACATTGACAATAAATTTCGTTTATTTTTAACACTACTTACAACAATCGCATCCAGATTCGAAACGCAACACGGACACGAAATCAGAGTCATATTATTGTTTTTAAATCTTAATAAATAATTATCGAGGCATTTATAGCAAAAAATATGATCGCAATTCGTGATAATATGATCATCGAATTCTATCACATTCTGACAAATATTACATTCCTCATCATGAAAAAAAGGGTCTTCATTTTGTTTTACGGCAATTTCTAGACTGGTATTTATTGGATGACCTTTATACATGATATCTTTTATTTCTTGTTCGTTTAACAATGTATTATTCGTGTTAACCATCATCTGGTATACTTTATTAGCAAAATAATCTAGTTCAACCGCATTCATATTTTTTATTAATTCAGAATAATCCTCTTTATTTAGAATATAATAGTCAATCACTTTGTTTTTAATTGTTTCTAATGTTTGTCCCGACTTAATATTCAAATCGAGTTTATATCCAATTACAAGCAAATCTTCTTTAGTATATGTTTCTAGATAATAGTGTAAATATTCCGCATTCAGGTTTATTTTCATATCAATCGCCGCGTTTTCTTTAATGTCATTTTCTAACATATATATTCTTTCATCATTGCACTTATTTATCGTATGTCCTTCATTATAACAAAAAGAACAAGAAAAAGTCCTTTTTGCTTTCTTTATCTGTTTTTTCTTCACAGTCATTTTATGTATTCCTATTTACATTTTTATATACATTCTTCGGATATGTATATTCATGAACTTCAAGCAAAAAAATATGTAAATCTATTATATAATGTCTCCTAAAAATAAGACTCTCAAAAAAGGTACTAAGTCCAAATCGCCTTCCTCCTCCGCATCTAAGCCCAAATCGTTTTTTACACCTTTGGACATTTAAAACACCGATTTTTAACGGAATTAAAAAATCCAAAAATATAATTACTTACATATGGAAGCAAAGCACACAATTTCCTAATAAAACAATTCAATTATCTCTATTGTTTTTTCGGTTGGATTGTCTATCCAATATTGGATTTGTTGTTTCAAAGTTTTTATGCGTTCTTCCCATTCTTTTTGTTTGGTTTTTGTAATTTGTATCACTCCTAACTTGTTTAATTTCCAACAAGATTTTACTAATATACCGTATTGATTAGTATAATCATCTGGATTAAAACGAATAAATACAATTGGACGATGTTGTAGGTCTTGTGATAATTCCATTAATCGTTTATGCTGACAACTACAATCATAATACCTATGTTTATTTTCGTCAACTTCAACAATAATAATATGCGACCCCATATCTAATAATAAATCAGGGCGACGGCGAGAACAACCATCTTGGACTTTTTTATCTGCAACCCAAGTAAAACTGGTAAATGTTTGTGTGATCCGGTCAACTACATCTTTTTCTTTGGTTTTGTAATTACGCATTGCCGGTTTATCTTTATTTTCTGGATTATTTACAAAACACGGCATACAATAACCTTCATATTTGATATTTCCCTTTGTTTCACACCATTCATTTTTACACAACTCATTTCCACCACATTCTTTACACCGTTCTTTTCGTTTTCCGTGTTCGCAGAATGCCGACCCGCCACATTCTCTACACCGTGCTTTTTGTTTTCCGTGTTCGCAGAATGCCGACCCGCCACATTCTCTACACCGTTCTTTTCGTTTTCCGTGTTCGCAGAATGCCGACCCGCCACATTCTCTACACCGTGCTTTTTGTTTTCCGTGTTCGCATAATTCCGACCCGCCACATTCTCTACACCGTGCTTTGAGTTTTCCGTGTTCGCAGAATGCCGACCCGCCACATTCTTTACACCGTTCTTTTCGTTTTCCGTGTTCGCAGAATGCCGACCCGCCACATTCTTTACACAGTGCTTTTCGTTTTCCGTGTTCACACTTTGTTCGTATTTTACTCATTTGTTATTTTGTATAAATATATTTATATTTAATTATTTTCAATTTTATAATTCAATTTTATAATTTACTATTATATATGCCTAATCATAAGAGCGAAGATTTTAAATTATCTGCGGTTGATTATTATTTAACCGAAGACAAATCACAAGAAGAAGTTTGTAAAATATTCAAATGTTCTGCACGAAGTTTAATGCGTTGGGTTGACAAATACAAAAAAGACGGAGAAATTAAACGACATAACAGAATGCCAGTAGCATATAAGATTGATAAAAATGAAGTAAAATACATACTGGAAGAAATCAAGAAAAATAAAACAATTACTATGGAAGATTTACTTGTAAAAGTAAAAGAAAAATACCCTTCGTTTGATATTTCACGAAGACATTTGGGTAGAGTGATCAAAGACAATAATATTACACTTAAAATTACTCGTGTGCGACATGAACCAACAAAACGATTTGGAAAAGATATTGATATTAACCAAAAAATAAAAGAGTTTTATGAGGAAGTAAAGAAATACAAATTAGAGGATATAATTTGCATAGATGAAACGAGTGTGAAGTCATTACAAAAACGAAATCATTGTTATAATGAAATCGGGAAGCGTTGTGTAATAAAAACACAATCACAAGAAGTATTCAAGAAATATACTGGAATATTTGCTATTTCTACCAAAGGCGTTTTAGGTTGGGAATTATATGAAAAAAGTGGAATAAATGCAGACAGATTATATGAGTTTTTAGAAACACATATAACAAATAAATACAAAAATAAACTTATTATTTTGGATAATGCGAGTAGTCATAGAAACGAAAGGATAAAAGATTTGGTAAATAAACACAATAAAATATTATATGCTGTCCCTTACCAACATTTCACAAATAGTATTGAAAATTATTTTAGTATGTTGAAATCACGATTGTATAAAGAAAGTGAGGAAGGTGAAGGATTAACTCACGAAAAATTAAAGGCAAATATAACAAGTGTAATACGAGGAATACCAAAAGAAAAGTATGAAAATATATTTAAGGGAGCATATAATAGAGATGTAGTATATGTGAAAAATAAAACAAGAAAACGAAAATTAAAGAATTACAAGGTTTAGAAAATCGGCGTTTGAAATGTTAAAAGGTGTAAAAAATTGTTTTCTTTCGCTACTAAAAAGAAGAAACCGAAACCCAATGTATATTTAAGTGAAACAGATATTGATATGGTTATGAACGAAACTGACGAAATTATAAACCATAAACTTAACCAGGAAGATCTTAAGAAATCTGATATAAAAAAAGTACTTCGTAAAGTTTCTTATAAACCAGATTTCGAAAGTTACTTTTACATTGGTGAATCAAGAGAAGAAGCTTTGAAAAAGATTAATGCAACACGTGCTTTCATTAAAAGAGCTTTGCATAGAGAGCAACTAATCGCGCTAATATTTGAATGGAGTAAAGGATATATTGAACTCGACGCCTTCACCGAGAGCACCGAGGAGAGAGCCGATATGTCGAGATAACTACGTATGTGTACCATCGACTACCTTACAATGTGCATTTTCGATTTAGTTTGTCTACATTTTATTTCCGGTCGGCATTCAAGCAAAAAAATATGTAAATCTATTTTTCATATTTTTTTACAGTATTTCTAAATCTTCGAGTTTCCAATACTCGCAACCACCATTCGGCATAGGTCGTTTTACAATCAACGGTATCTTTTTTTCTTCAAATTCTTTCAATGCGATTAAATATCCATCAATGACTGAATTATCGACATTTACAAATATATTTGCTCCTGCGTTTATTTGTTTGGCTCTTTCGCCTAATATTCTCGCCTTTTCGTAACGCGTTACAATGGGAATGGTTCTATGTAATGGATCAATAATAACACCTTCATCGTCACGGACTACTCGACATAAATTATCGATTTCATCCGAATTGTGAAGTTTCAGTTCTGGGTGATAATTAGTAATGATATCTTGTCGTGATACTGTATCTAACTTGGTTAAATTATCATCATCACCATCGTCTGTATCATATTCATCGTCATCCGCGTTATACAAGTCATCGTGAGTAAATCCTGGTTTGATTTCTTCGTTTAATTCTTCTTCAAATTCATTATTGGTGATTTCTTCCATATCGTCATAATCATCTTCATCATCCGTATCATCTCTATCATCAAGGACGGGTGGCGGAGGCTTGGTAGATTCATTATCACTATCTTCATTATCACTATCTTCTGGTTTATTATTTTCTTTTACATCGTCAACATCACTGTCGATTTCGCTATTATATGGTTCATCATCATTCATCATTTTGCTTCTGGTTCCTTATTCTATATCAAGAGATATTCTACTGTTTCTAAATAGTTATTCTAATTGTAATGTTTTCAATTTTATCAAATAAAAATATCGTATACAATCAATAATTTTATTTACAACTTATCGTCCGTTTTCCATTTTGTGTCACATTTCACACATAAATATAAATATTTCAAGTTTGCGTTATCATATCGTATATAAATGACGCCCTTTTCAGTGTCGCATTCTGCGTTGGGGCATTTTTTATTATATAAACGGGGTAATGTAGGGTCGTTTTTGGTATGTTCATTTATAATATGTTCGAAAACCTTTTCACCGCCTTTTAAATTCGTATTCATTACACATACTCCTTCGGTTGAAATTGTCTCGTCAACATAATTACAATATCTACACGAATAAATCAATTGATTTTCATCCTCCGAATTGATACTAATGTAATACATGTTATCGCATTTGTCACAAAACTTCATTTTCCACTTATATATATCTATTATATTTTGTAACAAACAATCTATCATTTAATTCAATTTTACAATTCATTCAAATTTACAACTTTATCCATATAGGGTAAAATTTCCTTGTCGTGTGTAATTACTATTACTGTTTTATCTTGCGTTTCATTTAATATCATATCTATTACCTTTATACGCGTATTTTCATCTAATCCAGCCAATGGTTCATCTAATATTAATATTTTTGATGGTTTCAAAATACTTCGCATTAACATAGTTACTTTTTGCATACCACCAGACAAATTTGTCCCGTGAATTCCTGCTTCAGATTTTATCCCATCAGACAGCTCGGAGAACACTTCATCTAACTTATATATTTTTAATTTTGTTATTAATTCTGCTTCAGTGAGATGATTGTTTCCATACAACATATTGTATACTACGGTTTCATTAAATAAGTTTGTTCGCTGATTGACATAGTTTACATTGTTTCGTAAATATTCTACATCGATTTCATTAATATTAACACCATCAATCATAATTTCGCCATCTTCTGGGGGATACATACCAATCAACATTTTCATTAGAGTCGATTTACCAGTTCCTGAACGTCCTATTATAGCATATCGTTTCGTTCCTTCAATATCCAGATTGAGACCATTAAATAAATATCCTTCATCTTCTTTGTTATACTTGAAATGTATGTTTTTATATACGACACTTCCCTTTGTAATTGTATCTTTTTTAATGCGTTCACTATCAGTCTTGAAAATATCTTTGAAAAACTCCTCGCCAGAAAGAGAAATGCCCAGTTTATAAACCAAATTGTGAACTATACTATAATTCAATGTAAGTGAATATGACAAGTATTGTCCCAATAACAATATTAGCACGACGGCTTGGGTTGTTTTCACCGTGTTACTTTTAACCATTCTATACAATGAAAATATTGCCAGACAATACACGAATATTGTTATAATTTGGGCTACTAACAACTGTGCGGTTTGCATCATCATCACACTTTTCATTTTATCACGATTAATGCCTTCGCGTTTCTTATTTTTTTTTATTTCGTTATCTGCTTCATTGTTTATATATACATTCATCAAATTATCCAAACTGTCTTGTAAATTTTCACCCACGCAATTATTAAAATAATTCTCTTTATCAATTATTCGTTCAATTAAATAGTTTCCACCAACAAAGTGAAGAATGCCACATAACACAAATGATATAAATATCATTGCACCCAATTCAAAGTTGACAAATAAAAAATACAACATTAAAATAAAACAAATAATCAAATCTGGAATAAATGCGCGCACAATATATTGGAACAATTCCTTTATGTTACGTGACACCTCAAGAACACGAGAAATATATTCACCCGTTTTTATATCTTTAAAATCAGTTTTGTATGAATTTATAGTTGCGTCATATATAACATTACGAACATAATTCGCATATTCGGGTATAAGTAGCGTCTCGTAATAATGTTTGACCGCACTTGAAAATATGATTAAAAACCATATTACAACTACAATAATCAATGAACCCGGCAGGTTCATTAATTTCACATTTTGAAAAATATTTGTTATATCGGGAAATACTGTAGTTTTATCCAATTGACTAAAAATTTTAGCATATATGTTTGGTAATACAATTCCTTCGATTGGGAAAAATGATACGACTATTGCAAAATATGATATAATCGTCCATTTATTATCTATTAAGAACCCTTTTACGAATTTTTCATATAACATTGTTATCTTCTATACTATACTTATATACATATTTCCATACAGAAAAATGTATATATTTATGAAGAGATACGTTTTGTAGGTATCTCTTTATCTACTAAATAAATCGAATTCTCGGTCATTACAATAAACTCATTACCTACACTGAAAATCTTAGTAACCGGACTCGTATATTCATCTTCGCTCTTGACTAATAATTTTTCATTATTTTCTTTTACACCAATCAATGCCTTTTTATCCAACGAACTCGTCCAATAGTCCATCATAATTGGTTTATCTTCAACTATGGAGAGTTTAATTACGTGCTGCAATGTCTTCGATTCGGGCAATCTATACCCATCTACTTTCATTTCCTCATTATTAGAAGACATTATATATTATATTTACGGTCCAATTACTTTAAGTCGTTATATGAAAAAATGTATAATATCATCCAACTATTATATATTCATTTCATCATATTTGTCTTTTGTAAATACAATTGTCTTTTTACGTATCTTCTCCGTCTTTTTTTTTACTTCATCCGCAGTATTGATTACATATATATTATGGTATTCATCTTGTAGGATTTGTTTAATAAATTTATACACGCAACGTAATTTTTTTTCAGTACAATTCCCAACAATTAAACAACTTCCGGTGCGAAATATCATAAAAGAGATCTCGCTATATTTTTTCGTTTTATCCAGTTCAGATAATTTCATATTATTATCCATTGTCTCAATTCCACCCACTTGCGCCTTGTTGTTATCAGTTTCATTGTTAAAGTAATATTTACATTTCACCCCTGGATAACTGCAAGGATCGTATGACACTTCTAAATTGTATTTTTCACTACGTAATAAATTATATAATTTCTCACGATTGATATAAAATCCACAATTAAAATTGGAATTTATCAACACATTTTCTTCCATATCACTATCTAAGTATTTCAGTGGTTCTAATACGTGTGGTGATATTAAATTGTATATCATTTCCTTGACAATAATAAGAATTCCTATATTCAATACACCTGGCACTTCCATTTTACCAGTATTAAATACTTTTACGTGTATTTCACGAAAGATACCGTGTTGTTTGAATCGCAAAACAATTGCAAAACAATTGTAAAATGCGTTCTTGACTTTACAACGATAGTTCATTATATCCTTTCGTGACAACCCCACTGTTATTTTACGCTCATCTTTGTATTTTATCATACGTGCGTCGGGGTTGTCAATTTGTTTTATAATATGTTCATTGCAATATGGTATATTTTCTATTTTTTTATAGTAATCTTTCACATCTTCTTTGCTATTTGATACTACTTTTATTTGCTTCTTTATTACACCACTTTCGGGTTTCCAATATTCTAATATGTCTATTTTCCAAAATATACTATGAATATCTATCGGTTGATTTAAATATAACACCTTGGTTGTCGTTGAAATATATAAATCTTCACATTCAGGAAGAATTGTTGTCTCTACCTTATCAACGCATTCACTTTCGATTAATACATCTGGTGCAGTACTATAATTATTCACGGTTCCATTCAAATGCTGAAACTTCAAGAAATTCGACCACTCATCGTCTACAATATTTTGCATTTTGATATACCTATTCTCTATTTCGTTTTACTCATTCTTTTTTTCAATTTTATGTGCCGAACAATATAGTCTACTACATTATTGATATGATATTCTTTTGAATGCATTGTAATTTCGACGATATTTAAAAAATCATCGGTTATATTTTCTGGATGGATACGAATCAAGTAATTAAAATAGTCTTTCAGGATACATTTTTTGTCTGTGTTGTATTTGATACTAACATCATGTATATATCCTTTGAATATAACTATTTTCTCTTCTGTTTGTGTATCTATCAATATCTCATTCATTTTTTTCCATATGATATCCGTTATGATATTATCATTCCATTCTATTATATTCTGATTTAATTGAATATAGTTTATCATACTTCGTATATCGGAATTATAATTATGCATAATTGTATGAATCGTATTCTCTTTTAAACACAATCGTTCTTTCGTAACAATCGTTTGTATCAATTTATATATTTCATTTTTTGGCAATTGATTGAACCTCGCGCATATAAATTCATTCTGCAGTGAATAATCTATCTTACTTATATAATTACATACCAAACAAAAGCGGACATTTGTAGTATAAGACTGTATTAAATATTTTAATGCGTTTTGTGCGTTCTTTGTCATATAATCCACCTCGTCCAATATAACGAATTTCAACCCAGATTTGAAGATATTTTTTGATTTTACAAACTGCTGTATATGATTGCGTATCACATCAATCCCCCTTTCATCGGATGCGTTTAAATGTATTATACTACCATTCGCATCGTCATTATTATTATTTTGAAACGCTTTTATTATATTGATAATGGTTGTTGTTTTACCGGTTCCTGGTGGTCCATAAAATAATAAGTTGGGGAAGTAATTTTGAGACAATATATTTTTAAACATCTGTTTATTTATATCATCTAATACAATATCGTCAAAATTCGACGGACGATATTTTTCAATCCAAGGTATTGTTGTATTGGCACGTTCCATTTGAATTGGTGATAGTATAAATATGTATACTCACGATTTTAAGTTGTTTTCATATTATGAAATGATTGTAAATCGAAAAATTGATTCTAATTGAAAAAAGATATAAGATGAATATTATAATACTACACACACCAATATGGAACAATTGTCTAATAGTGGATTTTTAGAAGTTATCCTAGGACCTATGTTCTCTGGTAAAACAACCCGGATTATTGATATTTATAACTCGGAATATCAACAAGGAAAAAATATAATGGTTATTAATTATTCGGGGGATACGCGATACCACGATACAATGCTTTCTACCCACGACAAAATTATGATACCATGTATTTTTACAAATACATTAACGGATGTATGTAATGTAAATGACATCAAAGATATAGACACGATTCTTATTAACGAAGGACAATTCTTTGATGATTTATATGATGTGATTAAAGAATTGGTAGATATACATAAAAAAAAGGTATATGTATGTGGTCTCGATGGTGATTTCAAGCGTGATAAATTTGGGGGGATTTTGGACTTAATACCAATTTGTGACAATGTAATTAAATTAAAAGCAAATTGTAATAGTTGTTCTAACTATGCACTGTTTTCATTTAGAAAATCCCGTGAAGAACAACAAATCTCAATTGGTTCGGATAATTACGTTCCATTATGTAGAAATTGTTACAACATCCAATAAAATACGTGTATATTCTAACTATTACGCATACATTTTTTATTCTCTCGTTCTCATACATTCGGTCAAAACTATTTACAAAACAACATAGAGATATTATACAAATATTATGTAACAGTATAGTTAAATTATGGATACTCACGAAGAACCGATTAAAAAAAAGAGGGGTAGAAAGAAGAAGTCCGAATTGGAACCAACCGAACCAGTTGTTGCAAAGAAAAGAGGACGAAAACCGAAGGGGGGTAAAATCGCTCTCACAGAAACTTCTAATCCAGAAGACCAACATAATATTACAAATGTTATTCTACATTTAAAGTGCGCGATGGATGATATTATTAACAACACGGCTGACACCGTTTTTATTAATCCTCACGAATATAACCCTAAGATCCCACCTACTATTCAATCATTTAATGTAGAAGATTCAAATATATATACACATTTTGATTATGACGCAGAACAAACAATACCTATAACCCAGCACTGTGAAGCCGCATATAAAAATGATAATGTAAATAATCATTCAAAATCATCTCATTTATGTAGCAACTGTAGTAATCACGTTCACGACGAAGATGACGATACCGATGTATCTCTAACCGAATTACAGTCTAAAATCAAAGAATTGAAGTTACAACTATATAAGGCAAATAATAATGATAAAAAATCGGCGTGTTTTTGGTGCACTTGTGAATTTGACAATAATTCATATTATATTCCGAAACATATTTCCAATGACGAATATACGTGTTATGGTTCTTTTTGTCGTCCTGAATGTGCAACCGCGTATCTTATGAAAGAAAATATAGATGATTCCACAAAATTCGAACGATACCATTTATTAAACCAAGTATATGGAACCGTATATAAACATAAAAAAAGTATCAAACCTGCTCCTGACCCCCATTTTTTATTAGATAAATTCTACGGTAACCTTACTATACAAGAATATCGCAAAATGCTAGGAACAGACCACATGTTAGTTGTAGTTGATAAACCTATGACTCGTGTATTACCCGAGCTACACGAAGACAATGATACTACGAAAACAAGTGGGTCTTCTAACAAAACTACCAAAACGATGTATAAAGTGAAACGTCAAAGCGAGCACGTAGCGGGACCAAGTAAGTCTGATATTATGAAAGAACATTTTGGTTTATAATTTGTTCGATTTGGGAAACAATATAGAAATGTCATTATTATATTGTATATCACAATGACAGTTACATCCGAAAAACAAGTAAGTATTTTCTTAATGGGTGGATTGGGCAACCAATTGTTTCAAATTTTTACTTGCATTGCGTATTCTATACGCGAAAAGAGAAAATGCGTTTTCCCCTATTCAGATACATTAACATCTGGGATTTCACGTAATACCTATTGGAACAACTTATTACAATCATTGAAGAATTATACGAATTTTGACGATAACGCATGTACCAACCAGAATTTATTATCATATCCAACTTACAAAGAAAATACATTCACATATCAACCATTAATGTCATTTCAACAGAATAATATCCTATTATATGGTTATTTCCAGAGCTTTAAATATTTTATATCTGAATGGGACACAATCTTACAACTGGTTCCTTTCACTGAATTACAAACTGATTTACGAACTCGATATGCCGATATTTTTACGATCGATACCAATATTGTTAGCATGCATTTTCGCATAGGTGATTATTTACAATCTCAAGACGCACATCCAATAATGCCATATGAATATTATTATAATGCTTTATGCCATCTAAAAAATAACCGTTCAAACAAGAGTATAACGTGTTTGTATTTTTGCGAAAAACAAGATACAAATGCTGCAATGAATATTATTCACAAGTTAGAAAAGCACTTCACAGGTATCGCATTTGTAAAAGCAACCGACGATATGGAAGATTGGGAACAAATGTTATTGATGAGTTGTTGTCACGATAATATTATTGCAAATAGTACATTCAGTTGGTGGGGGGCATTTCTTAACACAAATAAACAATCTATTGTGTGTTATCCAGAAAAGTGGTTTGGACCGAAATTAGGACACGATACGCGCGATTTATTCATTGATGCCTGGCAAAAAATCAATTGGTAACTGATATAGAAATATAATTTGGATATACTTTACATACACAATTAAAAAATTGAATTTGTTAGCAGAGCATTATTAGTAGTATATATAACACTCATATCAGTATAAGATGAAATCAATTATGAAGAACGACACATTGGCCGCCATTATGGCACTTCCCATGGTACAAAAAATCGTAGAAAAAAATAAGAAACTAAAACAGAAAAATAAGGCATTGAAGAATTTGATTTACAGTTTACCCGAGTTCCGTCAGAAATCATCTAATCATAACTGCTGTTGCTGTAATCATACTAAAAAAAATGTAAAAACTGATGTAATCGATTTAACTCTTGATGATACTGTCGTAATTAAAACCGAACCGGGTGTGGTCGATGTAAAATCTACCAAGGAGGATGATGAGGAAGAAGCAGAAGTATCTGTCGGTGATGAGGAAGTCGAAGTAGTCGAAGTATCTGTCGGTGATGAGGAAGATGAGGTCGAAGTATCTGCGGATGAGGAGGAAGAGGAAGTCGAAGTATCTGCCGAGGAGGAGGAAGTCGAAGTATCTGCGGATGAGGAGGAAGTCGAAGTATCTGC
>Ga0075110_1000161_pt1 | contig 34529 bp, 46 predicted proteins | sample AntAceMetag02UK8_FD_69799 | JGI IMG/M metagenome (GOLD analysis project Ga0075110, IMG submission 69799) | Saline lake microbial communities from Ace Lake, Antarctica - Antarctic Ace Lake Metagenome 02UK8 | ecosystem: Environmental > Aquatic > Non-marine Saline and Alkaline > Saline | place... | reverse complement strand
TCGCACTCGGCTCCGGCACCAGTGCCAGCTCCAGCGCCGTCTCAGGCGCGGTGCCGCTAGACGTGCGGCCGACGTCTGCGTACAGTTTGGCCAAATCCTCGTCGAGCACGCCGGCGGCTTCATCGCCCGCGTCTATCATCTGTGTATGGGTCTCTATCGCAATATTGGGCGCTAGCACCCGCAGCAGCGCATAGGTCAGGTTGACGGCTCCCGTGGTGTTGATCATATGCATCACGTCGTTGTAAGCTTGGGACGACAGATCCGTCTGTGCGGTGTAAGCCACCTGCGGCGGCGCCTCCGTGGTGGTGAGCTGGTTCACCGCAAACTCAAAGAGAACGCCGGCGCGCCGCAAGACCGATCTAGCCATACCATGAACTTCCCCATTCTCCTCAACAGGATTGACCCACTACTAACGACCCTCTTGGGCTTCCACGGACACCTCTAAGCTTCGGTACTGCAACCGAACCTGTTGCTCTGTTTGGCTATCTCCTGAGGTTTCTGGGGTAGAGGATACCGACTCATTCCTGGGGGAACTCTTGGGTTGTTGCAGAGCGTACGTCTCTACCAGCTTGGGGTACCGAGCAAAGTGTGCTGACGTCAGCACGACCGGAACCGCGTTCTCCTGCGCGAGGTAGCACACCATGTCCGCCAGCTAGAAGCGGTCGGCATCGGACAGGGTGGCATCGGCAATTCTGATCCTCTTCTCCAGTTCCCCAAGGTATTTGAGCTCTGCCTGCTTGTCGTACGCGTCCTGCCGCTGCTCCGAGACCCCCACGGGTGGTACAGTGCCATTTTCGACATCTAAGCTGTCTACGCTGCCTGAGGTCTTAGCCGCAGCACTCGTTCCTTTACCACCAATGTCACTCTCGCCCGTGCTGGTGCTTTGGCTACCAGTAGTATTTTCATCGTCTTGCTTTCTTGCGGCATCGTTCCTGAACAGCTGTACCGACCCAAAGGTGCTCACCAGGTGCAAGTCGTTGTTCTGTTGCATGCGCAAGCGCAGGTACTAGCAGAAGGCCCTGTTGTACGTCTGCACGATGTTGCAGTACTCGTTCACACTGTTGACCTTGGCCAGCGATCCGTCTCTGTCGGTCAGCGAAGCCACCCTTTGCTTGGTCTGGTTTGGCTGGCAAAACATCAGCAGGGGACGCAGCACCGGGCCGAACGCCTGGAGGGTTCGGATCCGTGCTTGCTTGCTTCCGCACGCAAAGATGCAGCGGACAAGATTCTCGGCAGTAGCCATCACCACCAGGCGGTGGTTCTTGCCGGCGGTCGTCCACTCACGGTACTTCCCCTCAACCATGTCGAGCATATAGCGCATGGCCGGCACGTTGTTGTCGGATCCCATGGTCCGACGCGCCTCGCGCAGGTACTGAATCATCCTCTGCTGCTGCTGGCGCGGGAGCTCTTCCACGCGAGACGCGTACAGCATCTTTAGTCGCTGCTGGATCCTTTGGATGCGCTCTTGGAGCGATGCCGTCACGCTTCGCATCTGGTTCAGCTCTTGCTGGAGAGCGGGCCAGGTCAGGGCGTCGGCCGCCACCATCGAGGTTCCCATCACGATATACTTCTTGGCGTAGCTCCACAGGTACCGCATGAACGCCTGCACGAAGAGCCGAGCGTCGCTGTGGTCGAAGTCGTCGAAGAGCCGGCTCGTCTGCATGATCTTCGAGTACTCGGCCTTGATCCGCGACACCACTCCTTTGCGACGAGACAGGACAGACACCAAGTCGTCGATCTTGTGCTCTTTGCGGACACGCGATGTCGTGAATCCGGTGTGGCCGACGGTCAGCAAGAACTGCGCCTTGGCCCTGCTGAGTAGGGGCGCAAGCGTGGCGCCCAGCGAGCGCGCCGTCGCGGACTGTTCGCCGATGCGGCGAAGGTCCTCTTGCATCGTATCAATCCTCCATTCCTTGCCGTGGACGTTCTCGTGTTGGCGGAGCTTGAAGGAGATCTTGCGCACGATGTTCTTGATGGACCTGCTGTTTGGGCCCAAACTCATCTGATCCGCCATGCTCTGAGCTGACGACAGAGCAGCAGCGATGCTCTGGAACTGACCACGGATTCCCATCGTGACTGCGTCCGGACCAACCTTCGAATTCCGTTGCAGGAGCGGACCCTGCGCCGCGTCGCACAGTTTGTCCAGATCTAGCGATCCGGCCGCACCGGCGGTCGCCGAGTGGTAGCATCCGATCAGGGACTGGGCGGTGGGGCCTCGGCCAAACAGTCGCATCACGCTCTGGCTGAACACGTCTTTGCCCGACGGCCTGCTCTTGTATGTGTCCTCGCACCAGTTCGCGGCGAGCCCGATCGCGGTCAACATCCCCGATTGCTGCGCGTCCTCAAATAAGGAGCCTTGATCCTTGATGCGCTGCAGCACAAACTTGCGGCAATCCTCTCCTGTCAACTCGAACTTTACGGGTTCGAACTGCGTCACGTGCTTCGGTATCCTCCAATCTGCCACGTGTCTCCACGGGTACCGCCGGGAGTGTTGGCTCCGCATCACGCCCACCAGGTGCGTGGCTTGCACCGCAAAGTAGGCATCGGCGACAACGGTGGGTTGATGACGGAGGGTGAATCTCCTCGATGACTCCACGCTTTTGGTGGTGTACAGAATCCACTCGGCGTCCGAGAGGAAGTGCGCCGCGGTCATCGCGTCGCTGTCGTGGACATCGGTCCTGCCGTAGTGCTATTCAAAGTACTCGGCTCGCGCTCTCACTTCCACAGCCGAGGAACTGCATCCCTCGAAGTGGCGGTGGGCTCGGATCGCCATTTGCATACCGCTGAGCTGTTGCCGTCCGCGACGGGAGCGCAGGTGCGCCGCTACCGCTTCAATCGCCTCAGCCCGCACGCCATCGTCAGGGAGGAACGAATGCTTGGTCTCCTTGTGGTTCCGGTGCAGTTGCTGCATAAGGCTGTCGGGCGAGAGTAAGCCGCGACGAGGAGAGATAGTGAGGCTCAGCGTGACCAACTTCGCCATGATCTCGTAGTCGAGCTTCGCGAGCATCATGTGAGCCACGAGCGGCCACGCCACCGTCGTGTCACCGAGCACGGGAGTTCCGCGCACTTGGTCTTCGTGCACCGAGTCATCTGGCATCTGGCCAACGATCTTGTCGAGCACGTTGGCCTCGCGATCCGAATCGAGCATGCTGCGCTCCATTCGCAGCCAGGTCGCCGTGGCGCCGCGTCTCGCCGAGGAGTGCAGGTCGTGGTAGGCCTGTCGCAGCGAGGTGTTCTTGTGCGTCAGGCGAGCGCTGATGTCCTTGAGGAAGCGGTTCATGCCTCTGGACGCTGCCGGCACCTCCGGGCTGTCGGTCTGCAGCATGTTAACGTGGGACACCGGGACGAGATCTCCGTTCCCGGTGCCCGGCACGGCCAGGAAGAGAGTGAAGCGAAGGGACCCACCGTGTGACTTGGAGTACTCGTGGTCGAAGCCCACCTGCAGACGATCGGGATCCACGGTCGACAGGTCCATCGTGGCTTTGTGCAGCAGGTGGCGCACCGTCCGCTCGGCGAATGTCTGCACGCGACTGAACTCCTGCACCGCGTTAGTCACCTCTTGCCGGTCCTGTTCTTCCAGGCGCTGCGTGTCCACCACCGATCCCCTCCGGAGCGTCTCTGCGATCTTGTCCTTCCGTTGTTCGGCGGTTAAATCCTGGCCCTTCATGGCTCGCATCTGCATCTTCAGGTTCTGCAGCACCGTCTGCTTGTGGGCCGCTTCTTCCCGCTTCGCCTGGGCCTCCCTGTTGGCGATCTGATCCGGCTCGTGCACCGGAAGCTCCCTTCCGAATCCCAGCAGCTCCTCCGCATGATCGGACGGATTCGTCGTCACAACAGACTAGGTCGCGCCGCTCCCGCCGCCACCAGCCGCCGTCCCCTCAGTCTTCGGCGACTTGTCCGCCGCGTCCAGCATCCTCTTCTGCTGCATGACCTCGAATGCCTAAAACTCCTCTAGCTTGGCGTTGATGGCTTCCACGTCGACTTCGTCGTCTTCCGCGTCTTCGTTGAAGAGCTCGGCAACGCCGGTGGCCGCGTTCTCCACCTTTGTGTCTATCGCCTTCTCCTGCGCGTCCTTCTGCGCGCTGAACTTCTCGTCCACCTCCGCCTCGTACTCCTTAATCAGAAGCTAGATAGCTCCAATAGCTTGATTTGCCCTGGTCTTGCTGTGTTCGGAACCTTCGGAGGCAAAGAGATCCATGAAGTTGGCGCACTGCACGAAGCTGCCGTTGATCTTGCCGATGGTCTTGCTGACGAGCCCCGGGTCCAGGCCGCGAATCTGTCCCTTCTGCATGCGGCTCATCTTCTTCTTGAGCCCATTCAAGTCGTTCAAGGCCTACACAAAGGCGGCGTTGCGATCGGTTTGTTCGGGTTTGGTGGTGAACTGGTCCGTCAGGGACTTGAACGCCTGCTGCTCGTCCTCGTCCATTGGGTGGTCAGGGTCCAGCTGTCGAAGCCGATCGAGGAAGTCCCCGATCCGGGCAATATTACCGGTGCCAGCGCTTGCCATGTCTGGGCGTCTCTCAGTTCGCTGGGTGCCCGACTCGCGGTGGCTCTATTTCCAAGACCCGAGCGACCACCACCCTCCCAGCCGCACGCGCCCGAGTCATCATCACCGGTCCCACCCGCGCGGCCTCAGACAAAATTCGATGCCTTGGGCCGCGAGCGACGCATCGTCGTGATCCGCGAACGATTCAGACCGCAACCAGCGAATCCAGCCCGCCGCTGGCTGCCCCGTCGTGCTCCGCGTCCGCACCGCCAGACGCTGCATCGCCAGACGCTGCATCGGCAGCTCGGCGCACCGCACCCGACGGAATCTTCCGGGACGCCCGAGGCCGGGCGCTCCGAATAATGTCGGCCGCCCCCGCAGCCGCACCCTCCTCCAGAGCCGCCCCAGCTTCCGGGACCCCCGGCCGACGCACGCCCGCGGACGCCTGCCGCCTCAGAGCGATCGCTATGAGATGAAGCCCGTACCGAGGAGATACGTACCGCCCTCTCGCGAAGCGTTCGACAAGCCGCGCGGCCAGAGGTCCGTCGCCGCGTCCCGACAGCTCGAGCGCCCAGACCTGAGTGCCCGCGGTGGCCCTGGGATGGCCGTAGCGAACCCGATAGCGCAGAATCTCCAGCGCCTGTCCCGAGGCGGGAAGCACCTGTCTCGAGGCCGACCGCGTCAGGGCCACCTCGGGGCGAGACGCCAAGCACTCAAGCGTTCGCCGCAGGAAGCGAGACAAAGCGGCCTCTTCTGCACGGAGACGGGCTGCAAACCGTCCTCCCCACCCTGGCTGCTGGCGCTGGCGCCTGCGGCGGCGGACGGCGTCCGCGGGTTGCACCGCGGCGAGGCCTGCCAGCCAGGCGGGGTGCCCCTCCAGCAGCCCCAGCCGTGCCAGCGCCCTCGCGGCGGGACGAACCATACCCCCGGTGGAGAACGGAGCCGACTCTGCTCGGCATTCGTTAAGAAGCAAAAGAGCGTGGGCGGCGGCGTCTCCCGGGTCGTCGTGAGCCGCCGGCGCCCGCAGGTCCGACGCCGGCTGCGGCACACGCTCGCCGCCGACCAGGCCGTGGCTCTCTGCGGACTGGAGAATGAACGCCTGAGCCTGCTTCTGCAGCTCCGTGGCGTTGCGCGGAAGCGGGCCCGCGGCACCGGGACCCAAGATCCGCGCCAGCTGCTTTTGAGCAGATCGGCTGCGCTCCCCGGGCGACGACGCCCCCGGCCGGAGCAGCGCTGGTTCCTTCCACGACGGAGGGTAGTAGTCGGCGTCGGTTGGCTTCTTGTCTCGGCCCGCCAAGGCCGCGGCCGAAGGCAAAGGAGGTGGCAGCTCAGTCCGAACGCCCGTCGATCCGTCATCGCTCCTCCGATCCATGAACGTGCTGAGCGCGTGCCATGCCGACATGGCACGAGATTTCAACCGCTCCCTTCGAACTCTCTCTACCGCATCACACAGACGGAGGCCTCACGTCTTGGTCGCTGGGTCAGAGCTTGGGGGACGCCATGGCGGCGGACAGCAACGCAAGCAATGCAGAGCAAGATTTTGAATTAGACTTTGACTTCATCGAAGACGCCAGCACGATGGGCTTCTTCCCGGCGGAGCCGGCGGGCACCATCGCCGATGCCGAAGGAATCGCCTGCCAACCGCAAACGACCAAGGCGGGATATGACGACGAGACGGAAGAGAGTAAAGAAGCTGCGGTGCCGCCGCCGACGCACCTCTCCGAATCGCGGGTGCCGACCTCGTGGAGAGGTTCGGGCCAGGAAGAGCAGCTGAGGAGACATGATCCCGTGGTGGCCAACAGTGTGCACCAAGCCATCGACGCGATCCGGGCTGGCTGCATGGTCGTCACCCTTTGCGTCGGGGGCGGCGCAGCGTCCCAGGAGCGTGTTGGGGAGGAGGCGAAGGCAGAGGCAGGTACGGACTCTCCTCCTCCCAAAAAAACCGCGGCGGACGTGTCTGATCGCGTGTTCGGAGCCGCGTACGCGTGCGCGATGGAGCTCGGGCTCACCAGCCGCTACACCCGCAGATCTCAGCGAGCCGGAGCCACCGTGCAGCTTCCTCATGTGCTTCTGACGCACGAGCCACACGGTGTGTTCTAGACGGTGCACTGGTCGCGAAGAGACGACTTTGCCAGCCTGCGTCTTCGAGGCGCGGACGAGGTGCGAAGGTACGACGACCGGGTGCCGGGGTACCACCGAGACGTTGGCATCGGCGCGGGAGACCAGCTGCATCCGGCGGCGCCGGCCATGGCTCCAACGCGAGATCCCGCGCTGCGAGCGCAACACTTGCTCTCGGTCAGCGCCAGCATGGAAGGGATGGGCGTGCGAGTGATTGCCTCTGTGGATCCCGTGCATCGCGCCCACGTGTCGCAGGCCGTGGACATCGTGGAGCAGCCCGTGATATGGATCGCTCCGCGCGTGTGGAGCGGCCTGGTCAGCGGCGGAAGCCTCCAACACAGCGTGCTCGCGGCGTCTCAGGGAGAGATCGACGGCTTCCGGGCAACGCTTCCGATGTTCTTCCCCCAATTCTTACCGATTCAGTTCCGTCAAGCGCTGGAAGGCATGCGCTCAGGTGCGAGGAGGGCCCCGGGGGACGGATGCGATTCCGGGTTGGTCAATCCGGTTCCGGGTTGGGGCGGTGCCGAGGTGTGTGCCGGCACTGAGTCCAAACCCCGGCCCAGAGCGGCTACCCTCACTTCAGCAAAGGGCCATGCAGACCACCGCTAAGGATGCTGCCTGTGCGTCCTGGTGCCGTTTGGCTGCGACTCGTGGCGTGGCATGAAGGCTGCGGGACTGGGACCGGTTGCAACCACATGACACGGACACCGGCATTTGCTTGGGAGACTATGGTCGACCGGGGGAGGTATAATTGCGGGGTGACGTGACGCCCGCCAGGCAACAGATCCGTTCGCTCAAATGGCGGCCTGCCAAGACCCCGTTCATTTGGTGCGCTACTCTTCCTGTCAGCCCAAGGAGCGGTCGCTGACGAAGCTGGCGCAGCTGCTGGTGGACAGCGCGTGCCTGTGGGAATCTTGGTTGGATTGGATACGGCAAGACACAAAGGAGAACGGGCACGCTGAGGAGTACGACCTGGCGTTGGTTCGGGTCGAGGCGGTCGCCAGCAAGACCGACGAGGAGCTGGCGGTGCTGGCTTGCACGCATTGCGAGGGATTGGACGAAGTGCTGAATCTGCTGCGGCCGACCGCGGACGGCGAGCTGGACAGCGACGAGTGGCACGACCGCGTGACGGAGGCTTGCGAGGACAACGGCGGCGACCGGTATGGCCTGGACTGGATCTCCGAGTCGGCGTGGCGTATTGCTCTGTTCCTACAGGCTCTGCGCGGATGCGACCGCAAGAGAGCGGCCGAGGCGGAGGCGAGCCTGCTTGAAGCGGTTGGCGGATTGGCGTCTGAGATGGCTTGAGCGAACACAAAGGTTCCGAAACCGATTAAGTATGGGCCACGCGTCCTCCCATGCCTCCAACCCCGATCCGGCTTCCACGGGCGGGCGGAGCACGCCGCTTGGACGGTGCCTGCCGCCGGGCTTCTACCGCTTGGCCCCCGAAGGACAGGGAGCGCATCGGTCGGAACTCCGGAATGAAGCCGCCGTGTCTCTCGGGTGCGAGATGCTGCGCCGCCACCCGGACGCGTGCCTTCGAGCCCTGCTCGCCACCGAGATTTGGGCTCGTGACGCGGTGATCTGTCCTTGCCTCAGAGTTCATCACTTCCCGCACTTGCCACTGCTCGCACCGGTCCGCGGCCTCGGCGCCGACCAGTCCGTCCCCGAGCTGGACGCCGAACTCGAGAGCCACATGGCCAGCCCCGCTCTGCGAGCCGCCACCCTCGAATCCGCGGTCGCCAACCGAGCCGCCGTCGAGACGATCCAGTGGGGCCGTGCTCGCGGCGCGTCCGTGGCCGTGCTGCCCGTTCAGCTTCGGTTCGCCGATACCGGGCGGTGCCACCGGGGCTGCGTGGTGGCGGACCTAGGCCGACACCAAGCGGCGCTCTGCGTGGCGCACCCGCAGAGCCCGGGGCTGGCAACGGCCCTGCGCAAGGCTCTGGAGTCCGTGCTCGCCGAGGCAGGCCTCTCGCTGGGCGACTCGGGGCACGTGGACGAGGGCCATGGTGCCCCCTTGGTGTCGGGCGTTCCCGACGACTGCATGGCTGTGGCATGGGCCTGGGGTCTGGCTCCGCTGGCCATGGCCAGACGAGTCCTGGACGGAATGCCCGCCGGACCGGCGCACGCGGCGATGGGACGCCTCCGGGAGCCGCACGCCTGGGCGCTGGCGCACCTCGTGGGGACGTGGGCAGATCTGCAGCCGGATGGTGGCGTCCGAAGGGCGGCCGAGTGGGTGGCGAGGCACTCGGCCGAACCGCTGCTCGACGCGCTGTGCCGGTGCGCAGTGCCCGGCGACACCAAAGCATCGGGGCTGGACTTGGCGGCGCGCGAGGTCACGGTTGCAGGCCGGCCCGCCGTGCCCACCGTGGTTGTGGTGGACCTCATCAAGGCAGCCATCGTCCGCCATGCCGAGCTGTCGCACGCGTGCCCGGGAAGCCCCGAGAGCGAGCAGTTCATGCGCCCGTCGACGTGGGCGGTGGCCGGGGGCCTCCGCGCGTGGGACCGGACGACGGACGACGACGTCCCCAGCCGGGCTGCGGACATGATGGAGCACGAGCGCGAGGCCGAGCCAGCCGTTCCCCGAAGCCTGATGCTGTTTGCTGCGTCTCCCGTCCTGGGCGCCGCGCTGAAGGAAGCTCTCGATGCGGCGGGGTCTGATCTGCTCAGCTCCGGCGGACGGGGCGTGCGCGCGTGGGCGGCGCACCTGGAGCGCGTGTACGGGGACATCTTCCGGATCGGCGGCGCCGCAGGGGGCGACGCCAGCGGCATCGGCGAAGCGGAAGCAACCGAGTCTTCTCGCCCTCCGCTTCCCGAAGAGGAAGCCGCCGAATCTGGTCCCGGGGCGGGTCCCGCCGACGCGCCCGGCAACGAGCTTGACACCCCCACCGACGCCCCGGGGCTTCGGCCGTCGGGATTTGTCACCGACGTTGAAGCTCTCAAGCCGGGTGCGGCGGCGGCGGCGGCGGAACCCGAGACGGAACCGGGGTCGGAGGAAGCTGCGGCCACCACCACCGCACCAAAGGAGATTGGTCGTTGGATGGGTGCCGTGCCGGATGCGGTCGCTGCCTCGGCAACCGGATGGATGGCACCCCTGCCCCCGCTCGCGGAGATGTCGTCGGCGGACAGCGTGAGCGCCAAGGAGCTCACGGCGCTCAGGATCCGGCTCCGGGCCCCGTGGATTGAGAGCCGTCGAGGGGGCAGCTACTGGGCAGTGTTCGCGTCCGCGAGGCGGATGGCGATCCAAGATGTGCTGGCGTGAGATATGAGAGCCAGGCGGGAAGAAGGGGTCCGTAAACGAACTATCAATTTAAATGAATAGAGGACAGACAGTTACCACAAATTCTGCTGCTTGCAATCTGGCAAATGTATTCGCTTCGCATCGCACTCGCTCAGCTGGACCAGCACTTGGGATCCGTGTCGTAATGCCACTTGAGGCCTAGGATGATGCCCACGAGCACGATGCCCGCCGCTCCCGTCAGCTTTTGCACCACCAGGTTCAGACCAAATCCGTACAGAAGCCACAGAAGGCTCGTGAACATCGTCAGGCCCAGGTACACAACGCTGAGATCGCAGGCGCTCCGCTTCCTCACGATGGTCACAATCTGCGCCACGATGGCGACACCGCCGATGGTTCCGGCCAGCGTTCCCACCGCCAGGTAGAACCAGCTGGGCTTGGGCCGGACGAGACATCGGTCGTGCAGGTGTGCCAGCGCCCAGAAGCTTCCGCGCATGGCGTCGTTGGGGTCTTGTCGCGCCGCCTTGGCGAGCCGATCCACGGTGGCGCAGCGGGGGTCGCGGCTCTGGCCGCCCGCCGTGGCAACGACTGGCGGCGCCAGGTCTTCCGGCTTCACCTTCCACCGCGACGCCAGGGCGGCGCGTGTCAGGGGAGGTTGGCCGTCGGTCGAGCACCCTCCCGCGGCGAAGCTCTCCCAGGCGTCCTGCCGCGGTCCCCACGGGACCGCCTCCAGACGGCGCCCCGGCTCAAACGCCGCGCGGAACTCGGGATCGCTGGGCACCCCGGGAAGCTGGATCGCTTCCACGTCCGAAGGAATCGACGCCATGTGCGCCATGAGCGCCACGGTTTCAGCTCGAGGTCTTGCCGCCGGCCCTTCTCACCTTGAGCTCTTCCTGGACGGACTTGAGGTTGCCCAGAACCGCTCGCCGCAGCTCGTCGGCCTTCTTCCGGCTCTCGAACAACTTCCGAACGGCGGCGTCGGCGAAGAGGGTGTGCTCCTGCATGAGGCCGCCTCCGTTCGACTTGGCGTGGGACAGGTCCTTCTCCCGCACCAGCAGGGCGTACTCTATGTCCACCAGCGCCTCGAAGGTTGTCATGCGCTCGCGGAGGTTGTCCATCAGGTCCACGACCTCGTTGCGAACCTCGTGCACCTGGTTCGTCATGAGGTCCCGGTCCTGCGCGTCGTACACCGGAATTGCTCGCTCGCACGCCTGGAACTCGCCCTTGGCGTGGCGGTAGTACCGGCCCAGCATCTGCCGCAGCACCGTCTCCTTGATACGGCTCCTCTAGATCGTGTCCAGGACCTGCAGGCACGTCTGCACGTCGCTCTCGATCTGGCGCTGGTGGTCCGCTCCGGCCTGCCCCACCAGCGCACGGCGAACCGTCTCAATGGTGCCTCGAAGCTCCGTGACGTACCGCTGCATGTCTTCGAACGTGTACGTCCACCGCGGGGTGCTCACCTCGGCGAGTGTCTCGGCCCGCAGCGGGACGTATCCCGGCCCGTCGTCTTTGTCTTCCGGCGGATTCACTTCGGCCAAAGCGGCGGGAGCCACGCCCGACGGTGGTGGGGTCGGCGGCAAGAGCGAACGATTGGCGGCAGCTGCCATCTCTTACTTTCTGGCCACGGGTGTGCGAAGGCGAGGCGGCAAATCACGGGCCGACGCGTCGGGGCCGAGCGCGGACGGCCGGCGCACCGCGGATCGCGCGGCGCCGACGCAGAGCCGGCACCGTCGTCCACGCCACCAAAAGCAACACGGCCAAGCTGCCGAGCACGATCCAGATGATGACGCCGGGAGTGACGGACGCTGCGGCGGAGCTGGAGGAGTCGTCTCCGTCGGTTCCGGTCCCTGATGCGGCCGAGCGAGCGTGCCGCAGGAATGTCTCGATGGCGGCGTCGATGCGAGCCGGGTCGTTCGCGTTCACGGCCGACTGCAACCCATTCATGGCGTCCTTGCTCTGCGCGAACCGGTCGACGTACTTGTCCACCTGGTTCGTCCAGGTTCCCATGGCACCGTGCTGGAACATGGCGGACGTGACGATCCAGTTGGGAGTCGCCACGTCTCCGCTCGCGTCCTGGACCCGGAACGTGCGGTCCCAGCGGTTGGCAAGCTCGATCTCGTTCTCTCCCGTCGGGTAGTTCTCGTCAAAGTACAGCGTGTAGTCTCGTGGCGTGTTCGTCGGACTGGCGCCTCCGCCGCGCGCTAGAACCTCTAGCGTTTGGCGGTTCATGGCAAAGAAGCCCCCGAAGACGCTGCCACCCGCCTCCTGCCGGACCATGAGCATCTCCGTGCGGTCGTCGGGCGTTTTGCCAACGCTTGAGCGGACCTTGCCCATGCCGACGTCCTGCCACGGCATGCGATGAGGGCACAGCATCAGGGGGCCTACGATCCCCAGCACGTCGGGACGCACCACCGCTTGCACAAAGTGGTGGACGGACCGGTTGAAGACGATGTCGTGGTTGGTCACCAGTACCGCGTCGCATCCTTGCTCCAGGCAAAAGTTCGTGCCTTGGTTCCAGGTTCCGGTCAGGATGGCGTTGGCGACCTGGTTCTCGACCACCACGACGTGCACGCGGCAGGACGCCGGAGCCTTGGCCAGCGCCGCGCGAACGACTCGCTCTGTCTCTGGCGTGGGCTCGTTGAGGTACATGGCAACGACGGATTCTCGGAATCCGTCGAGGTGGGGGAGGAGGCTCTCGATGCACTCGACGCACGTCAGTCCGTACTCCTTGTGCGTAGTGAGGACGAAGCCGGGCTTGGTTTGCACCGGCCGCCGGACGGGGTCGCCCAGCGTCGGCTCTTCAAAGCGGAACTTGGACACTTGCAGCGTTGCCATGCGAATACACAAGAATGCGCTTGGTTTAAATTTCAATCTCGTGGACGGCCCTCGTCGTTAGCGCCGCGGCGCTCGCAACACGTCCGATAGCGCTCTTTGGGCGTCCTTCGTTGCCGCCTCGGCAGCTCCCTCCTCTTCGTCCGTCCCACCCGCCTTAGCCGCTGCCTGCTCGGCGCTCCCGGCGCTCCCGGCGCTCCCGGCGCTCCCGGCGCTCCCGGCGCTCCCGGCGCTCCCGGCGCTCCCGGCGTTCGCGTCGTCCAGCACCGCCAGTGTGGCCGTCGCCAGGGCCGCCTCCGCCCGGTCCGCGTCCGACCGGGCCCCGTCCCGCCACCACCTATTGTTTTGGGGCCGGAACGCCCACACCCCGCCGTCCGAACCCAGGAAGGACCGGACCGTCCCTTCGAACGCCTGCGGGGGGCGGAGGCGGTGCGTGGGGATCCGAATCGACAGCGCGGCGCTTCCCTCGGCGCGCGTCGCCACGCCCGGTCCGAGCCCGTCGGTGCAGCGCAGCACCAGAGCGAGAGCCGACGTCCCCGCCGTCTCGATCCGCACGAACGGCCGCCGCAGCATCCCCGTCGGCAGGGCGGTCGCGGGGAAGTACGTCGAGTGCTGCGACCCGCCGCCCAGCGCAAACACCGACAGATGCCCCGCCAGGCTGACGACGACTGCCGTCAGCGCGTCCGCCTCTTCGCGCAGGTGCGGTGTCTCGGCGGCCGTGACCAGCGCTTCGCACGTCTCTTTGGCCCGCTCCGTGCCTTCGGTGTCTTCCATCCCCATCAGACACGCTGCCTCCAGGGCTCGGCACGCGCACACGACGCGCGCCCGAGGCTCCGCGCCCGGTGACAGAGACGGGTCGCGGCACGCCTCCACCAACAGGGCAAAGCACGCCGAGAATGCAAGCCGCTCCGTGGGGTTGGCGTCGAAGCGCGCCCTCAGCTCGCGAATCGTTCTCGGCGTCCACGCTCGGCGCAGGGGGCGGGTATGGGCGCCGGCAAGAACGACGGACGGAAGCAGCGCCTCGGCCTGGTCTTCGAGCGTCGTGCCCAGAGCGCCCAGTCCGTCCCGAAGAACGCGCTTGCACAGCCCGGGGTTGTGGTGCACCGTTCCGTGAAGCGCCGCCACCAGCCGGTCGGATTGAAGTGCGCCGACCACCAAGGACCGCGCGCCTCCAAGGCGAGCGCGCTCCGCCTTGGGCAGCAGTGTGACCACGGTCGTCTCCTTCGCTTCCTCCGCTTCCTCCGCTTCCTCCGCTTCGCTGGCGGCGGTGGTGCTCGGGTCCGTGACGACGGGGTGCAGAGAGTGGTGGCGCGCCGACGCCTCCATCGCCCGGTCGGCCGCGGCCGCCGGCATCAGCCTCGCTCCCTTCCACGAGGTGCCACCGTCTCCGAAGCCGGGGTCCATGAGCGCGTCCGCCACCGCGGCCTGTTGCGGCCCCGTAACGCACGCCACTCCGGTGCGCACCTTCGGGAGCAGGCTACGTTGAAGCACGGCGGCGTCCAGCAGCGCCTCGAGGCTCTCAGCGTCCGGCGGCAGGAACGAGTCGACGGTGGCTCCTCCCAGCGTCGCCACCAAGAAGGCCGCTCGCACCCTTCCCCTGGCGTCGGCACCCCGGCCCGCCGTCGCTTCCGCGGGCCGGCCGGCAAAGCACTCGAACGCTCGCTGCCCGCCGAGCGCAACGGTCAACAGCTCCCTGGCCAGCTGGCTGCGCGCCACGGCGGCCGTCGGTCGGGGAGCTCTTTGGTGTGCCGCGCGCCGGACGAACGCGTCCACCGCCGTGTCGTTGGACAGCCGCTCGAACCGAAGCAAGTCATCGGAGCTGCTGCTGCCTTCCGCAGCTGCGGCCATGTCGTCTCGTTGATTTCGCTCACGCATCTTCATCGAGACGACCGAGGTTGTCTCTTGCGGACGCGCGGATGCGCGGCAGCTCGAGCCTTGGTTCGCTTCCGGTGCGCGATCCACACGCTCAATCCAATCACGGCCAGCAGGAGCACGATCCCTCCGAGCGCCGCGTACACCACCGTCCCCTTGACCTGTTTGGTCCGCGGCTGCGCCTTGGCGCCGCGGGCCCCCGAGCCGTTGCTGGGTCCACCGTTGTCGTTGTCACCGGACGCACCGCCGGGAGCGTCGTCGTGCCGCTCGCAGAATCGTCCTGTGAAGCCCGACTCGCAGTCGCAGACCCCGTAAAAGCAGGTTCCGTTGCCGTTGCACGCCTGCAGGTTGGGCGTCTTGCCGACCTTGGACGGATCCACGCACATCGGCCGGTCGCACGCCACCCCCGTCCATCCCGGGTTGCAGAGGCAGTGGTTGTCCGTCTCGGAAGGGCTGCACTTGCCGTTGCCCGAGCAAGCCTCTATCACCACTCCCGGCGCCGTGTGCCAGGGCAGTGGGCAGTTGTCGTTGTCGTACTCCGCGCAGTCGGGGGGTTTGAAGCCGGTCGCACACACGCAGGTTCCGTTGTTGTACAGCACATTCAGGTTGGACCCGCTGACGGGCTCCGTGTCGTTGGTCAGGGCGCAGAAGCCTCCTCCGGAGCAGGGGACCGCAACGCCGCCCCCGCCCTCCGACTTGTCTTCGCTGATGGTGGGGCAGGAACAGGCCCCGATCTTGGCGCGGTACACGGGATTGATGATGGCGTTCCAGATCCCGCCCAGGTCGATCCCGGGAACCGTCTCCTCGCACTGGCACGACACGACCCCGGGGAAGCCCGTCTCGGTGCCTCCGTTCCTGGGATCCTTAAAGGGCATGGGGCCGTCGACGGGCTTGGCGTCGTCGCCTTCCGTGCGCACGTCGCAGCAGCACTTGGTGCCCGTGACGGCGGAGGCCAACTCGGCGGTGCGCGCCATGGCGAACGCGATGTTCTCGACGCACAGGATCTTGCTCTAGCTGCTGGGGTCGCCCGCCGTGGACCCGTAGCCCAGCTGCGTGGCCCAGCACTCGAGGTTGATGTTAGCTCCGCCGGTGGCGTTGTTGGGGTCCGGGCTGGTGCACGTCCTCCCTCCGTCGGCCGCGGTGCAGCAGTTCGTGAGGCAGCTTCCCCTGCCCTGCACCGCCAGGAACTCGGCGATCTCCGCCGCCTGGTACAGCTGCTGGTCAAAGCTAACGCCGCCGCTGACGGATCCTGCCTTGCGCCACCCGGGCAGGTAGCATTGCGTGTCAAAGGACAGACCGCAGTTGAACACAATCGAGTTGAAGATAGAGACAGCGTGCCGGAACTCGCCTAGGTCGGCGGCAGCGCACTATCCCGTAAGACCTTCGTTCAGGCAAATGCTGCCGTCCTGGGTCGCGTCGTAGGCGGTGCACACGAGTCGGAGCAGCTTCAAGAGCGTGGGCTGCTTCTCGTAGACCGTGTCGATGGTCTTGCAGTTGAAGTTCGTTGGGTACGTCTGCGCCGACATGACGCCCCTATCTAATATACACCCGCCTCGCCCGACCGCGGCGGGTTTCGCCGTTTTGGCGGGTCGTCGTCAACAAGACGTGGTCGCGTCCGTCACACACGAGACGAGGGAGGCCGTGGTCCGGGAGACGACGAAGGCCGACAGGATCGCACATGTGTGGTTCAGTGCACGGTCGATTTATCAGCTGCGATTTCCGCCACCGCCATCTGATCCGTGACCGGGCGTTCGTCGGGCTTGCTCTCCAGCATGGCCTTAGTGTGCTCGGCCTCGATGCGGGGCTTCTCCTCCTCGATGCGCTCCGCCGTCATCCGGGTGCCGTCCTCCGCCGTAACCGTCCCATAGGGCTGCACCTCTTGCGGCCACTTCTTGAGCTTGTCCACGATCGTTGCCACCGCTTCCACCGCGCTGGTCACAAAGCGCGGAGGGTTGATCCGCCTCTGGAAGAAGCGCTGGAAGAACCGGATCAGCTGGTCCACGATCTGCAGCCCGCCGATGGCCTTGGGGAACTGAATGGTAGTGCAGCCAACGCAGTGGAGCGTCTGAGGCCACATGGACCGCGCCAGCGCCTGCATCGTTTGCATCCGCGCTCGCGTGTGCGGATCCGATAGGATCTTGAGACCGGCGCGCATCGTGATTCCCTCCTCCAAGATCTCGAACCGCAGCGCAAAGCTCAGGTTCTTGCGCCGCTGGACTCCGTAGATGCAACGGAACGAGTCAAAGAACACCTGCGCCTCTTCATCCGACGCCCGGACGGCTCGGTCCAGGTGGATGCGAAGCGTCCAGAGGTTGTGCCCCGTCTCCCGCACCTTGGTGGGCTCGATCGTGCTGAACTTGGTGCGCCACGGAGCGGCACCTAAGGCCTTGACCGTCTTGGCCACCCACTCGCGGTCCACCGGCTCGAGCGCTGTCGCGACGGACTCTGGCGCACTGTCGCTTCCCACGGCTGCCATGACCAGATCCTTTCGCTGACTCAAATCCGACAACAAGTTTGAGTGACGCTGGATTCGGTTCTGCTGCCATGAAGCACCGACTCGGACGCGCGATCATGCTAGGATACTTGACGAGCCTCGCGGCTGTGACGGGGTGCGCCGTGGTATTTGGAACGGGATTTGTGGTGTGGCAGAAGACGGACGAGGTGCTGCGGTGGTGGCGCTCGGGTTCGTAAAATGGCTTCGTTACCTGGTATCTGGGTATCTGGAGGCAAACGCACCCAGCCACCGCGTCGGCACCTCGGCACCCTCTCACAAGGCAAGGATGCGCGACGCCTCCTCCGAGATCGCCTGGTCGGTTTGCTTGCGCATCTCCGCCGCCTTGGCCTGCATCTTGGTTATCTCGGCGGCGCGCAAGCGGCTCGTCCGCTCGGTCTCTTCTTTGTAGGCTTTTGCCTGCATGGCTGCCTGCTCGGCGCGCACGCGGCTCGTCCGCTCGGTCTCTTCCTTGGCGGCCTGCGCCTGCATGGCTGCCTGCTCGGCGCGCAGCGCGCGGTCCGCCTGCGCGTCGGCTTCTTGCTCGGCGGCGTTGGCGCGGAGGCTCTCCTGCTCCATGAGAAGGCGGTTTTTCTCCTCCTTTACCCGCTGCATCTCCTCGGCTTCGGCCGTCTCCTCGGCGCGCAGCTCGGCCTCCCGCTTCCGCTGGCGCCGGAGAGCGTCGGTCTCTTCCAGGTGGTGCCTTACTTCCTCGAACCCGCCTCCCATGCCAAGCCCGTGCCGCGTGCCGCACCGCATCTCGTGGACCATGGTGCTGGCCTGCTCAACCCCGGCTCCCGGACGGCTCGCCGTCATGCCGATGCCTTCGTGGAGGTTCAGCCGGAGCTCGGGACCCGTAATTGCCCCAAACGCCGCCACTCCGTCTGGACTTCCTCCCACGCCAGATCGCAGGGTCTGACGCCACGACATGCGCATCGGGCTGGTGAGCCGGCCCACGACCTGCGTTCGCGTGTGCCTCTTTACGCTGCGGTCCACGTCGCCGAGAACACCGGTCTCGCCGTCGCACATCGACACCACCGTTCCGGTTTTGAGGTACAAGGTTCCGTAGCTGGTCGACGCCGGCATCTGAGAGTCGGCGATGCGGGCCACCATCTCTGCTACTTTGGCGGAGCCCATTCGCTTCTCCACAGCCCTGGCGCAGGCCATGGTATCCTCCGAGCAGGCGCGCGTGGCGTGCCGGCCCAGGAAGTGGATGGCAGCAAGCGCTGCCTTGGAGTCCTTGTGCTCGTCCAGAAGAGCCATCCCCACGGCGAGGTCGTGGGCGGATGCACCGCAGCCCGCGGCCGTCAGGAGCACGTCGTTCCGGAAGAGCTTGGCGGCCTCGTCCAGCGGAATGCTCCGGTGCGTTGTCCGCACGCCCCGGTCTCGCACGTAAATGCCCGGCGCAAGGGGACAGGAGCAGTCGTGGCAGTCGGGAATAAGAAGACCCTGGACCTCTCGCGCCGACGATCGCGCCACGGCGGCGAGGAGGTCGGTGGCACCGGTTCCGGAGGCGCCGAGCCGGTCGGCCGCGGCCTCGCAGTCGTCGTCACAAACCAGCACCGCCAGCGTCAGCTGGGTGCGCGTGGCCACGACGTCCACATGGCTTGCGGCGGAAGGCGACGACAGGGACTGCACGTGAGGAACCTGCCCGCGGAAGACACCGCCGTTCCGCCGACCAAAAAGGACGCTGTTCGCATCGAGCGTCGCAATGGGAATGGGCATGTCGTCGTTCGATCGAGGTTCCCGACAGGGTTTCGTGGGCAGCGGTGAAGCATTGGCAGCAGCATCAAGGGCAGGAGCCGGTGACCACGGGGCTCTGGTGCTCTCGGAACCGGAACCGGCGACGGCCGATGCGGCACCCTTGGCGATCGCGACGACGCTTCGGAGCGCGCGATCGGTTCGGCGGGAGTGGGCAGCCTGGCTCCGCGAGGCCCAGCCCGCGCTCCAGCGTCCCATCGGCATCATTGAGAACCGGGATCATGCCAAGCTTCTGATCAGGGCTCGGCCCGACTCGGAAGGCTGGAGGCACTGGCTGGTACACGGAGTCCAAGGAGCGGACGCCGCCCGGTACGCCTGGCTGCTCTTGCGGGGGGATTGCGGCGGCATGTACCTGGACGCCGACCTGCGCGGGGGACCGCGGCTAGTCCTGGCGGTCGAGACCGAGCTCCGGAGCTTCGACGCCGTGGTGGCCAAGGGACCAAACGTGGGCGGTGTGAGCAACTGCCTCTTGGCGTCGCGGGGCCGCAAAGGCGCGGAGCTGTGGCGGATCTGCCTAGAGGAGATCGCGCTCCACCCTCGGCCTCGCGGGCTGGGGCGCCACGCCGACGTGCTCCTGTCCACCGGCCCGGGGATGCTGGGTCGCGCGGTGCGGCGCTTCCGCCAAGAGGTCGGGGGCGCGGTCCGAGTGCTGTCTGCGCACGGAGCGGGCGCGCGTCGGCCTGCGGTGTGTGGGGACCCGCCTCCGTCCGACGCCTTGGTGCGGCAGCTTCCGGGCGGCTCTTCGTGGGGAAGCCTGGACACGCTAGTTCTCAATGCCATGGCGTGTGGGGGCAGAGCATTGGTCCTCTTCGCCGTCTTCTGCGCCCTGAGCGCCGGCACGCTGACCGTCGTCCTTCTGCTGCGACCCCACCGTAAACCACCGTTGTTGGCAGGCGAGGCATGGAGCACCTTCCGTCCACCTTGCTCACAGCTCCGTCGGAACTGCTCCGAGAAGCGACCCCGTCCCTTGTAGCTGCTGCGAGTGGCGGAGGCGGCGGGAGCGGCGGGCGCGGGGGCGGGCGCGGGGGCGGGGGCGGCGGTACGGCAACGGGATCCGGCGGGGCGGAGGCAGGAGCCAATGCAACCTCGGGAGGATGGGACGCGGACGTGAAGGATTTGGACGACGCGGCGCAGGTGCTCAGCGTAGCCGCCTTCGCCGCCCTGGCACCGGGCCCGCAGCGGAAGGAGAACCCCGACCAAGCGAGAGCCCAACGCTGGATCCGCGATCTCGATCGCGCCCGTCGGAATCCCGGAGTCAGCCGTGCCGACGGCCTGGTGGCGGAGCTGTCGAACCGACTGTCAGACCAGATCCGGCGGCTGCGAGAGAAGCCTCGTGACCGACGCCTGGCGTTGAACGAGCAGCTGTGTGCAGGACTGCAGAAGGCACAGAGCCAGGCCCGGCGCCTGGGCATGGAGATGCGGGACGCCCACGAGGCCGCGGCCAAGGCGGCGGTTGGGATTCTGCGGCTCGCGGTTCGACGATGTGTCTCCGCAAGGCAGCAAAGCCTGCGAGACGACGGAGTGGAATCGGAGGTCGACTCCGAGGCCGCGGCGATGCGTGCGGTTCTGACCAAGAGCCGGCAGACGCACGAGCGCGACCTGGTCCGGCTAGCGGCCTCGCTGGCGCCCCTAGCCTCGCAGGCCGAGACGGTGCTGCGGGATTTACCATCCGAGTGCCCCGAGGCGGAAGAACGGGCGAACGAGGCCGCCGAGATCGGCCGCTCGATGCGAGAGATACCTCGGCAGAGGACCATGCTAAGCGATGCCGGCGAGCGGGTTCTAGGGGACGCACGGGCTCTGGCTAGCATCACAAACGACGCTCTGTAGGATCTTCCAGAGCCCAGGGACGCGGCTCTCGAGCGGAACCTGCGGCAAGAGCGGTCCCGGCTGGCGTCTCAGCTGCGTGTGTCGGACGATCCGGCGGGGCTGGCGGCCACGATGCGCGCGCTGGCCCAGAAGATCAGCGACTCCAGCACCGGCGCTCCCCCCAAGGCGGTTGCGGAGGCGCGCACCCGGTTGGAGCTGCTTCGGCGCGGCACCGCAGACGCCATCGAGACGGCCACGGACCTGTGCCATTGCATCCGCACCTCTGCAAAGCGGGAACGCGAGAGCGAGGCGGCTCTGCAGGAGCTGGCCGAGCACGAAGCCCGGATGCGGAGACTTCGCGAGGACGCGGTTTGCCGTGAGATTGCCGGGGCCGCGGCGCACAAGCTGGGAGCGGTCCTGCGCGACACAGCCGAGCGAGTCCGAATCGCGGCCGAGACGTTCCAGGCGGTGGCGCACCTGGGATCGATGGTGCCGGCGGCCGCTCTCCGGCGCCACGAGACGTCTGGGAAGGAAGAGGCGGCGCGGATGCAAGCGATTCGCAGCTCTCTCCACACGCTCCAGGCACACGCCGAGGGCCTGAGGGAGGCGTGGGCCAGGTGGACTCTAAGCAGCGTCGCCAAGGTTTTGCGGAGAGTTTGATCCGAAGCAACAAACAAGCACAAGCAAGATTTTTAATCAGACCACCTCAATGCGAATGCCGTCTTTGCATTTGCCGGGCTTGCCCCCTCCTCCGCTCGCTGCTCGGCCGGAAGACGTGGTCGCAAACCGGGGCGAAGCATCCGGCTTAGCTCGTGTCTTGGTGTCGGTTTTGCCGTTGGTTCTGTCGTTGGTTTTGCCGTTGGTTCTGTCGTTGGTTTTGCCGTTGGTTCTGTCGTTGGTCTTGACACGAGATCCCGCCACCGGCCGGGGCCGGCGGTCCCGCTGGGCTCTTGGACGAGGTTGCGCGTGAGGACTTCGGAAGAGTTCGAGTGCGGCTTGCCCCGAGATGGACGCCGTGTCAAAAGGCTCGCGCACGGTATCCATGGCAAACCCTTCGGCGATCACCCCTTGTCCCTTGCGAACATCGTTCACCGACAGGACCGGCTTGGAGGAGCCATCGGTTGCGTCGGTGTTCATTTGTAGTCTTCCCACATGCCCGCTCGTCGGGCCAACCGACCCGGCCCCGGAGCCGTGGGACCCAGGTGCGACGATCGGTGCCCATCCGGTGGCGCTCGCGGAGCACGGCGCCGCGCAGCCTTGGCCGTTGCTTGCCATTCTGCGAGCTTCCCAGATGCCCCGGGCAGAAGCCAAGAAGAAGGAGGCGTTCCCGCGGCTCATGCAACGGATCGCGCGCCTTAGCCAGCCCATGCCCAAGCCAGAGACGGTACCAGCGCCGGCGCGGGAACCCAAAGCGGAAGCGGAAGCGGAAGCGGAAGCGGAAGCGGAAGCGGAAGCGGAAGCGGAAGCGGAAGCGGAAGCGGTGGACACGGAGCCAAAATCGGAGCAGGTTGTGGCGGTGCCGGACCGGGTTGCGCCTGCGCCCCCGGACGTTGTAGCGTACATCGTGGTGCGGGCGTTCCGCAACCGGAAGCACCTCAACGACATCGATCCCGCCGCTAAGATGCAGCTCAAGAAGCCCAGCGACGACGACGTGCTTGAGGTTCTCCGAGAGTGGTCGCCCGAAGGTGTCGATGTCCGAGCGGTGCACACGGCTCGGGTGCACAGTCTTCGTCCCCCGAACGTCGTGGTTGTGGAGTGCGTCGATCCGGGCACCGAACCAGATCCACTGACTGTGCTGGCAAGCGTTGAGCAGGCGCTGCGAGACCCTCGGCAATCGCCCGGACACGTCAGCGGATGGACTCTCTCCACCAAAGGCCGAGTGCCGCTGCGGAAACCCGACCTCGAGCTCGAGTGAGCCGGTACCGCCCATGGCGTTCCGCTTCGGAGAACCATCCGCCCCTGGTCCCCTGGACCCCGCGGAGGCCGCGGAGCGTGCGCGTATCATGTGGAAGTCCGTGTTTGGTCTCGTATCGGTTGGAGTGGTTCTGACGGTTGCGGGAGGCGTCTTTGCAAGCATCGCCGACCCCGATCCGACGTGGCAGACACGATCGTGGGACGATCCCATGGTGCTGACCCACGTGATGCTGGCCTTCCCGCTCTTTGTGGCTCTGACCAAGCGAATGTGGGTGACTGCGGGGCTGACGTTTGTGAGCTTGCTCATGAGCACCATATACCACGTGTGGTTCGAGCACCCCAACTCGAAGGTGCTGGACGTGCTCGACGAGACCTTTGCGATCGGGCTCTTAGTGTGGGTGCTTCGGCTGATCGTGGACATGCTGTTCTTCCGGGGCCCGCGACACGGAGGCACCAAGTGGCTGCTCGCAGGTCTCGTGACGGGTGCAATCGCGCTGGTGTTCTTCTACCTCCCAGGGCAGAACCTGCCGGACGACGGCCGTCACAACTGCTACAACGAGAAGCTGCACCCCTTCTGGCATCTCCTCGGGTTCTTTGCCATCGGTGCGTTCACCATGGCCTGGCGGCAGCACGACGCGACCGGCCGGCAGATCAGGTGGTGGCAGCAGCCGTAAACCGCGCGCAGCTCCGCGACATGCCCCAGAGACGAAGACACGCGCGAGGTCGTCGGCGTCCGTTTGCTGCAAAGCCGCCCAAGCCGTGTCTGCCGTGCACCCGGTACCCTGTCTTTACACACGACGGTGTTCACGAGTTCTGCTGGATCGACTTTGCTCCATCCGTCATCACCGCCGTGAACCTGGCGTGGCTGGTGTCCAAGGATCTCTTCCCGGTGCCGCGCGGCTGGCACGTTCACTCCGTGTCCCGTTATGACTGCGCCGTCGTGCTGACGCGGCTGTGCCCCTCCAAATCGGAAGAGGAAGACGGCGAGACGTCCGGCTTTGGACGCGACGCCGATTCCGAGTCGAATTCCGAGTCGGACCGACACTCGGATGACCGAAGGAAGGCACATTTGCAGAGCCGTGAAACCACACGCGGCACCGTACCATGGATGATGCACCAAGCCAAAACACGATCGGACTGGTGGAGAGGATAGAAGAGCTGAAGATGAAACGAATGCACGAGGATTCGGCCAAAAGGCACGCCGCAGCCGAACCTAAGCCCATGGACCCTAGGATGATCATTCGCCAGACGGAGACAACCGCGAAGTAGGAGCACGAGAAGCAGACAAAGCTGACGGCGCTGGTTAAGCTGCGCGCCAAACGGGACGAGCTGGACAGGCAAGCCAGCCTGCGCGCCGAGCGGGACCGGCTGGACGGGGCGGCCAGCGCAGGGACATGATTTATTTGATCGGTGGAAGTTGCGTTGACCCCAATTTGTTCTTTAAACACTCAAACCAAACGAAGCTCCAGGACCCACATGGTATTGCATCAGATACACCGGCACCTGGGAACCCTTCTACTCGATGGTACCGCGGATGGGATCGAGCTTGGAACCTCTGAAAGTGGGGTCCCACAGCGTCACGATTCGTCTCTCAGACGCCTCCCATCCCGTCAGGTACATCGGAAGACATCGCAATCGGTCGTCCGCGCACTGCAAACGCACAAGCACAATGCACCGTTCCGCCGCCGGTCCACTATCCTCGTCTGCTCCCGCTCCAGAGCTTCCGCCTTTGTCGTCAGAGTCTTCTTCATCCCTGTGCTGCTTCATCTCTATCTGCCGAAGCCCCATGGCTTTGATTGCGGCGAGTGGGCTGGTGGAGCACATCATCGGACCGTTCTCAGCATACGCGCGGAGCTCCTCGGACCCCGTGCGCACGTCCAAGAATCGGGCCAGGGCCTCACCCCTGGCGGGCAGCTGCACCGCCCACCAGACGGACGCCCCTTCGGCCACACAGCACCGGTTCGCAAAGCTCATGAGCGTCGATCGAATACACATTCCGACAGACAAGGGCGAGGCAAAGCGCACTACGTGGTCCATGAGCAGCGGTGACAGATGGTCTGTCACGACTTCGCCGGCGTACATCCCGGGAACCGTCTGAAGCAGTCCGAGGCCCCACTGGTACGGAGCCATTGTGGAATCCGGCCTGGTGTTCATGGTAGTTCGGAAGTCTTCGCCGGATGCGGGAAATGAATTCATGATGACTCGGTAGGTGGACGGGTTCTCCACGGCTTCGCCGTCCAAATTCACCGTGCGCTTCGACTGCAGCTCTTCATCCAGCAGGCTTCGCGACGTCTCTTGGCACTTTAGTATGAAGTTCATCCACACCGAGCTGGCACGTCCTCTTCTGAGGCCTTGGTTGCGGTCATCTCCAAACTGGGCGGTAATCATTGCGTTCCGCTCGAGGTGGGAGGCGTGCTGCAGGTTGCTCGCGTGACCCAATGCTTCCGCGATGGACATGCCGGGCATCGTTGCGAGCGCCTTGCTCAGGTTCTCGCTCAGGCCGGTGGGTGGGTCAAACCGTAGGGTCTCTGGCAGTTTGAAAGCTTCAATGAGAACGTCCACTTGAAGCACGCTGAAGCCCCGGATTTGGTCCCAGTAGGACGGCTGCAGCGTCATCGGTGGTGCGGTCCAAGCTGCGTCCCGCCAGTTAGCCTCTAGGAGCAGGCGCTTTAGGCCCGTGCTGCGGTACCGGCTCCACGCCACCGGCCTGGCTCGCACCGTTCCCTTTGGTATCATGATCTCCCGCTCAGCCTCGGCCTAGAACCCTCCGAGAACAAAGGGAACACATCCAATGGTGTTTTCGGTGACGGCCCGCACGAGAACCACCAGGAAATCGCTCTCCGTCGATCCCGATGGACCTCCTCTGTCCCTGGTTGACGGAGAGCTGTCGGCGTCGGGCGCTGTGTCTGAGATCTCTGCCGCCTCGTCAGACGCCTCGGTTGCCTCCGCCATCGCTTCGCCCCCGCCTCCCTGAGCGGCACCAGCGACGGCCTCGCCGCCGTCCGCGCTCTGACCAGGGTCTGCATGAAGACCGGCCGCGTCCTTGTCTTCCTGTCCTGCCGTGACGGTCTCCTCCTGGTCTTCAAACGCTTCCTGCTGCTGCAGCATGCTAATGGAATTGAAGCCAAACGAGTGGGCGATGCCGACGTCCACGGAGAAGGAAGTGTGGTGCTAGTTGAGCCATTTTGCTACGCTCTCGGGCGTTATGGATGCGGCATCCTCTGGACGTTTGGCCATACTGCGGTATAAGGTGCGGTTTGGGGGCAGAACGCAGCACATCGCCACGGATCGAATTGCGTCGTTCAGCTGGTCGCGTACCTTGTCGTTGTCCAGAGCTTGGACGAACTGCTCGATGCGATCCGGTGGTGTCGGCACGTTCTTCCGGAAGCATATCTCCCAGTCAGCAGAGCTGAGCGAACTGCATTCAAAGCCCCCCACCGTCAGAAGGCCCCGAATCCACGGATTCTCCTCCGCCGGCAAATCCGAATTCCCGGTCAGTGGTCGCTGAACATCGGTGGGGCTCACGGAGTCAAAGACGAACTGTATCAGCCACTCGGCCATGCAGTCAATGAGGACGTACGGCGGACGCTGCGGGTCCTGGATGATAGCGTTCCGACGTGCTAGTTCTTCTGGAATCCGGGCTCCCCAGTCGTACGGGATGCCGCGCAGCATCTGATCGCCGTTGTACGTGTACAACGAAGCCACGTCGTACAACGTGCTCAGCTCAAAGTCTTCCTGAATCCTGGTCGCCATGTCCATGATATCGTTGGCCTGCACCGGCCAAGCTTCCCGACCACGGCGACTGGTAAAGTCCGGCGGCGTCATGCCGGGAGGACTGCACGGCACCGTCTTCATCCGGCACGGCTTGATCTCGCTCACCCACGGACCGTCCGTGAAGTCCTCGTGGTTGGGATTCAGGTGAGCCGCATCCGTACCATCGGCGGTGCTGGCCATGAGCTGGTGGCGTTTCAATCTTCGGACCGTCATCGACTGGACTGCTGCTGCTGCTGCGGACGGACACACGACCGGTTGCGTCAGGAGCCTGATCGGCCGGCGGTCTTGTTGGGTATGTTGGCATTGGTGTCGACACTGTCGTTCAGCAAGAGCGTCGCGGCTTGCGAATCTGGTGGGGCAGCTTAATTAATCACGGCCGCATCGAGGGGCAACCCGTCTGACCACCACTGGGTTCTCGCCGAGATCATCTGCTCCAGGAGCTTGAGGTATCTCTCGCCAACGGGCAGCATCCCGACCGAGACGCACGCCAGAAACCGTGTCGCATGGCGTCGCAGATGCACGAGAACAGGACCGCACTACCGCAGCTGCGAGGGCTGAATGCGTGGGCGTTTGGGCTTCACGCGGCGCTTGCGGTGGCGCTGGCCGTTGTCTTTGCCGCTCGGTGGGACAGCACCAAGTTTGCCTTCCCGGTGTACCACTCGACGCTGGAAGACAAGGAGGGAGACGGCGGTGGAGAGCGCGGGTCTCTGGGCTATACCCCGCGACTGGACGAGTGGTTCAAGATTTATGTGCCGATTCTGATCATCCTGTTCCCCGCCATCACGGCGTGCTTCCACCTGTACTACCGTTTGGATCCTCAAGGCTGGTACGCGCGAGGCGTGGTGCGTGGATCCCAGCGGCTGCGGTGGATCGAGTACGCCATCACCGCGACGCTGATGATCGTGGCCGTGTCCCTCATGTCGGGCCTCAACACCGCGCCGGTCCTGCTGGCCATCATTGGGCTGAACGTGGCACTCATGCTGCAGGGCACCAACGTCGAGGAAGAGCTGGCTCGATACGGCCGGGTGACGCACGTGGCTCGGAGCTCCACCTTTGTGGGATGGCTCGCCGCGATCATCCTGATCGTCCTCATAGTGACGCAGTTCGCCAAGAACATCTCGGATTCCAAGAACCTCGGATCGGACGTGCCAAGCTGGGTGTACTTTGTCATCATCCCATCGGTGCTCTTCTACACCAGCTTCGGCGGGGTGCAGTTCGCGCAGCTGCTCCGTCCTCGGACGCCCTACCGCAAGTTTGAGTGGTGGTACATGCTGCTCAGCTTCGTGAGCAAGGCGTTCCTTGCTATTTGGGTTGCGGTTGGGCTGGTGCAGCAAACGAACAACGACGATTGATAGACACCGTGTTGGGAAGCTCGATTCTTAGCGCACGGTCAGTCAACCAACTAGGCTCAATTCTCCTGCGCCCGCGTCGTCAAGAAGACTTTGCAACAGCTTGGATGTCCGATCGTCAGATACCACAAGCTCGTCCTTGTCTCCGCGGCTTACGACCCCTTCCCCGGAGCTCACAAACGCAGCCATCTGCGCACGCGAAGCCATGTCGTCGCCCTCGTCGTCTTCGTCGTCTTCGTCGCCCTCGTCGTCCTCCCGGGGAGGGGCGCTGACCGGTGCCGGAGCAGGTGCCGGAGCAGGTGCCGGAGCAGGTGCCGGAGCAGGTGCCGGAGCAGGTGTCGGGGTAAGGTCGTCGTGCTCAGCGCCGGCTCCCGACGCCGGTTCCGGGCCAACGGCCTTCAAAGATGGACGAACCTCACGCACGGCATCACCACCGCCACCGGCACTGCGACTGGCACCCGGGATAAAAGGAGTGACAACGCTCTTGCTCTGCCGTATCTAGTCGGGGTCGCGCTCCCCCGTGACGGCGGCGGCGAGCAGGCTCCGGTGTCCGTCTCCGGCTTCGGTAAGCACGCTGTGTACCTGTTCTCGGAGGTTCTTTGGCGCCGCATCGGCGTCGATGCCCAGGAGTTCCATGCTCATGAAGGACTGCACGATGTCATCCATCTCGAAGTCGTCTGTGTCCATCTCTCCCAGTTCCTCGGCGTCAAGGCGCGAAGCAGTGGAGCCGCTCAGCTTCTCCTCCACTTTGGCGCCGTGCTCGAACTCGGAGCGCAACATGCTAAAGAGCGTCACGAGCTCGCGCCGAATCTGCGGCCTACCGCCGACCGTGACGTTTGCTTCCGAGGCCCGATACGCCGCACGCCTCGCGACCTCGCAGCACAGCAGCATGCCGGCGTGCGTTGGGTGATCGGCAGTGATGGGAGTTCCACTCTCCGTGCTGGGTGGCCAGTTCCGCGGGATTCGAAGCACGTTGGAGAACATCCACGCCTCGCTGGTCGGTCTCGCGGTCTTGCGGCGTGCCTCGATGAAGCGAGCCATGGCGCGCGCAGGTCCCTCCGCAAGAATGTCGAACGTCTTCTGACGCAGCACTTTGACGAGGTTAGACGGCTCACCGTCGCTCCTAGGCTTGGGAAGCCGAAGGAAGCCCAGGATCCAGGCTCGGCATCCCTCCACCGCAAGTCCCGACCGCAGGGCTTTGGAGATATCGTCTCTCGATGCCATCCGCACACTTTCCCCCACGCAGACGACGTGGCTACGGGAAACGTACCTGCCCTTGCGCCCGCAGACTCGGAGCCAAATGGACCATCTGACGCACGTCTTCTGGGCCGCGGTGCTCATCGTGACCGGTCTTGCGCTCTTTGGCTTCATGGCCGACGACATCGGCAAGGCGCACGAGGAGACGCTCATCAAGAGCCAAGGAGGCGGCAACGGGAACCAGGGGACGTCGGCCAACTTTGACGAGATCCAAGATACGCGCGTCGCCGGATACATCGTGGCTGCGGTTCTCAAGGGACTGGCCGCCACTGGGGCTCTGGTGCTGGGAGGTTTGGCTTGGGCCCAGTCTCCGTCTTTGGTGACCGGCGCATCCGCTGACCTGCTGCTGCGGTAAGGGTAAGCCACGCGTTTGGCGGATAACCAAATAAACGAGGCTGCGAGTGAGTCGGGGAGCGGGCCTCGTGGATCCGAGCGAGCAACCGTGGCTTCCTGAGGGATGTGTCATGGAGGAAAGTTATCGCGTCTCACCATGGCAGACCGCGAGGAATCCAGCGGAAGCGAGACGCCTCTGGCCAAGCTGGCGCCGGTAACATCCGACGCGGCGCCGACGCCTGAGGCCGAGGCCGCGTCGGGGGCGGGCACCGACCTCCCGGCGGCCGCGGACGATTCGGAGCCGGCGGATGACGTTGCAGACGCTCATGCCCGCACCGCCGCCGCGCTTGGCGAGATGGATGAGACGGAACTGAAGCACACGGCTCTTCTGCAGCCAAAGATCTTGTACCAGGACTACTATTGCGCGACTGAAAAACGCCTGGAATCCAGGAAGGTTGACCCAGAGAAGCCTGAGCACCTGCAGTCGCTGCAGCGAGCGTTCTTCCAGACGGCTCGGATTGCTGTGCAGAAGAACCCGAGCTTGACAGGGACCAAAGCCATCCTGAAGGCGCTTGACGGCATCCACGACGCCGTATCCAAGAAGATCTTGGACTTTGACGCGGCTAAGCGGGTGATGCGCGCGGTCTGCGAGGCGACGTATCCGCTCTACGAACGGATCCTGCAGAGTTCCGATGTCGTGTGGAAGGCGCTCGACGACGCTCCCTTCCTGCGAGACCTCGAGCCCCGGCTGTCCGACTACTTCATGGAGCTACCGCTGCGCAACCAGCAGCAGATGTTCGTCCATCTTCACACGGTGGCCTGCTTGGCGCGGCGGCACGAGCAAAAGCCCCAAGTTGAGCTGGATCACACGTACTTCAAGATCTTCGACATGCTTCACTCTGGCGTGGATCCGGAGAGCGAAGACTTCATGGAGACCCTCATGGGGCTGCTCGACCAAAAAGGCGGTGCGATGAGCAAGCTCATGAAGTAGTTTGGTCTTGGCGGCAAACGGGACGGTGGCAAAGGAGGTCCGGGTGGCTTCTCCATGCCCAAGGAGGCGCTCGGCGATACACCAGAAGAGAGAGATGTGCGGAGAGACGAGCTGGAAGAGCAAGGCCAGCGAATGTTCAGCAACGTCATGAAGTGCTTCCTCGGCCGACGAGAGACGACGACGGATTCCGCCGGCGACGGCAAGGCGGCGTCCAAGTCAGAGAGGACAAAGGAGGCCGACCGCGGATCCGCTGAGGACAAGGCAGCACGCCCAGTCGAGGACAGTGACCGGTCCAAGGAGGCAGCCGGGGGAGGAGGAGGAGGAGGAGGAGGAGGACGCCGCAAGGGAAGAGGAAGGAAGCGGCGTTGAGCTTTGCATCATCCAATCATAATTACTTTGCCTTACACCACACAACCCGTCCAGCGTCGTCTTAAAGCTCGGCCCGCTGCAGCAACACCCGGGCTTCTGAACCCTCCACAGTCCCGCACGGGCCGCTGGCCTCGCGCCGGTACACCTCAACCCACCCCGCATCCTCGTCCTTCAGCTGCACCACCCGCACCACCAGCGGTTCGTTGCCGAAGCGATGGCTGGTCGTCTCGCCCGTGGCGGTGGGGGTTGGCCCCGCTGCTCCCTCGCTGGGTCGTAGCACCGACACGGGCGTGCCAAGCGGCGATTCGACGACAACTGCGCAGTACTGCTTCAGCGCGTGCGAGAGACCGCGCAGGATCTCTCCCGGGCTCGCGGCCTCTGCCAATCCTTCCCGGAGAAGGCAGCCTTTGCGAGCCACCACCACGTCTTCGAAGGCACGCAGAGACGCCTGCATGGAGCTGGCGCACGTGTTGGAAGGAACGAATTCTTCCGCCATGAGCACGTTTTGTTGTTACTTGCCCTTGCCCTTGGAGCTGCTTTCAATCTTGACGATCACAAAGGACAGCCAGTACATGCGCCACACGTCCGCGAACAGCTCAAGCCGGTCTTCCTGTTTGACGTGCTCGTACATCTGGACCAAGTTGAGATCCTTGACCTTGTCGCTGGTGCGACTCTTGAACATGGACGGATCAAACTTTAGCAAATCCGCGTAGTCGTCCTTGAAGTCCAGGCTCAGTTCCGCCGCCACCATGCTAACAAACGGGAACGGTCGCTTCTTGTCGTTCCGAAGCAGGGCTCGCAGCGCGAACGCCGCCGTGAGAAGTTCCGCTTGCTTTGAGCGCGGAACGCTGGCCTCGAGCTTGTCAATGAACGCCACGGCAACGTCTCGGAGCTCCTTCGCAAAGTGTGTCTTGCCGTGGCCCTCGCGGTACCGGTCCAGCACCGAGGCCCGGGTGGTTCGCATAAGACCCATAGCAGCCTTGTGAGTCGTGACGGGCCTGGCGTCGGCCTCGGCCGTCGACGTGGCGTCACCGGTCGTGGCGGCACCCGTAGTCTGTACGACCGCTGCCATGACGTGTGTTCAAGAGCTTTTTGTTAGTGCAATGTCCTACTCAAGAGAGACGAGACGATTCAAGCGTCGACGCAGTCTAAACGCAGGTAGCGGCGGTACCGCGCAAATGGCAGCCGCTTCGGCGTTGTCGTCCAAGACCGTGGTGGACACGACCGCTTTAAGCTCAGCCGATCCAAAGTCAAGCACAGTCCCTTCGGCCTCTGTGTTTGCGGTCATGATCAAGAAGTTCCCCCTGCGAACCCTGTCAGCCCACGGCACAGACTATCTTGCCGTTCTTCGCGTGAGCGCCATTCCTGAGACGGACGCCGAGCGAGCCCAACTCTTTGATCTGGCGAGCGGGCTGATGCGCGAAGCGGCGGAGCTGTCCAAGGCCGCCAAGGTCCCCGTCATGCGCATGATCTGGGACTTTGGCAACCTCCCGCTCGACCCTCGGCTCAACATCCCAAAGGAGTGGACCGAAGATAACAAAGACTTCATGCGGGCAGGACTCGTTCGCTCTGCGGTCATCGTGCGCGACCTGGTGAGTAAGAAGCTTGTGCAAACATGGCAGGGCGTGATGGGGGGAGTGGCCGATTTGCCTCCTTCCAGGATCTTCCGCGACAACAAAAGCACGACCATCAAAGGCATTACGTACTCGTTGGGTGCATGGGATGCGTACAACTACGCTGTCCGCGGCGAACGAGTCGGCAAGTTCGACCAGGCGAGCCTAGCTCGGGTGCTGTCCGACGCCGCGATCCGCAAGGGATACCTGGCTCCCTGGCGTGCTCCGCTGTTGGGATGACCTCGTCGGTCATTGGTCGTCGGGCGGCGGACAACGCGTGACTTGGTACGATCAATCTCCGTGTGACCACAAACCAAGATCTTTGCCGTCCACGTCTGTGCGTTGTGCGTGCACCGAACCCGTCCGCATGTCTGGCGAATCGTCGCTTCCAGGTTTTGGGCTGGCACCCACTGTTGATTTTACTCGCATCGTATTTGTAGAAGCCGAGGACGACGGCGACGACGTGTGGCCCGTCCGATGCTACTGGTGCTCGCGCGTCATCGATCCTCTGTGCCGCCCGTATCACCGAGAGCTGCGCCGGGTTCGTGCCGAGTGGGAGTCTCGTGGACAAATCGCTCCCACGCGAGACGGCAAGTGGCCCGAAGGCATTGCACTTGATCGCGTTGGTCTTACGCGAGAGTGCTGCCGTCTGGCCCCGTAGTACCGCGACGCACTCGCACAGCATCACCCACTGCCTCCGGCCGTAAACACGCTCTTTAAACAGAGAGACGGTTCCTGGTCGCTGTCAGAACACGGTGGATCCGCGTCATGCTCGGGGTAGGCAGCACGATCCGGTCCGCGTACGGTGATTCGCGTCTCCGACCTGACGCGAGCCACTCCTCCCATCATGCCGACGCTAGCGGCCGACTCGCCGGGCACGCCGGGCACGCCGGGCACGCCGCAGCCGCCGGAAGACCTTGGCGCGCCGTCATCAGCTGCCATGACCGATCCCGGGCTATCGGGCTTTTGCGGAGGCACCTTGAGAACATTGGCCTCAAAGGGAACGGTCCCGAGTGGGCAGGGCCAGTCGAGCTCTTCGTGTACTTTGAATCCCAGCGCGATTCAGACTCCCTGGCCGTCCCCGGAGGCCTAGCAGCCGATACCAGGGACGGGCAGGTCGCGATGGGGTCCGCCGCTGGAGGAGGAGGCAGCCAAGATTCCCATGGTGGACCGGACCGGACGGCCGGCTCTAGCAGCAGACGTAGCGGGTCCGGCGGCACTGGGCACCAAGCGGCCGCGCACATCCGGGGCTGCGTCTGCGGACCCCCCTCCGTCAGCCTCTACTACAAGAACCTTCACACCGCCATCACGCGCCTCCAGATGGGGGTGAAGGATGCCGACTTCCGCAACGTCAGCATCGCAGTCATCCTCGGATCTGACTCCACGCGATTCCAGCGCCTGACTAACAAGGGGAAGCAAGAGCTTGCCAAGGACAAGAGAACGATGCAGTACCAGAAGCATACGGACGCGTCCGTGGCCCGTGTGGAGAAGCGAGGAGATTCGGTTCGCATGGAGCAGCACGAGCGGTGTCCCAGCTGCAAATCCCTCGATACCCGTCTCAACGACGCGAGCGTCAACGCCTCGCTGGGCATGGACGAGGGCAACGGTACTACGCTCTATTGCAACAACTGCGAGTTCGTCTTCGCGATCACCAAGAAGTGACCTGAGTGCGCACATCCGCTGCGCCCGAGATTGGATCGCGCTCATGCAGGAGTCGACGACCAAGACGACTGCAAGATGGCACTTGCTCATGAAAGAATCGAATCGCTGCATGCTGGGTGGTGGTCGTCCTCATCCCAAATCAAAGCCTCGTGTGGGGCGTCGGTCCGGAGCCTGCATGGGAGTGCTGTTTGCGCCCGTCAGGGGCGGGATTCCAGCACCTCCTTCGGCAACCGAGCTTGAGGAGCTGAGTGACTACGCCAAGAAGGCTCTGAGCGCAGCCAAGCGCTATGCAAGGCGGCGACAGACGGCCGCCGCAGGTGGAGGCGGCGGCAGTAGCGGGCCAGTCAGCCGGGGTATGCGCAGCTATGACCACCGCCAGGACGACGACACCCTGGAAGAAGAGGCCGACTTCCGAGATCAGGTGCTTCGCGCAGGTGGGGTCAAGCTGGACTTTGAGGTGGACGAGTATCCAGAACCCGAGGACGATGACGATGATGGTGAAGAGGAGGACGGCGAGGAGGAGGAAGACGGCGAGGAAGAAGACGGCGAGGATGGTGAAGAGGAGGACGAAGACGAGGACGACGGCGAGGAGGAAGACGGCGAGGAGGAAGACGGCGAGGAGGAAGACGGCGAGGAGGAAGACGGCGAGGAGGAAGACGGCGAGGA
>Ga0075110_1000156_pt1 | contig 35456 bp, 33 predicted proteins | sample AntAceMetag02UK8_FD_69799 | JGI IMG/M metagenome (GOLD analysis project Ga0075110, IMG submission 69799) | Saline lake microbial communities from Ace Lake, Antarctica - Antarctic Ace Lake Metagenome 02UK8 | ecosystem: Environmental > Aquatic > Non-marine Saline and Alkaline > Saline | place... | reverse complement strand
TAAATTTGGAGAAAAAAAAAGAGCCTATTTTAAACTTTTAAAAGTAAATAATAGAAAAATACCAAGATTTTATATATAAAAAAAACTACATAGCAATGGAAAAAGAAGAAAAAAAATCAACCGCTACAATAAAGCCTGTTAATAACTACAAATTTGAAGACACATTAGAGGCTTTTAAGCAAATGGATAGCATAAGGAAAAGTAAGTCTATAAGCGTGGCTGAAATAGCGTTAAAACTAGGTTTGCAGAAAAGCGCATACTACCGCTATTGCTCGGAATACGGTAGTCAAAAAATACCAAGACCGAGTATCGCTATTGTGAGGAAATATGCTAATTTATTTGGGTATAAATCGTGCATTTACCTATCTAAAAGAGTGTTGAAAAAAAAATAGTGAAGTCGAGAAGTAATATCAATCAAAATTAAGACTATGAATTTTATCCAAATTGTGATAATGTTAATATGGGTTACGCTTCTTATTCTAGGGGTGATGATTATTTATGTTTTGCAGTCTTTGTATGAGGAGCTTAAAAAGCTAAATCAAAAAAAGCGCAACGACACTAAAATATTTTAGTGGTTTTTACTTTAATCAAAAAAAATAAAATGACTGAAAAATGTATGGTTAGTCGGTATGATAAAACTATTTCAGAACCACCATTTGAAAGCAATCAAATTGATGAAATAGATGTTCAAGTACCAAGACAAGATTATTTAGGGCAAAGGCTTTATAGCAATCTGCGTAGAGAGTGCGCTAGGAAGGGCTATGTGTTTAAATTTTACACCTCTTCAGACGAAGATAAATTTAAGTACAATGTATTTGTGTTCTAATTTTTCGCATAAACAAAAAAACAAACTAAAATGAGGGAACTAAAATTCAAGGCTTACGACAAAATAAATTAATATACAAATACGACAAAGAAGTTTTCGCTAAAGAAAATCCTCTTGAAATAGAATGTACTTTAGAATAATAGCGGTGGCAAATTAAATTACAGAATTAAGCACTTATGAAGAAAATAATAAGCGAAAACGCTAAAAATAATGATGTTTTATCTGATGTTGTTGTGCCGAAGGGTGCGGTTTGCGGTTATTGCAATGACACGGGTTGGGATAGTTACCCAAACCACGATACAACACTAAGACCTTGCTTATATTGCAAAGGTAAGGCTAACGAAATAAAAAAAGTATGATAGATTTAAGATTAGGCGATTGCCTTGAAGTAATGAAAACGATTGAGGATAAAAGTATAGACTTTATTTGTTGTGATTTACCCTACGGAAGTACTGCTAATAAATGGGATGAAGCACTTGATTTTGAGTTAATGTGGATTGAGTATAAAAGAATAATAAAAGACGATGGTGCTATTGCTTTATTTGGTACTGGATTATTTGCGTACAAACTCGCATTAAGCAATGAGAAAATGTATAAGTATGAAATAATATGGCACAAGAGCAAAAGCGGAAGTGCTTTTACTGCTAAATACAGACCGATAGCGAAGCACGAAAACATATTAATATTTGGTAAAGGTAGGGTTAAGTATAATCCACAATTAGTAGAGGGTAAACCATATTACAGGAAGCGTAAAGCCAACAAAGGCGATAAGCCAAATAACCATAAATTAGGTGTCACGAGTGAAAGTGAAACTAAAAATGATGGGTTTAGATACCCAAGCACAGTGCAGTTTTTTCAACAAAAATGGCGAAGGCAAGACCAAGTACATAGTACTCAAAAACCTGTTGAATTGATGGAATGGTTAATAGAATCTTACTCAAACGAAAATGACACTATTTTAGATAATACTATGGGAAGTGGAACAACTATGGTAGCGTGTAAAAACTTAAATAGAAACGGAATAGGAATAGAGAAAGACCCGCAATACTATGACGTAGCAGTAGCGCGTGTAGATGGCTAAAAAAATAAAAAAAGTATGATAAGTAATCGAGGAAAAGGGTGGAGATTTACGGACAAAGAGTGCAAGAACGAAGGATGCGTGAATAGATTTATTCAGTACAAAAGCACAGACAAATATTGCTCGGCAAGCTGTGCAGCCAAGTACTTTAAGCCACTAAAAAAAACGCCCTTAAAAAATTACAATACTCCTATTTCAAAAAAACCATCGCCAAAGAAAGCCGCATTCGAGAAAGAGTTCTCAATTGCCAAGAAGCACATTCAAAAAAATCTGATAGAAATGTACGGTGAGGTGTGCTGCGAAAAGTGCTACACTAGCAGCAGTATTAGTTTTAGTACGCATCACATAATATTTAGAAGTGAAAAACCTAGCCATAAAGAACTAAACAACCCGCTAAACTTAATTTATCTGTGCTACGAGTGCCACGAATCGTTTCATAAGGATAAGAAGTCAAGAAACTACCTTATTTCATTTAGAGGGCTAGACAGCCTGTTTAACCAACCAATTTGGGGGTATCAATAGCTTGGCAAATAAACTACGGGTAAAAGTTGCGTACTATCTAAATAATTTATACTTTTGAAAGTATGAAAAACAGACTTGCGCATCATAAAGAGTTGCTTGAGAAGCAAAAATTTCTTATAGATATGGATGCTGATTACACTATAAAAGTTGTCAATGGCAACTATGAGCTTATTTCGGAAATGTTTGCTCACAAAACATTCAAGAAGATTGATTACAGTATAGAGGAGTTAAGGTTTATAAAGAGTGTTCGGCAGTATATAAAGAAAAATGAGATATACTTGATGCCACAATTTCAAGACAATCAAGTGTTTTCAACCGATGTCCATTACGTTCGTGTTGCAAAAGTTCCTATGTTTAAAAATTTCGGAAATGTGTGTGAGGTTGATATCGACCAAGCGTATTGGGAAACAGCGTATCAACTAGGTATAGTTAGTGACGAGATATACGTTAAAGGCTCAAAAGGGAACATATCAAAAAAAGCAAGGCTTACAGCTTTGGGTAGCTTGGCTAAGAAAAAATACAATTACCATTTTAAAGGTGATAAGCTGCTTGATACTATAGTTGAAAAAGAACCTCTTCTTGAGAATTTATGGTTTACGGTATGTAAAAGAGTTTCTGATGTTATGCATAAAGTTATTGCAGAACTAGGCTCTGACTTTATTTTCTATTGGGTAGACGGCATCTATTTTAAAAATACGCCCGAAAATGTTTCCAAAGCTATGAGCGTATTTATAGATAGCGGGTATAACTCTAAATTTAGAAAAATAAATCAAATTTACTTTCACGAGATGGGATTTACCGTTAATGACTACGGTGACATTACGAGAGAGTTTAGTTACCCGAATTATGGAAAAGAGGGAGCTAAGATAGATTATGCTGAAAATTTTAAGCTTGCGAGTGCGGCAAATAAGATAATCAACAAAGAAATAGACCTTGTTGATAGATTGAAGAGGAATATGGAGAGCGAGCTTAATGAGCTAAAGTAGTACGCAAACACACAAACACACAAGCTATGGAGATTAACACGTTAACGCTATCAAATGATTTTTCGGATAGTAATTTTAGACAATTAGGCTTCGTTAGGGATATCCACTCTAAAGATTACGAACTGTGCTGCCAATATAAGCACTATAAATACGCCTGCAAAAGAGTCGTTTTAGTTGTTTCGCTAGAGCTTGATAAGGTTTACGCCTTGATAGACGTAAAGGACTACAACGAAGAGGGTGAGCAGATATCGAAAACAAGCAATACGCTTCACTTTACTGTGGATACTATTAGCGAATTGATTCAGCTTATACGAATGCTGCAAAGACAGAATATAAACTTCCAAAAGTAAATAATATGACATTAAAAGAAACTTTACAAAGTATAAAAACAGAGGGTGTTGCTACGCCTGTCAAGTCGGTAAAACCGATAAAACCAAAGAAGAAGGGTAGGGGCAGACCGTCTGTTAGCCATAAAAAAACAAAGCTAAACAAGATTCTTGCGGCTAGAGGAATGACGAGGAAAACGCTTTACGATAAGATTGCAGAAAAATATCCCGATGAACCTATTAGCCCCGATGCGTTAAGCCGAATAATAAGCGGCAGTCGTCAGTATTATTCAACCACCACTTTATTCCGTATATGCGGTGCTTTAGGAATTAGTCCAAATATGTGCTTGGATTGGGAAATGGAAATATACGGTAAATCAAAAAAAGGATGAATAAGGAACTGCAAGAGTTATATAAGAGAAGTACCAAGGAGTTTGGTGTTTGGTCTTACTTATGGATTTTCTCGGACAAGGGCGAGGTGTCATTTACTTATAATGATTTATCGTCTAGGTTTCGCATACCCTCAAGCACGCTACACCGAATAATTACGAAGAATATTTATGCTTGGTCAAGCGTAGGTGTAAACGTTTCGATTTACAAAGGTGAATATAATAATCACGTTATATGTTTCAAGAAAAAGAAAGCGGCTAACAGCGCTTGCTTGTTAGCTCCTAGAAATGAAGAGTTGTATGTTTTTTTAGAAGAATATTATGCATCTATAGACTTTGATTATCCCGATATGCCAAAACACAAGAGGTATATTGAAACCATTATTAAGAAGCTAACCAAAGCAATGATTCTAAGAGGTACGCCTATTAATGACGAAACTATTAAGGCGACCTTTAAAATGTTTGTAAGCGGCATTGACGGTTGGTGGAGAGAGAACGGAAATATTACTCTTCCGCTAATAAGCAGGCATTTTACGAAATTATTAAATCAAGTTAAAAATAATTCAAATGGAAAAAAACGAGATAATTATTCAGTCGCAGCAAAACAAGCTGATGAAATTGACTTCGGCAAACTTACCCGAAAGCAATAAGAAGTGCTTGCAGCTTTGGTATGGCACTAAAAAAGTAGCTGTATATGAATCCGAAGAGCTAAAGAGCTTATTTAAATTTGTCTTGGCGCTTTGCAAGTTGATTGGTGTCACCGAGCCGCCCGAAAAAGAAATTATAGTCTTACTAATTGACCACCTACAGGAGCATCATAAGGATTTTTCGACTGAAGAAATACGAAAAGCTTTCAGTATGGCAACAGCGGGTAAGTTGAATTTTGAATTTAATCATTACAACCGCCTAACACCACAATTAATTAGCCGCACACTAAACACCTATAAGGCTTGGCGCTCTAAAGAAATACTCAGTTATGAGCATAACATATCTGCCGAGGAAGCTGAAGCTGAGAGAGAGAGTAATAAGCTTTCAGAAGAAGAAGCGCTCCTTAAGAATATTAAAATAACGGTAGACCTTTATAAGAGGTTTGAGGACAACATTGGCTTAAGCGGAGATGTAATAGCAATAAGCGAATCGGTGATTGATTTCGGTAATTTATCTTTTCATTTTTTAAAGTCAATACATTTGATTGCGTTGGTCGGCAATACCGAACAAAGCATCATTTCTAGGGCAAAAATTCTAGTGTCTAAAGAGCTTCATAAAACTAAAAGAGCTAAAAAAATATCTGCTATACTAAGTGACGATTCTAGCTACGAAGTTCAGCGTATGTGTAAGAAGATAGTTTTAATTGACTACTTTAAGCATATATATTCATCTAAGCTAGATTTAGAAGGGCTGATAAAGGAGAAGTTAGTTGATAATCACATTTACATAAAGGCTTTACAATTGGAAAAATGAAGGCAAAGTTTAGCGAAACGAAGATTTCTGAGAAATTAATATTCTATGCAGGATACAGAATACGTATATGCATAATAAGGTTTGAACACAATAAATCGGTTAGCGAGCAAATGATATCCTTTATAGCAAAAAACACAGAGGGAGTACCATTGTGTGAGATTTGCTTAAATTAATTTGTATTTTCAGAAATATATATTATATTTGCATCTCATTATTAATTAACACACAAGCAAGATGATAAACAGTTCAGAATTAAAGGACGATAGCGTTGAAAAACTTTTTTGCATTCCGTTCGAGGGTTTAACTCAAACTCCAATGGTACAAGAGGAAGCAGAGATATTTGTAAGTCTATCCTTGTCGGAAAAATCAAACACGAAAAAATCCTTAGACTTAAAAGCATTTCCGTCTCAAAACTATCAAATTTTAGTTTCAAGCCTACAGAGCGGTAGATTTGAGTTTGAGATAACAGAGGAAGCTGCTATTATGGTTTCAGTTATGTGCGGGAGCATAGGAGATGTTATTATGTATATGGCGTATTTACAGTATCAGTACTTCGTTCACCCTTCCGCTTTAGACAATAAAATTACAATGTCTAGGATTGCGTTCATATTTCCCGCAGGATTCCCTTCATCAAGCGAGTTAAGACGTATGTGGGATTTGCAAAAAGTGGACAACCGAGAGAATGGTTTCGCTTCTGACAATTTATTAGACTATAAAGAGTGCTATAAATCTATATCTTAATGAGAACGTATAAATACATAGGATTATTTGAAAGTTCTGAAGGACACACTTACCATACGGAAGTGAGTTGTAACGGCACAATACAGGCGTTGTTTTTGCTAACCGCTGATGCTATTAGAAGCGGAAAGCACTACCAGTTAAAGACAATAACAGATGAAGACGGCAGGGTTACAAAAGTAGGTAGCATTTTAGGGGTAGGTAAACTGCTTAATTAATAAGAATAACTAAAAAATAAAAACTCACTTGCTTGAAGATAAACGATACAATAAAAGGGAATATATCACGCATATAATACCTGTGATTGAGTATCAAACTGTATCAGCAGTTGTGTTTATTGTAGAGAGTGTATGAGCGGGATGGAAGAAAAAGTCCTCCGCTAGGTTATTACATTCCATAACTGAAATTTGGACAAGTGAGTTTATATACGCTGAGTATTGAAATAATATACTAGGGAATGATGATGGAGTTATTTGCATTATCCAAATATAGGGTTCGATTCCCTTTTGGCGTACAAAAATAAGCAGAGGTAGCTCAGTTGGTAGAGCCTCCGTAGGATGATGTTGTATAATGTTTTCTTGGCGGAAGGTCGTAGGTTCGACTCCTACCCTTTGCTCAAAAGAGTGATATTGATGTCTGAGGTTAATTCCATTGACGACTATTACAATATTAACAGCTATGGTGCGGCAAGTGAATGCAAGACAAGCTTGTGTAAACGCATCAAAGAAATTATGTTGAAAACAAACTTTCAACAATATATAATACGGGTTTAATATAAACTTTTAAAAGTAAAAAAAAAGAGCAATATGCAAGTAGTTACACAGTCATTTATAAAGCAGCTTTTTGAATACAAGATGGGCGGGGGTTGCGGTCTTCGTTTTGAGGCTAGTTATGTTAACAATATAGAGTTTCCGTCAACGGCAGCTATGAACTTAGGTAGTTGGTTTGAGTTTAAGTGTACGGGTCAAACGACTAAATTCGGTCATACTCCAATACCCGTTAGGCTTAAAGCCAAGAAGCTTACTAAAAAGCAGACAGACGAAGGTTTGCTGCAAGAAGACCAAGTTGGGGAGTTAAGTAAGAAATACAGCGATGCTATGAAGCACGTAGAGAGGTTTAATGAAATGCTAATCGAGAATGATTATGAGATTATTGGAACGGGCGTAAGATTAGAGGATAAAGCTTTAGGCATTAAAGGTGACGTAGATATTGTTGTTAAAAAAAGAGGGGAGGATAAAGTTAGATTTATAGACACAAAATTTTCGGGTCTTCTTGATAATAAATGGGATGACTTAGGGTGGGCTGACGAGAGTTTAGAGTATAAGGACAAGCTGATGATTCAAGCGGTTCATTATAAGATGTTAGGCAAGGCTGTGTACGGGTATGAACCCGAATTTTATTTTTGGGTTTTTTCGTCTACAAATACTACCGATTGCAAAAACATAAAAGTTGTTGTTAACGAGGATAGATTTAACGAGCATAAGATAATAATTAAGAACGCTCGTGACGAGTTTGAAAAGTCACAGAAAGCGGGGTGGATTGCTAGACCGACTCCCAAAAGGTGCGGTACTTGCACTTTGGCTGATAATTGCCAACACAAGGTTGAGCTTCCTTCAGAACAAATTGTATACTATTAAAACATTAAAAGATAGATTATGAAAGTAAATATAACATTACAAAGATTGATATATAATATTCTTGTAACCCACAAAGAGTCGAGAGAAAGTTGGCTGCTGACCATCAAGACTGTTCATCAAACGGAAATGACAATTAGCGGCATCCCTATTCAAGATTACTTTTATGCTGTTTTTGACGAACGCTTAAGTAACCTTAATACAATAAAGCGGGTTTGGTCAAAAATTCAAGAGGATATACCGAAGCTAAGAGGTGAGAACTACGCAGATAGACAGCGGCAAGGCGGTCAATATAAAGCCAATGAAGTAATTGACTATAATCAAATATCTTTGTTTGAAAAAGAAGAACTTACAACTATATCTTTGAAGTGAAAAAATGCAATTACAGCGGAGCGTTAGCATTACACTTAATACTTTCAAAAGTAAAAAATAGCATACTTTTAAAAGTATAAATAAAACTCATTAAATCTTTATATATATTTGCGTATATTTGAAGCCCATCTAAACACACAAGCACTATAATGTCATCAATTAAAGAACGTACCGATATAGCAAAGGCTAATCCTAGAGATGTTAAGGCTGTGCTGAACGAAGTCGAAAACCTATCTACCCTTAGCGAAGAGGTTGCTCTGTCTTGCTTCTACGTTCTGATAAAAGAAAAAAAGCCATTTATAGGAATATCCGTTAGGCTTGCCGAGCTTATTGCTAGTTCTTGGGGTAACATACATTCGGGCGCTAGAATCATAAGCAAAAACGATAAAGAGGTAACGGTACAAGGGTTTGTTCACGATTTTCAAAAAAACTCAATTTTCACGGTGGAAATTCAGCGACCAATATTCGGTATGACTTCGGAGCAATTAATGAAACAGACAAGTGCGGCATCTTCAATTGCATTTAGAAATGCTGTTTTTAAAGCCATCCCCGCTTCTTTGATATCTTCAGTAGTATCCAACATTAGGCATTATGTACTGAGCAGAGAATCAGACCAAGATAATAGCCGTGTAAAAAGTATGGTGGAATACTTTAAAAGCAAGGGAGTAACGTCTAGTCACGTAAGTTCTCTTTTAAGTAAGAGCGTTGTCTTTGATGCTGATAATATTAATTTGTCAAACGAAGATTTGTTTTTATTGGTAGGAATTAAAAATGCAATAGAAGAAGGAGATACTACGGTAGGAGAGGTGTTTAAAATGGAAGGGGCTAAACTTAAAAAGGCAAGCAGATTTAATTTCTCAACGGAAAGCGACACCGCTAAACCCAAAGACACCCGTAAGGATAGTGAATTAAATGAAGTGAAGATAAAAGAAAGCCTTACTGATAATGCCGAAGTAATTAAAGCAAAAGAACCCGCTGATTTGAAAAGTAGCATCTCTAGCCTTGGTGATAGCTCAGTAAGTAAAAAAGAAACCGTTAAGGTAGAAGAAGTAGAGCCTGTAATTCCTGCATCAAAGAAAAGAGGAAGAGGGAGACCGAAAAAAGTTTAGGGAGAATATCCCTTAAAGATGCTTTCTAGGTGAAAGCGCCTACCTATCGCCAATAGGGGAGTCTCGCAGAAATGCGGGGCTTTTTTTGTATAATAAACCCCGACAAAGAAAACCATTAAGAAACTTCATCGGGGTCTATATCACTCCAACTAACACTAACCTCAAAGATTAGCAGAGCGAACACTATGGTATAGTGATAAAACAAAATTAACCAATAAAAAGAAACCCCGCCAAAATAAGTTTATGACGGGGTTATTTTGTTCGCAGAATTTAGAAGTTAACACACAAGCTATGAAACTACGAACAATATCAAATAAGTAATAATTAAGACACGGAAAAGAACCCTTCTTTTGGCACTCTTGTTCCGCTAATAGTAAATGCGATTTGCCTGTTGTTAGCTTCAAATTGCTTTACGTCTTCAAAGTTTTCTTTGACATACCTAATAAGCGCATCTTTTTTCCACGACTTAGAATATGCGGTTGATACGAGTTTAGAATAGGAAACTTTAGGCTCTTTCTTAGCAGCTTGTAGCGCTTGCTCTGCTCTTTTAGCCGCTTTGTCAGCCGCTACAGATTCTTTTTTCTCTTTATCTGCCTTAGCTTTAGCTTCCTTTTCAGCCTTTTCAGCCTCTATTAATCGAGCTGACTTTTCGCTTTTTTCGCTCTTGGCTAATTCAGTAGCCTTGTTTTCGCTAGTTTTTTTAGAGTTAGCCTCTTTGTTTGATTTTGCCATAGTTTTTTTTGTAAGGTGTGTATGGGATGAACAAATTTAATAAAAAATAGAAAATTACTTGTATTTTTGTTTCAAATTATTATTTTATAAATATAACTCTAAATTTAGAAACAATGAGTGGATTAGTTAAATTGGCGATATATGGTGGGGCAGCGTTCCTAGCATATAATTATTACACAAAGAGAAAGGCGAAAAGAAGTATTATAGATGCAGCGGAATCTACTACTGCAAATACTAACGAAAACAAAGGGCTTTTGGAGGATGCAGGGATGCAAGAACTAGGCGAAGAGGGTATAGCGTTAAGGGGTGGCTTTGTTGAATCTGAAGGTTGGGATTCTGACACGCTTACAGTAGGAATTTAAAAATGACCCTGCCTATTAAAAAAGGGCTTTTTGTGGGCGATTCACACGATAACGGTGGAATACCTTCAAAGGTCAAGGAGACGGGTCAGCTTATAGAGATAGAAGGCGATGAGTATTATATTTGTCGTGAAGCTTATAATTCTAGTGATGTTTATAGTTTTGAAAGCAAAACAAATAAGCAAATACTTGAGCATATATATAAGAAACACTCGTGCAAGCTGAATCAATCGCTTATGGCGGCAGGGGATTTTATTGTCTGTAAAGTAGTAGTTTTAGATAAATCAAAACATTCTAGAGAGGGTAGTGTAAAGCAAATTTTAAACGAAATGCAAGGCGAGAAGTCTTGCAAGGTTGAGAACGGAGGTAGCTCTTTTAAGTTAGGAGGGGTGTTTCGCACTATAACAAGAAAAGACGGAACTAAATACAACGTGAAAGTTTACTCTGACAAGGAACTTGCGCAACGTGCCGACAAGAAAAAAGAATCGTTAAGAAATATTGCTAAAAACATTAAATTATTACGGAGTAAAGTAAATTCTGATTTAAGTTCTAGTGATGAGAAGACTTTTTTAACCGCCTTGGCTGTATATACAATGCTCGAAACAAGTGAAAGGGTTGGGAACAACGAATCAGCTTCTAACGGTCACTTTGGAATAACAGGGCTAAAAAGAAATCACATAATCATAAACGGTAGTACTGTAGCTTTTAAGTATACAGGAAAGTCGGGGGTAGACCACGATAAAAAAATCACCAACAGTAGGTTGGCATCTGCATTATCTAAAGCTAAATCTAAATCCTCTTCGGAAAACATATTTCAGACTAGTGATGGTTTTAGTATTAAAAATGACAGGATAAACAGATACCTTAACTCTTTAAACGTAAGTGCTAAAGATATAAGGGGCTACTCTGCAAACAAATGGATTGTAGCTAAGTTAGCTAGATTGTCGCCCGAAGATTCAGAGTCAAAAAGAAAAAAACAGTTTAACGAAGCCGCAAAAGAAGTTGCTGAAAAAGTAGGTCACGGTGTAGCCACATTGAAAAAACACTACCTATTACCCGAATTGCAATTGCAATGGATTGAAAACGGAAAAGTTATTGACCTTGCTAAATTCAAAGACCAAAAACTAGTTTACGGGGGCGCAGTTAAAACTGATGCTCAAAAGAAAAAGGTAGGTACGGTTATGAAGGAGTTTAAAGATAAGGAGCTAAAAACCTCTCACGGAAAAAAAGTAACCGACAGAAAACAAGCAGTTGCTATAGCGTTAAGCGAGGCTAGTAGGATTAAAAAAGATAAAGGCGGCAAAGTGAACAGCGGTTGGTTTAGTGGTGAATTAAATTTTTTAAATTGGTAATATGGTGTATTTATTTCTTACGGTTATAGTATTTCTTTTGATTTTAAACATTAAGGTAGGCGTGAACATTTACGAATTGCTTAGTCAAATTGTGAGTGAAATTAAGAAATCAAACAATTAAATGAAATGGCAAGAACTCTTACGGGTAACGTAACGGAGTCATCGGGGCAACCTACTTACGGAGCTAGTGTTTACATTACCGATTCAGCATCTAATCGTTTATACAGCAATGAGAGCGATGTGCGTACAGACTCTAGTGGAAATTTTAGCATTAGTCTGCCTGCTGAAAGCGGGAATGAATACAGATGGCTTAAAGTTAAAGATTCCACTACCAATAATATAACCGAGTCAAAAATAAAAAACTCACAAAGCGCTTACACTTTTAGCGGGTCGGATTTAGGCGGATGGACAGCAAACTTGGACGAAGCTACGGTTACGGCAAAAACCTCAAAAACAATCTGTGAGGAACGGGGAGGTGCTTATAATCCAACAACTAAAGAGTGCAAGTCTAAAACTAAATGGGGTCTATATGCTATTGTGGGCGGTGTAGGAATTTTGGCTATAGGATTAATAATTTACGGGGCAACTCGAAAAAAATAAAATATGAAAGAAGGAACTTTATTTGACCAAGTAGAATCAGAAAACATTAATCTCGCTAGATTGGAAGACTTGGACGATATTACCGTTGGTGATAAAGAGGGTTTTGTGATTGACAATGATGTTGACAATGAAGAAATTATAATTGAATTTGAAGATGGCGAGATTGAAACATATAGTTATACGGAGCTAAATAAATTACTTAATAACGACAAAGAAAAGGACTTTCAAGATAAGGGCTTGGATGCAGGAGAAAGCTATTGGAAAATAACCGTTCAGATAGCCGTAAAAGGCGATGTGCTTAGAGGTAAGGAAGGGAAGGTTTTTAGCCCTATGCGTTGGGATGATGTATCAGAGAATGCCCAAGTAATAGTAAATGGAGAGTGGGGGGGGCTGCATACGGTTCTAGCGAGGTATTCTAAATCAGACTTAGATTACGTAGGAGAGTATAAGGTTGGCGGTAATTATATGAAATACGACAGCACGGGTAGAGGCTCGGACTCAAATGTACTATATTATATGGTTACTAAAAAAGGTGATGAAAATGAAGGTAAAATTGGTAAAAACGTGGGGGCGAGTAATCCTTTGTATTATAATAAGTTGCCTTATGTTATATTAGATTTTAGTCAATATGGACTACCTAATAAAAAATATGATAGAAGTGAAGTTACCGATGAGGGATTTGATGATGATGCCATACTAGGAGAAGGCGGAGATATGGCAGAGAGGAAAGGGTGGAGTAAAAATGACGTTGACTTTGATGATGAAGGTAAATTAATACACGCCTCAGACAAATCGGAAGAAGAAAAGAGAAAAATTCAAGCGGAATTTGACAGAGATATGAAAAACTTAGGTAATACACGAATGGAAGAAGGCGGAGCTTTAGATAAAGAATTTAAGTTTGATACAAACTTTGTTATATACGTACCTAGCACTACCAATGTAGGGAGCAAAATTCACTCAACCGAAATGGACGTTAGGGTAAAATCTGTAGGTAAATTTGTAGCCGATAAGTTTGGAGGATTTACTAAAACCGAAACAGGGGGCGGATACAAGGCAATAGACGGAGACGTTATAGAAGAGGACATTGTAAAGGTTTCTGTTTTTGCCAAAGACTTTGATTGGGATAAGCAAGAAGGAGAGGTTGTGAAAAAAGTAAAAGAGTGGGCAAAACAATGGGGGCAGGAAGCTATTGGTTTTGAATACGAGGGCGACCTTTACTATATAGATGAGGAAGGTAAATTTGAAGAAGGCGGTAAAATTGTGGTTTATGGAACGAAAGCCGAAGTGAAAGAAATGTATCTTGATTACGTGAATAACTTTTTATCAGTAGAGAAGTTTGCGGAACACTACGGTATATCGGAGGAAAGAGCTAATAGAACTATAGAAATAGGCAGAAAACACGCAGAAAATGACGGTCACTTCGCAAGGGGTGGAGAGATAAATTCAACAGTAGATGCTTTGAAAAAAGGAGATACCATTAGCATTGAGTTTGGAAGCTCTTTTAGTGATGGAGCGAAAGTTACTCTTAAAGTTAGAAGCAGAAATAAGATAAAAAAAGGTACAATAGATAAGATTACGTTTGAAAACAAAGACAAGCCAAATACAGTAAGATATTACGCCTACGAAAGAGGGAAGGGTGTTTGGGGTTTTGCGAAAGGAGATATGGCAATTTCAAATGTAAAAATTATTGACACATACGCAGAGGGCGGAATAATCAAGGTTGGTAAAAAGTATGGAGATTGGGCTATAACACAATACAAACCTATTACCAATGATGATTTAGGTGGTCAAAATGATGGGTATTTGAAATTAGTTAATCAAGATACTTTTAATGAAATAATAATAAACAATGACAACGCATTAAGAGGTTCAAAATGGTTTACTAATAGCGTAAAAGGTATTCGCATTTCAGATAAAAAACTAACCGTAGTTATAAATAAGTCTATCAAATCCTTCTCTTCTTCATACGCAGAGGGCGGTGAGATAAAAAATCATTCTGAGATAGTAAGTGTAATTAATAATAGCGGTACATATATGGATTTGTATGATGCAAATGACGACCAAACCATTATGTATCAAACAAGAGAAAACGGAAGCGTGGGAGAAGAATCGGCATCTCAGCAAGATATTGATGAAGCACATCGTTTACAGAAAATAGTTAAATCGAAATTTAATAATATTGTAACCAATGTTGAGGTAGTTGATGAATGGGTGCATCTAAATATTAGACCAATAAAGGAAGTTAAATATAGATACCTCTTTCATAAAAAAGGTGGGTTCACGGAAGCCTTTAATAGTTTTGAGGAAATGCTCAAAAAAAGAAAAACCTTTATTAAGGGTGTTGATTGGAAAAAAGTTAAAAAGCAACTAGATGCCATAACAAAATATCCTAACAATAAATTTACAGGATGGTATGAAAGCGACAATATTTTAATATCTAAAATCGGGGAGAAAGGAAATAATTGGGGGTATGATTTTTATGTTTCAAAGCAAAAAGAAGAAGAAGAGTACGCAAAAGGCGGCTCTACATACGCAGAGGGCGGTAGTGTTGACGTAGCGAACACCATTCTAAAGCAAATAGGAGGAAGAAGAGCGTTAGTAATGTTTACGGGGGCTAAGAACTTTATTGCCCTACCTAACGGAGTCTCATTTAGAATTGGAAACAGAAGCATAAATTACGTAAGAATAACTCTAAACGGAAAAGATTTATATGATGTTGAGTTTGCTTTGGTAAGAGGTTCTAAAATGACCAATAAAAAAGAATTTACGGACGTTTATTCAGACCAATTAAAAACAACATTTGAAAAAGCAACGGGGATGTATCTATCTTTTGAGAAAGGCGGCATATTAAGTAAAGATGAAGAAAGCGACTTTAATAAGTGGATTAAGGACGGAAACGCAAACGAACAATCAGACAATGTTTGGGTTGAGCAGACTACTCAATACAAGAAGAAATTCACCCTTGACGAGCTAAGAACGTTCTTTAAGAAAGAATATCTTTCATACGCTGAAGGCGGCTCAATAAAAGGAAGGAACAACAAAACAGGGGAAACTTTTGGAGTTGTTATCGGGTCAAAGAAAAATGCAGACGATTATACCGAAGACGGTAAAAGCGTTAACGTCCGAACAAGCTATGGTAGCAGAATATCAGAGAAGCAGTTCATTTTTGATAAGGACAATAATTTACTGCAAATAATTGACTTTGGTTCTAGCAAGGAGGGCAACCCCGACACATCGGGCGGAAGTAGCGTAAACATAAACGCTAATAGTAAATCAAAAAGCATCAAAGCAATTGTAGAGAGAGGGTATAACAAAGGTTTTGCCACAAAAGTAGTTGACTACATAGGGGAGTCGGATAGCTACGCAAAAGGAGGTTCTACTAAGGCAAAAAACGGAAAGGTAGTAAGTTTTGATTTTACAGAAAATACTGAAGTACTATTAATAATTGACGGTAAAGGGGAAGAAGACTTTTTCAAAAAAGGCGAGGGATTTAATAATATTGAAGTAATCTCGGAAACAGAGAGCAAGTACCTCTTACAAGACACGAGAGGGTATGTTTATGAAGTTCCAAAAAAGTCAGTCAAAATTGTAAAAGCCTACGGAGAAGGCGGAGGTATAGATTTAGTTCACGTTTACGAAAAAGACGGGTCGTTATACGGTACGGGTGAAATAGAAAAGAAAGTAAAAGGAAAAACCTACGTAAGATTTGATGCCCAAACAGTTAAGGCTTTTGACCACGAACAAGTTAAACCTATAATGAAGAAGGGCGGGGCTATAAAAAGCGAATACTTTAAAGGAGGGCTGTCATTTTTAAATTGGTAGAATATGGATAGCAGAATTGACTTCTATGAAACTTATTTTAAAAACCTAAGCCCTACTACATTTGTTATTAAGCAAGAGGGCGGTAAAATTATAATTAGTGGATTCGATAAGAAGATGAAAAAAAACTTTAAGACAACCGACATTAAGCAATACCCCGTAAGTCAAGAAGAGTTTAATAATGGCGGTGAAATAAAATCAAGCAAAAATGAAGATGGAAATTGGGCGGGTACTTATCGTGGCGCTACTTTTCAACTATTTCATATTACTAATGATTTAAGTAAAGCAAAATATTGGTATTATAGTTATAAATTGTATAGTCCTATTATGCTAACAGAACAAATATTTTTTTCTGATTCCAATGATGACCTTGAACCACAAGCCACAAAAAAACAAACATTGAAAGAGTTAAAGCGGTCTATTGACAATCAAATAGAAGGTTTTGAAAGTTTTCAAAAAATTCCGAAAGGCGATACTCTAAAAAAAGGTGGCGAAATCAGCAGCTATTTTAAAGGGGATTTATCTTTTCTTAATTATTAAAATACAAACCCTAATGCAATTAAGTCTTATGGTGTTAAAAATAAATATTAAAGAGACAAGAGCGAGGGGCGAATTAGACATTCTGATTCATAATGGTACATTAACGAAGTAAAAATGGTAAATTTGTGTGATTCCAAATTGTTTTCTAGCTACAGCAATAGCTATACGTTTGCAGGGTTAGTTGGCTTAATGAAAAAATATATGCGCTATCCTACGGGTAAAATAAAATTGACGACACTAAATACAACTTATTAAATTATGGCACAAGAGAAACAAGTAACTACTATAGAGGGTAAGGTAACAATAGATTCTGCGTTACAATTAATTAGATACGATATACCCTGTCTAATTCTAGGTAAATCTTCTATAGGTAAGTCTTACACGCTTATCAAGATTACTGAAAAATGGCACATACCTAATCAGTTATTATATATTGGTTCGGAAAAAGCAGAAAACATCGAAGGTATACCAAAGCTTACAGATAGAGGTCAGACTAAGGACGGTAAGGAGAAGGAGATAATGGAATACTTGCAGCCGTTTTGGTTTCCAAACCCCGACACGATTACAAAGTCAGTAATGAACGGGCGTTCGGTATTTGAGCGATTTGTTAAGTCGGCTTGGGATGTAGATACCCTAAAGAAATTCACAATAAACTATATGAACCTTCACTCTATACTAAATGGATTGGAGAATTTACAGTTTACGATATCCGACCTAAACAAATCAACTAAGATGTACGAGGTGGATGCCACGTTGATTGATGAAAACTTTCTTGTGGGAGGGGCTAAAGTTCCAAGGGTATTAAACCCTAAGAAATTATTTACGCTTAAGAAAGATGCCACGCTCGTAGATGCTAACGATAATTCTTATTATAAAAACGACTTAGCTGATTTTTGTGCCTACATAAGAACGGTGCTAGGGTATGGTAATTATTGGTTAATCCTAGATGAAATTGATAAGGTTTTAGAACACGACAAAGACAAGTTCGCACCCCTTTTGCACATTGTACGTGAAAGAACGTTGAAGAATTTTACTATGAAGGACATTAACGAAGGCGAAGGTCTAGGTATTCCTTTAGGTCAATCCTTTAGAGAGGGTGGATACGCAGCAATGGTTGCCGATGTGAATAGATTATTGGATTCGGGAGAAAGCGTTTTAGATACTAGGGTAATTGCGATAGCTAACAAAACTAAGGACATTGAAGAAGCGTTATTTAGAAGATTCTGTCAATTGACAGCAGACGACATTTTAATATGGAGAGAGCAAGACCAAACGCAAGACGAAACTCGCATTACGCAATGCCTAAAGAACATTAAGGAAGGAATGTTTGAGGCTAATGAGGAAGGCGGAAGTCTTATGATTGACGATTCTTTAGTTCAGTACATTAACGAAGTGAACTTGCAATGGGAGTATAATTTTTTACCAAAAATGCTCAATAATTATGACTTGCAAGGGAACTACTTTCGGGAAAATGCAATGGTAAACTATGAACAATCGGCTGAGATGGGTTTTGAGTGGGTAGAAAAGAGAGTTGAGACAGCGTTTTATAATTTATTGGAAAACAATTTTTACGCTGAAAAATATGATATTGCTCTGAATTTATATGATTGCCTTCAGTCGGACTTGTTGAGTCTATCTACAAGCGAAAGTGTCGGAAAAAAGTCTAAACAAGAGGAAGTTAAAGGTATAGTAGGGATATTCGATGATAAGATAAAAGAATTTGGAGGAAACTTATCTTTGGCGGCTAGAGATATTTCCAATGCAGTTCAGAGTAGGTATCCATTCAAGACTGATAAAAATATAGATAAACTGAATTTATTAGAGCTTTGGACAGACAAAGTATTAGAATATTTAGAGGCTTGCGTATATTCCAACCCAACAACAGTATCGCCACTACCTATTGCCAAGTATTTAATTCCTCAGCTAACAAAAGTATTTTTTGGCTCAATTTCGGCTGACGAGCAAACATTAACCGACAACGCTCAAAGTATTATTGAGAGATGGCAGGATTGGTGGGGTAATGTTTTAATGATTGATTCAACTTTTGAGTACGACTGCGATAAGGATACTACCCAAGAGGCTTTTTACGGGGGTACGGAGAGTGACTTATCTAGCTTATCGGTTAGCCAATTAAAGGCTATACAGCCTCAAACTCTTTTCGGTAGCAACGCAAAGCTATGGGTAGATAGCGCAAGTGGTATGCTTATTAAAACCCAAATGGAAGGAGGGCTTCAATTAGCTATACCCTATCTAGCGCAGGCGTTAACTCTTGACGGTGCTAAACGAATATTTGAAGAAAACTTCGGAACAATTGCCTACCTACAAGATAATTTTTCAAAGGAGTTAAAGGGCATCAAGAAAGTATTTGACCAAAAGAAAGCAGAATATGAAAACGATGTTAATAAGAAACAAGCGAGACAAAAATATTACGAAGCATCGGAATTAATAAAAGAAATTCTAGGAGAATAATGGAAGACTTTAAAACAAGCGATGAGTTTTTTGATTGGTACTTAGCTAAGATAGAAAGTTACGCCCCCGACTATAAGGTAATTTTGAATAATGCGTTTACAGACCCGCAAGGTGGCGGCTCATTCTTTTACGAATTATCTCAAAAATTCCCTGTTCTTACGAGCGAGCAAATGACTTTTATGTTTACCGAGATTAGAAGAATATTCAAAGTCCGTTCTAACGTTTTTTTGATTTACGATTCTAAAACAGTAACATATTACTCACGATACAATCCGACAAAAAAAAGATTAGAAATAGGCTGCCCTACTACGGCTTATTGGCACTTGAGATACCCGCCTGTAATAATAGCAGCTATGCAGCACGAGATGGGGCATATACTTAATAGGGATTATAGAGTTAATATTCCGAACCACGTAGGCTGCGTAAATAGATGTATGGATATTAGAATAAATCAACACATAGATAGGGATATGCTTAGAGACCTATTCAATGCGGTTTATTATTTTAAGGTGAAGAAGAATTTCAAGATGCTAGTACCCGAAGAAACGCTGCAAGATTACGGTATGCGATTAAAGAGCTTCGGCACGTATAGTTGGGAGCAAATTCACAAAATGTATCACTTTAATGATAGCGACCCGAAGAAAAAGCAACCAAAGCAACCAATGGAGTATGAATTACCCGAAGTAGGTGATATTGTGTTAATAAATGCTAGTAATAAATACGGTCAAGTTACTGAGGTTGAGGGTGATAAAGTGGAGGTTGTTGAGCTAACAGCGGAAGAGGTAAACGAACACTTCAAAAGTATAGCTAAATGATTTTGTATTTTCAAAAATATATATTATATTTGACTCACACACACAAACAATAGTTATGCAAGAAGAAGAAATGGGAATATTAGGGGAGTTCACTTCGGAAGAGGTTACTATTATCAGACCTCCAAGCAAAGGTGGAAACCCACCACCACCACCACCCGATGAAGATGCACCACCACCACCCCCGACTAACGAGAAGGAGTGGCAAGACCCCGATGCACCAACACCTCCGAGTGATGGTGGAGAAGACGGTGGAGAAGATGGTGGAGAAGATGGTGGAGAAGATGGTAGAGAAGATGGTGGAGAAGAAGGCGGAGAAGAAGGTGGAGAAGGTGGGCTAGAAGAGGAAATTGAAAGAATTTCAAAAGTTATAGAAGACTTACGCAAAAGCGGAGCTAATAACGATAACGAGGATTTGATATCTGAAGATGACGCTCCTAATAAAAAAGATGGTGAAGGTGAAGGAGAAAAAGGTGAAGGTGAAGGTGAAAAAGGTGAAGGTGAAAAAGGAGAAGGAGAAAAAGGAGAAGGAGAAAAAGGAGAAAAAGGTGAAGGAGAAAAAGGTGAAGGTGAAAAAGGTGAAGGTGAAAAAGGTGAAGGTGAAAAAGGAGAAGGAGAAAAAGGAGAAGGAGAAAAAGGAGAAGGAGAAAAAGGAGAAGGTGAAAAAGGTGAAGGTGAAAAAGGTGAAGGTGAAAAAGGAGAAGGAGAAAAAGGAGAAGGAGAAAAAGGAGAAAAAGGTGAAGGAGAAGGTAAAGGAGAAGGTGAAGGTGAAGGAGAAGGTGAAGGAGAAGGTGAAGGTGAAGGTGAAGGTGAGGGAGAAGGTGAGTCTTCAAAAACACCCGCTCAAATAAGACAAGAAAAAGAGCTAAAGGAAATCAAGCTTGAACAGCAAATAGTTCAAACTATAGTTGGATTAGAAAACTCTATTAAGAATGGTAAAGGGGTTCTGACTACTTCGGATATTAGCAAGATTAAATCTAAAATAGATAAATTAGAAAAACTGACTACAAGGTAATGGACACAAAAAAGCTAAGAGATAAATTTGAAGAAATTCAAAGGGAAATTGCTAGAGACATTAATCCTATCTTCAAAAGATTAATCAAGAAGCAAGGAAACCTTCGAGATAGCCAAACTCCCGTAGATTACGAAGAGTTTACTCCCGATTGTGGCATATTTGAACACGCTCCTGTTTTAAGCGAGGAACAAAAAAAAGAAGCTGACGATATGGTTGACGTAATTGAAACTGAGGTTTTAGACGACCCTAATGAGCTTGAGCAAATAAGAGGTATGGCTAAAGCGGCTAGTGTGAAAGGCGAAGCGGGTACAGGCGTAGGAGATAGAAAGGGATTTGTAAAGCTACGTAGATTGAAGTTTCCAAAATGGCTAGACAGTATTCAAACTAACCTAAAAGACTTTTTTAATGTGACCGTAAAAAGGAAGGGTATTGATTGGGAAGAGGCTATTAAAAATACCATTGTCAAACCGAAAGCAAAAATGGTGAATCACGATGACTCTCTTTATGTTTTTATAGATACTTCGGGTTCGATGTGGAATTATACGGACAGAAATGGCGTAGGGCTTTTAGAGCTTTTTGCTTCTTATTTTCCTAAAATAGCGGAAAAGTATAAAGGTCAGATTTGGTTTACTGATTACGCAGAGTATAATGACTCTAATCCTATTAAAAGAGAGATTGATTTAGAAACCCTACGGAAAGGAGATTTTAATGCGAATGAATTTGCAATGGGCGGGTATGGCGGTACTGCCTTTTGGGGAGTATGGCAATACTTTGACAAGAAAGTAAGAGAAACGAGAGCAAAGAACCCCGAAGCAAAGACGATGTTGCTTTTCTTTTCCGATATGGAGGCTGACTTTGCTAAGTATCCCGAATTAATATTAGACAAAGAGGTGATATTTGTTACCGTAAGAGGTAAAGGACAAAAGCTTCTAGCGGTAGACGGATTAATAGATGGGAAAAAAAGAAGATTAATATTTGCCGACACTAAACCCGAAGAAAAATAATATAAAATGAAGCTAAATAGAAACCAACAAGTAGTACAGTTCTTAAACTCTATCGAAAGTAAGAATGAGTATTTTGCTACTCTATCAGACAAGTCTTATTTAAGGCTTTATGATGCGTGTGACGATTTTCATTTAAGAACAAGAATAATTAAGTCAGCTTGGGAATATCTGTCGTCTCAATTTTCGGCTTTAGGTAATTTAAAAAGCACAATCAACCCCGTTTCTATTTTGCATACAAATGCGGGTACGGGCAAGGTTTTAGCAGACTGCCCTTCCGATGCCACGCAACTCACGGCTATTAATAACGATGTGCTGTGTAAAAAGATTTCTGATTTATTAAATCAAAACTCTGCTATTGATTTTAGGTACACATCTGAAATAGGAGATATAAGTGAGTATTTCATAATGGGAAATAAAGGAAACACAAGGGAACACGATATTGTGTTTACTCAACCCTTTAAAACCACGTACTATAAAGATATTGACAGCACTAGAGTTGGCTCTTATGACTACTTAGAGTATTATTCCGTAAGAAGCTTAGACTTTTTAGTTAAAGGGGGCTATCTTTGTGTGTTTGCTCACCCGAATAAATTTAATATTTTAAGAAATAACAAGGATTTACTCACGCAATCTAAAGAAGTTTTTGCTTATCACAATCCTAGCAAAATGGACGAATACGGTTGTTTAATATTTAAAAAGAATTAACTATGGGATTTATGACACCTAATTTCGGACTTAATAAAGAGCGGGATGCTGAAATAATCAGCCCCGAATTAAACGACCTTGACGAAGCAGAAGCCTATTTATATGTGGAAGACTTAGACGGCATTAAGAAAGCAAGGGAGTACAAAGAGCCAATCAACAGAAAGGATGTAATTCTATCTGAAGGACAAAATTCAAGATTAATCTTAACAGCGGAAGGCAAAATAAGACAAGAGTAATGGCTTTAAAAATATTTGAATTACAATCTGCCGCTGACAGAAAAGAGAGCGTTTTAATAGTTAAAAGAGCGCTAAACTCAATAGATAGGAGCAAGTACCCCAACATCACCAACACGTTGAATAGCGGAAACACAAAGATTTACGCTTTACTAAATTTAATTTTAGACCAAATGTATGTCTTGAATTTTGATATAGATTCAAGTTTATTAGCGGTTGAGGAAAACACATAAGGACAGAATTATGCAAAGTAATACGATAAAATACATTGGTTATTTAAGAGAAGAAGTGGAAATTTTGGAGTGGTGGGAGAAAAACAAACCTACAGACCAAGACTACGAAAACACGCTATCTTTAATTAGTCACGGAAGTCGATTTGTCTCTAGCTATTCGTTGTTGTCTTGTTTCGATAAAGCGATGGCGGCATCTTATCCGCAAGGAAGTTTTGTCAAGAGTTTAACGGGTGAGAATTATGATAATGCCGCAGAAGAGTTGTTTGATTGGATAAATACGCTTGATGATGCAAGTAAAAATAAAGCTTGTTTGTATTTGGCAAAAATGCAAAACAAAAAAAGATTAGCACAGTTTAAAGGCGGCACGGAAGGAAATACCGTGAATAGAAAAGACCAATGGGAAGAATATTTTCCTACTGAATTAACTGATTTTCAGTCTTTACCTATGCAGGAAGTGTTCATTGCAGCCTCAACGCAAAATAGCAGACAACTAGGTAAGACCGATTTATATGGATTTGCTGACTTTACGTTAAACAATTCGATATACGCAAAGATTTATCGTAATAATAGTATTGGGGATAAAGATAGTTCCGAACTAATAAAATGGATTCTTGCGCCAAAAGAAGGAGGAGATGTATCAATTCAAATAACGCCTTTCAGTTACACGCAAGTAGGCAACCCCGAATTAGTAGATGATTCATCTAGTAGTATGGGCGCAAATGTCAACATCTATCAAGATGTGATATATTTTAATAATGGTGAGGCGATAAAGGCTAACGTGCAAAGTAAAGAGTATTTTGATAATATAGAACCGTTGGAGAAGTATGCCTTAAACATACAAAAAAGCAGCCCTTTAAAAATAGAAGACATTAATATCAGAATAATGTTAGATAGGGCTAGAAGCGCTGCGCTTGCAACATCTACGTTTACAAGTGCCGAAGCTTTTGGTACAAGAAGCATATCTTATAAGCTAGTTTTTGATATTACCCAACAAAAGTCAGTTATCGTTCCTAGTGTAGACTTATATCAATCATTGCTTTATTTACAATCAATGGGTAGCGAAGAGGTGTCCATATACTATGATGATGTAAAAAGGCAAATAGTGATAAAAGGTAAGTCTTATAGCGGTACTGTTAATATAACGAAAGAAGGCTCTAGATTTAAAGAAGCGGTAAGTGTAGATATACCTACGTTTGCTATTGTTTACGAGCAACCAACTAAAGACCTTACTAGGTTTATAGCGATAGAGTACGTTCAGTTTTTTGATAAGGAATTAACATTTAGAGATAAGTACGACTTACTAAACAGCAAACTGAATGCCCCGTTAGAATTACCCGAAGAGTTTTTAGTTGAATATAAATATGTTTCTGACAGCTACCCTCAACAAGTAGATGTGGCTATATCAGAAAAACCAAGAAGTGCTAAATTTCAGTATGTAAAAACATTAGCGGAGACGTATTTAGATTCTTATACTGAATTAGAAGTGAGATATAAGCTCGAAAACGATAAAGGAAATTGGAGCGGAAAGTGGACTTTTGAAGAAAGTCAAGGAATGGAAGGGTCTAAGCAAATGTTCCGAAAATCAATCGTTAGCGATGAGTGGTTGACTGCTAATTATGTTATGAAGGTCAATGAGGCTTATTGGCAGTACAATGATAATATGTCGCTTGAAGATATTTTATCTTTCTTTGTTTCTAAGGGTAACGATGCGGGGTATAGAATTTTGTCAATGAAGATAATAGGGGTAGATTATTACCTATTTGAACAGGCTATAATTAGTGGCTTATTAACGACTAATGATATCTACGTATCTAAAATGACTTTAGATGAGACTAACATTACGGCAGATGTAAAATATGAAAGTCTAAATGGATTTGTTTCGGGTAATATATACCGCAAGTATGAGGATATTGCTAATAAAGGAGAGAATAGTTATTCCGATAAGCTTAATGCATTTTTTGGCGCTGACTTAGGCGCTAATTTGTATGACACATCTCTAACTACCATAAACGATGCGATTGAAAATAGGCATATCCCTACGCTTGTACCTAAAGCGGCTGACGAAAATATAGCAAAATCTTTGGAATTAAATGTAGATATTTATAACCCTATATTTTTCCAATCATCACATCCAAGTTTAACCAATGCGGGAACAGTTCCTCAGAAAGCGTTTAATACTTTATTAAGCACAGGAAAATACGAAAACACATTAAACATAGAAACTAAAGACAACAAGGAGTCGGTAAAATATGTACTCGGTCATTTTGGCTTGTTTAAGTATTGGCTTGAGGGCGCTAGTAACGAAATACTCGGAACGTATAGTGTTGAGGAGATAGTTGATGCTTATATTTTTCCAAAGCAACAAGATGTTTATGTAAGGGAATACATATTGCCCTTATATAAAACAAATAAAGGGGCGGTTGTTGGTTTTAGGGCTAACGGTGGACAAAAAAAAATTAAGGATATCGTTGCGAACCCCGATAATTATACTCTAATAAACCTATTGGCTGACGGTAAAATAAAAGATACAGACAACGTAACTACAGCGGAGAAAAATAAAATTATAGGCGGGTTTAAGGTCGCTTTTAGAGAAAGGTTTTGGGGAGCTAGAAGAGAGGGTAGAAGGCTTTTTAATCAGTTCTTGAGAAAAGAAATAACCTTTGAGAGTCAAGAAAGAATAGACTTCTTATGGAATAAAACTTACAATAACTACGCTAAACCCGACTTAAACAAAGTGCCAATGTTCCCTTCGCATAGCTATATGTTTGGAAAACGAGCAGAGGCTAACAGATTGGTTTTAGCAGAGGCTCAAAAAGAAGGGATAAGACACACGCTTTCTAGAAAAAATTCGGGATTACTTTTACACGAAGTAGGTTTTGGTAAAACCACCTCTTCTATTACGGCAATATCGTCAATGATGAATACGGGAGAGGCTAGTAGAGTTTTATTCCTTGTTCCTAATTCGGTTTACGATAAATTTCAAGACGAAATAGTTGGAAATGACGAGGCTATTGGTTTACTGCCTAACGTAAACATTGTTTTATTAGATAATTTATCTTCTCAGACACTAAAGAGCGCAAAAAGTAATAATAAAAAAGGTTTAAAGACATTTTCCTCCAATGAGCTAGGTGCTATTGAGGATTTTAAGGTGTTTTCAAAAAACTTTTCAATAGTTAAGGAGAGTGAGAGAGGGCAATTACCCGTACACTTAGGCGGTCAATGTAAGATATTTTCTAAATTAAAAAGAAGCCGAGTTACGCTATTTAACGACCCTACTTATACTGCGGCATCTGATTGGAGTTCGGCAAGAATACTTATACGCAAGTCATTTGACAAAGAGGTTAAGTCTTTAAAGGGTAGCGCAATACTTATTGGTCATCTTAATAAATTAGACGACATTGTTGCTACGATTCAGACCGAATGGGATGCGGTGTATTACGTACAAGAATTAATAATAAACGATGTAACAAAAAGCGAAGCGGATAAAGGTAAAGCTCAAAAGAATATTGAAACTCTTTCCGTGACATACTCTAATAATGTTTCTAAGGCGCTTAAGCAATACGTTACGTTTGCTGATGTGTCTTTAGTGGATGATTTGGGATACTATAAACCTCAAGTAATGGAGGAAAAAACCATATTAATTGCTAAACATACTGCCGTTCTTCAGCTAAGACCTACAAAAAAAGCAGTAATGAGCGCTTTGATGTTCAAGGAAGGCAAGGGAGAGCAGGAGAGTACACCTACTACTTTATCTACACTTGATTGGTCTCAAAGCACGGGAGAAGACTCAAATACAAGGCTTACTCAAGATAAGGTTAAAGTTGCTGTAAAAATTCTTGCGACACACCCTATATCCTTTGAAAGATTAAAATTAGACACTTTGGTTGTTGATGAAATTCACAACTTTAATAACATAGTAAAGAGAGCAGGGGCTAAAGGAATTATCTCATCTGAAAATAATAATGACTATTATACGGGGTATAAAAGAGACAGAAAAAATAGGCAAGATAGAAGATACCCGCTTGTTGTTGTTAAAGGTAGAGGGGCTGAGGGTACATACGTTATGAAATATGACAGCACGGGTAGAGGCTCGGACTCAAACGGAAATAAGTTAACGGCAGCAGCGTTGTGCTTCGATATTCAAAACAATAAAAAAGATGTCAATAACGTAATACTTTTATCGGCAACCCCATTTACCGATACTCCATTTCAAGTTCTTAGCGTTCTAGGAATGTCTAATTACGATATGTTGATTGACAATGGAGTAACAAGTGCTTGGGATTTCTTTAATAATTATGTCGATGAGACGTATAAGTATGATTTAACTCATTCGGGAGGATACGGATTGTTTATTGATGTGAACGGATATTATAACGATAAAGCTTTATCTAACTTAATTACCAATGTAGCCAACGTAAAAACTACCGATGAAAAAATTGAGGCTAATCGCCCTAAAAAAGCTATTATCCCCGCTAATAAAATGAAGTCTATTGACGGAACGGCTTCTACCGCAGCCCCTCAAATGGGAGACCAATTTTCTGAACTAGAATTTGCCAATAGTAGAGTTGATTTAAGTGATTCTCAAAATAAATTTCAAAAGATAATAAACGAATACTTATCTGACGATGATAACCAAAAAAGGGTAAGTGAGATATTCCCGATAAATGAACAAAGAAGGAATGATAAAGGGCTTACGTTAGAAGAAGAAAAGAAACTAGACGAGACTTTAAAGGAGATGATGGCTGAAAGGGTTAAGGAAGCTAAAGAAAACAAAGGCGAAAACGCAGACTTAGTGATAACCCGACTTGAGGATATGTACGACAGGAATCCTCAATATAAGCAACACCCTTTAATTAAAAATGCTATAGAAAGCATTAACAAGTCAGTATATGGTGTTAGCCCCGAAGCGGCAAACGAAGATGATTTAGGTGATGCAAGGGCAGACGAAAGCCAAATGGAAAACACTAAAAAATTAGCGGGTAAAGCTATTGCTTGTCAAACAGCGCAAATGAGTCTAGTTCTTAGTCCGTATATGGTAAACTTAGGCGATAAGGCATATACGTCTACATTTCTTGAGCCGTTAGAACCCAACCCTTCAAAGGTGTTTGTTGAAAGTAGTCCGAAGCTGATGTTTGTAGTTGGCTGTGTTTCTCAAGCTTTAAAGTACCAAGAAGAACAAATTAAAAAAGGCTTACTAGAAAAAGTAGGCGGTCAAGTAATATACTTCCATAAACACAATTTTGACTACGGTGGAAAAAGTTACAATGGTTTCGATTTATTAGCAGAGTATTTAGCCAACAATGTAGATGAATTGAGTTCAGCTAAAGACGACTTAGGGAACTATACAGAAATAGCTAAAATAGACGGTAACACAAGTATTGAGGGTAAGTATAATAAAAGCGGCAAGCTGACTTTGAAGGGCAGAACCCAAATAAAAAATGAATTTAATGACGGCTCTATAAAAATTCTAATTGGCTCTAAAGCAATTAAAGAAGGGATTGATTTACAAGGAAACTCTCATTCTATGTATATATGTGAGGCTGAGTTTTCTCCCGAAGTGGCAATGCAGCTAGAAGGTAGAATATGGAGGCAGAAGAACCCTTATGACGTAGTTAGGGTGATTTACGTGTTAGCAATGAACACCATTGATTCGTTTATTTACTCAAAAATCAACCGTAAAGTTACGATGATTAAGAATATGCTTGAATTAGGGGTTTATGAAATGGGTACAACGCAGTTCGTGGTAGATACTAAAGAAATGCTTCTTCAGTTAATAAGTGACCCCGACAAATTAACAGCCATTCAATTTCAAAGTGAAATAAAAGGATTAAAAGAGTTTGTTGCAGTCAAAGAAAAGCTTGTTGCTAGACTACGATACGTTAAAAGTCAGTACGAAAATATATCTCCAAGGTATATAAAAGTTATATCTGAGATAAGCAATATGTATAGAGCATTTGGGGAGATAAGAAGAGAAGAAAGAAAAATCAAGATAAGGTTAGAGATAGCAAAAAGACTATCGCCTCAAAAGAAAATAGATTACGAAGCTGCCAAGAAGAAGGGAAGTAAAGAATCTATGGGGGTTTGGATTAAGAATTTGTCCGATTCCGAGCAATCTAAATACAAGGTTAATGAAAAAAATGTTGAGATAGAGTATCTACAAACCATCAAAGATAACCCGCACTTTAATCCATTTCCTAATTGGGAAAGTAAAGTGTTGTCTGTAGATACACCGTTTTCAGAATTGCAGATAGCGGCAAATAAAGTTGTAAAAAACCTAAAAGCGGCAAGACAATTTGATAATACTTGGCAGTATGCAGATGCAGACGAGAAAATCGCATTAAGAGCTAGAGAAAACCCCCCATTAAACCAAAAACTATACTTGGCGTTTTATGATGCAGTTAAGCAAGAGTATTCTCCTACAAACTTTAATACGAATGCTGCGACTATTTATGAAGGAGAATTGATTGGTATGTTTGAAGCAAATGGCGAAAACATAAATTGTATTAAGGATTATCAAACATACATATTAAACAACGAAGAGGTTAACGGCATAGAGGATATTGACGAGGTTATTGAGCTTGAGTCAAAAGAACAGACAGAGATAAAAGCAAAGATAGACAATGAGGATGATTTTAAAGCCGAGATAAGAGCTGATTGGGTAAAGGCATTAGCAGGAAGAAAAGAAGAGTTTAGCGGGAGTCTTGACGATTTAATTGAAACAATGAAGGCTTCCTTACCTCTAATAAAACTTAGAAAAAAATAATATGGAGATTTTAAAAGCATTAGGCGTTAGCGATGAGCAATTAAAAAAGATTTCTCCCGAACTATCAATTGGCTTAGAGGAAATGAAGTCTATCGCTCCTTTCTTAGAGGCTAAAAATGCCCCTATTAATTTGGTTGAAGCTTATAATGGGATAGATAGGGAATTGAATAATTACCTAAAGTCTCCTCGTTTTGCAGAGGATGCTAAAAAAGCAGGCGTAAGACTTAAATCTACGAGCATAAGTGAAGAGGAAGAAATAGTTATTAGCGAAGCCCCTAAAGTTAAGAAAACGCTAAAAGAAATAGCTGCGGAAAGAAAAGCCAAAAAAGCAACTACCGAGTCAACTATATACGACCCAACTACAGACGAGCCAACTATATACGACCCAACTACAGACGAGCCAACTACAGACGAGCAGCCTCAAAGGGTTGAAGTGGAAGAAGGTTTAAATGGAGTAAAGCTTTATAAAACATCTACGGTTACAGGAGGGGCTATAAGCGCACAAAAAGAGCTTTCGGCTTTACTTTCGTTTGGAGGATGCAGTAATGAGTTGTTTTTGTTTGAAGACTTATCTTCGGCAACGCTTTATTTTAAGCTAGAGCTTCCGAAGAGTTCAGCGTATTTAGTTATATCTACGCCTATACAAGAGGAGTATTCGGAAATAACGGACTTAAGCTCGTTGTGGGAAGCATACCTAAAGGAAAAATCAGCGGCAATACACCTCATAGGAGACAACAAAGAAGAGGTTAGCGACCTAACAATGCTCTTAGGTCATAGCGGGGCTATAAACGAGCGTGACGAGATGAGCGAAGAAGAGCTGTCTTTGAGTTTTACAAACTCCGATAATTACGAACTAGTGAATAGTGAATTTTCATTGGGCGTAATGGGGATTAGTTTTTATGAAGTTTTTGGTTCTATCGAGCGCAGTTGGAAAGCGGAAACCCCATTAATATCTGCTTTGTACGAGTCTGAGGATTCTAGTTACGACTATTGCACTTACGGTATGAGGTTTTCGGACTACGTTTACAGGAGCAAAGAAAGCTATTACTCTAACGGAGGAAACACAATCGTAACAAATAGGCTTACTTTTTATGTTCCAAAAGGCTTATCGAAGCTTAACGTATTTGCAGAAACGGGCAATCATTTAAACGATTCAAATTTATCGGCTTTAAATACCCGAAAGTTCAAAAAAGATACGGGTATAGGCAAAACCTTTCAGTCTATGTCGGGTAAAATAGACAAAGCCCACGACTCTAGAATTATAGGAAGTTCAATTAATAAATATGTAGTAGCCTGTGTAGAAGGGCAGTATTTTTTAATAAGCAAGCCAAGCTTCAATTACTTTAAAAAGTATTACAGCGCAACAGACTTAGCGATTAAGCTTTCTAATGATATGGCGTTTATTATGTTAGGCGACAACATTGTTGGAATGATACCCGCAGATTTTAAACCGCTACAGGGCGTTCTAAGCGTTTATGACTATAAAGGCAAACAAGCTACGCTAAGAAATTTAGCCCCTACAGTTTATGACGATATGACTTCTTTTGAAGAAGTAAAAGAAGCGGAAGAAGGAATTGCGGAAGAGGAAATTGCAGAGGGAGAAGATTTGAGAGGGGAGTTGGAAGAGTATTTTGCCACAATCTCTGAATTTTACAAAGAAGCAAAGGAAGGTGATGAAGACGAAAATCTTTTAAAAGAGTTTGAGTTGGAGCTAGGATTTTTGATTGATTCGCTAGAAGAGATGTATGAAGACGAGGAAGATAAAAAGGCTTTAAAACAATTAGAAATACAACGAAAAAATTTAGGCGTATGAACTTAGTAGAGAAATATGAGTCCTATTGCAGCAAAATCGAAGCTTTAAGCGACAAGCGTGGTGAGTTAGCCACTGTGTCTACGCTTAAAGCTAAATTGGAATACGAAGTAAGTACCCTAAGAAGGCTTATTGCTGAATTTGATGACGATGGTTTTGGTGCTGAAATAAATAAAGCAAAGCAAATGCAATTTGAAGGGTGCTTACAAAACTCTTTGATAATGGCATCGGGCGGCAGCGTAGGCAGTAGCCCGTTAGCTGAATTTAAAAGAAGTAGTTCATTTAAAGAGCTTGACAAAGAAGGAAAGCAAGCCTTTGCTGCGATAAAGAGTGAGCTAATGTCTAAGCAATACAATTATCAAAGTGCCATACTTATTGCTGAAAACGACCCTTGTTTTGATTTAGGAACAAATCCAATGATTTCTGATTACATAAGCAATACGGTAGAAAACCTAAAGGGTTATGAAGAAATGAGCGTTGAGAAAGTTAAGAAAATAAAAGAAATAATGTATATTTTTGTAGAATACGTATCTATTTAAACTAAAAGCAAATGGCAATAAATATAAAAGAATTATCCGATTCAGAATTAATGACAAGAATAGAAGGCGCAGAACTAGCCTTTGAAAGAGCAAGCGGGGGAATAAAAAAGTTTGCTGAGAAGAAACTTATAGGATATAGAGACGAAGTAGAGCGAAGAGCTTCGGGTGAGGCTGATGGAAAAACTGTCGTTAAGAAGGCAGAAAAGAAGGTGGAAAAAGAGGTTGAGAAGGTAGCCGAAAAAGTTAAAAAAGAAGTCAAAAAAGAGGTTGAGAAAGTCAAAGAGGTTGTTGAGCCTAAACCAAAAAAAACTCCTAAACCTAGAACAGCCCCATCTCCTACTGAAAAGTTTGAGCTTCTTATTGACGGCAAAACATATAAGTTTGCTGATTTAAAGTCAAAGCAAGAGTGTGAGAGGGCTAAAAAAGCTGTTGAGGCTAGATATAAAGAAACCAAAGCGCACAAAGCAGCCACTAAAGAAGGGATTGAAAGAAGTAGAACCGTGTCGGTGGCATCTAGGATTTCTGATGGCTTTGCATCTATTGCGAAAAAAGCCGTAGCAGAAGTTCCAAAATCTAAAATCCAAAAAAATCCAACCGCAATAGTCGCTGAGTTGGCAGAGGTGGAAAAAGCGTTTAATGTACTGTTTGATAAACTAGGTGCGTTAATGAACAAGCAAATTCCGCAGGCTCAACGTAAACAAATATTATCTATTTTGACTAAATTTGAAGACAAGGTAGAAAAAGGTAGTGACAAAAAAGCTGCCGCAACTAACGTAAAGAAAAAAGAAGACGGAGGGTTTGCATCTAGTGTAGATGATTCTTGGTCTTACGCAAGCTTCTTGTAAAAAAATAAAATTATGGCGAAGGAAGGAAAATTATTAGCAGGGGAGCTGAAACTAGGAAGACAGTTTAAATACAGCAATGGCGATGATAATAGCGGTTCTATTTATGCAGAACACGGAGCTTATCACGTAAAAGGGTTTGATAACGGCAAGCATTTTAACGAAAGCTTTGACAAGTTTATTGCGGCTAAAAAGTTTTACCTAGCCAAACAAAAGACTACAAGAATGGCTCACGGTGGCTCTACCAATTCAAAAGGGCGTATGGTGAATTTAGAGAGAGGGTTTACTACACTTTTTCCAAGCGGAAGCTATGAGCTTATAAGAGAAATTAAAGGTACTTCAGTCATTCCCGAAGGGCAGTATGAAATCAAAAATAGCGAAGGAAGACTGATTATATTGGGCAAATCAAGGTTTACTAAATCATCCGAAAACGCTATAGATTACGATGCGTTTGACAAAAGTTGGGGTAAATTCAAAGCTTCTACACGCAAATCTTTTGGCAGTAAATACGCAAAAGGTGGTAGAACTCCTATAGATATTGAAAACGAGAGGGTTCACCTTCAAGAGCAGTATATGGATAAATATGATACTATTGAACAAAAGGCGACCAAAGAAGCAAAAGAATTAAATAAAAGAATTAGTAAACTTGAAGATGAGTACCGCTATGCAAGTGAGTTGAAAATAGAAAAGGGCAGTACGGGAAGATACCACATATTAGGTGGCGATAAAGGTCAACAACCAAGTTTATATGCTTCAACAAACGATAGGAAGTCAATAGCTAAAATAGTTAAAGCAGCCGAAAAAGATATTTCGGAATTAATAGGTGGTAAAGAATCTAATGTATTCGTAACGGATAGCAAAGAAGATAGAGAGATTTTTAATTACGATGAAGGAGGTAAGATTGTGTATGTAGGAGATATGCCTTTAAATATAGACGGCAGAGAGGAATTAACCCAAAAAGAAGCCGAAAAATTAGCAAAACATTGGGAAGGAAAAGGTCATAATAACGTAACTATAGAATATTTTGAAAAAGGTGGTTCTATGGCAAGAGGTGGAGAAATTAAAAAAGGAGATAAAGTAAAGGTATTGTCTGATTATGGTAGTGGTATAGATTCTGTTTCAAAAGGAATGAGAGGGGAAGTTTATTCCATTGATAAAAGTAAAGATAAAACAACCCACGTTATAGGTTCAAACAATAGACAATTTTGGACACCTTTAAGCAACCTTGAATCTCTTGATTCTTACTCCAAAGGAGGTTCTACGGCAAGAGGTGGAGGAATAAAACTCAAAGACGGTACTACTATTAGTAGAGTCAAGTATTACAAAATGATGGAAGAAAAAATAGGATTTCAGAAGCTTGCTGAAAAAATATTAAAAGACTCTCAATTTGGAAATATTAAAGGAACTCATAAAAATGAGTTTAAGCACAACAAGGAAAAGCATAATGCTGTCATTGAAAAAGACTATGTTGAACTAGTTGGTTTTGCCACTAAAGACAAATCCTCATTTTCTAAAAAGTTTAGGTCGTTAAGAGAGCTAGATGAATTTTTGCAGAAAAATAACATCTACGCAAAAGGCGGAGAGGTAAAGGTTGGTGAAAAACTATCTGAACACAAATTTGTGAGTGGCACGATATATTGGAAAGTACCTTACGCAATATTTAATGGTGAGAAATACGAGATTGGAGATACCGTTTATTGGCTTGATAAAGATGATTATATACCAATGAGGGGTGATATTGATTGGATGATGATTGATGATAAAGGCAACGTAGAAGTATCTCTTAAAAATGAAATGGCAGACGTAGAAGGAAATTGGGAAGATTCATCTTGGGGTAGAGAATCAATAGAAAATATTGGAAAAGAGGATAATCATTGGGAATTTTCTAAAGGTGGTTCTACGGAGAGGGTAGTGGTTTATGGAACAAAAACCGAAGTGAAAGAAATGTATCTTGATTACAAGAACAACTTTTTAACTGTTGGTAGATTTGCAGAGTATTACGGAATATCAAATGAAAAAGCTAACAGACTCATAGAGATAGGCAGAGAACACGCAAAGAATGACGGTCATTACGCAAAAGGTGGATGGGTTAGTAAAGGAGAACACGTTTGGGCAAAACTTTCATCTTCTGATAGAGCAAAATTTTTACACGAAAATTTCACTCCTAACATAACACCGAGAAGTCAAG
>Ga0075110_1000152_pt1 | contig 35698 bp, 22 predicted proteins | sample AntAceMetag02UK8_FD_69799 | JGI IMG/M metagenome (GOLD analysis project Ga0075110, IMG submission 69799) | Saline lake microbial communities from Ace Lake, Antarctica - Antarctic Ace Lake Metagenome 02UK8 | ecosystem: Environmental > Aquatic > Non-marine Saline and Alkaline > Saline | place... | reverse complement strand
CAGGTATTCGCACATAAAATAAATCAAACACCAGTTTTGCACTTATAACTTGAATCCTGCTATCAATACCGATTGCAATCCGGACAACCAGCCATAGACCTATTCAAAAATTTCTTCAACTCACTTGAGTCAAACTTTAAAATAGTGTAGTGAATTCGTGCGGATCAGACTTTTGAAATAGATCAGCCTGTCCATTGCCATATCAGATACCGTTTTTTAATGGGAATACCGATTATTGGTAGTGATAGAAACTAACTTTTACTTTCCGATGAGCCCATTTACTCCTTGCAGGGAGGTTCTTCTGAATGGGGAAATCATTTGGTTATGGCTCTGGGATTCGTTTTACACGATAAAAGTTAACTTCAAATAGGCTCTGATTATCGCTTGGATAGCAGTTTCGGCCAAAGACCAATAATTAGGTTGTGGCTGAAAATTGGAGGAGTTCATTAGGCTATAAGAATAGAATATGTTCAGATTATACGTGAACGCTGAAATACTCGCAAGGCTGCTTACCAAATCGCAGAGCATACATATTTGAAAATCGTGATACATGACTTATGCCTACAGCATAGGAAACCCCTGTCAGATTGCCATAGATTCCCTTTTCCAGTAGTTTTCTCGCTGTTTGAAGTGCGGTTTCTTGCTGGAACTGTTTCGGAGTAAGACCAGTTATTTTCTTGATTTTGCGTTGAAACTGTCTTTCGCCAAGGTTAAATGTACTAGCCAGATCAGCTATATTAAACGCACTATTCTCTAGTTCATTAAGAATAGTCTGTTCTATTTCTTTTAACCATTCCAAATCCGAGCGATAAACGACTGGCTTAGAAGATAAAGGCGCTTGTTCGATATCGCTTATTGAATGCGTTTCATTTTCTTCTCGTACCCACTCCCTTTTCATCTCTTCTCTTTCCAGTAGGTTGTGTAGTCTTGCCTTCAACTCAAGATAAGAAAATGGTTTTGTTAGGTAATCATCTACACCAATGGACAGTGCTTCCAGTCTTTTATCCATTACATCTAGTGCAGTAAGCATAACTACCGGTATCCCTCTATATTCATCTTTGTTCTTCAGGTGTTGTACCAGAGAAAATCCATCCATTTCGGGCATCATGGCATCAGTTACGATCAGGTCAATTGCGTTATTCTTTAATTTTTCAAGGGCCTTCTTGCCGTTTGAGGCTAATACAAGATGATAATCAGCCTGCAATAAATCAGCTAGATGTTGTTGCATATCTAGATTGTCTTCCACAATCAGAATAGTATTGTTGTCGCCGGCTGATGCTGGGATTTCCATTAATGCCTCAGCTGTTGTATCTACACCGTCTACTTTTGTATCAATACTAACCTTTGCCGGCGATGTGGTCTCCAGATAAGGGATACTTAGCGTAAAAGTACTGCCCTTATTTAGTTCACTATCAGCTTTAAGCGTTCCTTTCATAAGAATTGTTAGTTCATTGGCGAGGGCTAAGCCTATACCACTACCTCCTTGTAGGGGCTTGTTAGGCTGTTCGCTTTGATGGTAGCGATCAAATATGTAAGGAAGATCTTTAGGGTTGATGCCTTCACCTGTATCCCTTACTTGGATGATTAAACAATGCTCCTCTAGTCTAGCTTCAAGCGTTATCTGACCTTCGGCGGGTGTAAATTTGATTGAATTAATCAAAAGGTTATTGAGTATTTTCTCTATGCGCTTTTGATCGAGAGAGATCCATTCAGCAATAGATTCATCGACATGAATTTGAAGATTTAAGTCCAATTGCTGCATAAGAGACACGTAGTTATCAGAAATATGACCAATTAATTTTCTTATGTCAGTTGCCTGAGGGTGTAATTCCAATGCTGTGGTTTCCAACTTAGAAATGTCTAAGATGTCATTGACTAAGTCATTAAGATTGTCTGCATTTTGGTGTACCATCTCTAGGCTTTTTCTTGTACCTGAGTCCAATTGGAGGGACTGAGTATTCAAAATTTTATTCAGCGGGCTCATTATCAATGTGAGTGGTGTTCTTAACTCATGTGAAATGTTGGAGAAAAAATGGGATTTGAAATGATCCAATTCTTGAAGCTGTTTTGTTTTTTCATTGATGGACAGGTTTTTCTTTTTGATTTTTTGGTAAACTTTATAGAAAACCAGTGCTAAAATCAATGCAAGAACAAACGCCACGATAAAAATATACGTCATCCACTTTTGTTTTGTGAGACGCTGTTGTTTAATATTCAGTTGCTGTAATTGGGTGATTTTATTAGCTTCCTTTTCTTTTTCATAGGTATATTCTGTCTCTTTCTGTACCAGTTTCCTAGTGTTTTTATCACTAAGGAGCGAGTCGTTGCTCGCTTGATAGAGTTTGAGCATCTCATACGCTCGATTTATATCTCCAAGCCTTTCGTATATCGAGTGCAGTTCTTGAGATAACTCTCTAAGTCTGTCATATTTCATATTAGGATAAACTCTGGAATAGGCACTATTATAAGCATTAATAGCCTCCCTTTTTAGCCCCTTTGACTCTAAGATTTTACCAATTAAAATGTGTGCTTGTGTTAATGTTCTATTAAATCCGCACCTTTCGCTTTCGCTTTTGAGTATTGTTAGGTAATGTAGCGCGGAATCTACTTGGTGTAGGTGGAATAGGCTGTTACCTATTAGGTAATTTGTTTTTATACTGAGACAACTTTTACCAATCATATCATAGAGGTACTTAGCTTGGGAAGCAGAAGATAGCGCCTTTCCGTAATCACCTTGTGTCTCAGCCAATTTTGCATTATGCTTTAGTGCGGAGGCTATTCCTGAACTGTCATTATGAACACGATGGTATTCGAGGGATTTTAGATTATAAAACTCAGCTTGATCATATTCCTCTTGGTACTCATAGATTTTTGCGAGCTTATCATAGATATGTGCTAAGTAGGGTAGCTCGGCATCCGATCCTGCTATCGCTAGGCCCTCAAAGTAGTAATCAATAGCTTTTGAGTAGTTGTTCTGTCCTTCATAGGTAGAACCAATAAATTTCATTAGCCAGATGAGGTTAGAAACTACTTGAAGTTCCGTGTAGATAGCTTTCGATTCATTGATATGATACAGGGCAGATGCTGGCTTATTCATTTTCAAATACGACTGAGCTATCTGAGCGTTTGAAAAAGCCATATTGATCGAATCTGAAGACTCTTCTGCAAGTGTGAGCACTTTTTTGAGATAGTATATCGAGGAGTCATATTCTCTCGAATACTGATATAACAAGGCGAGATTTCCTAATGTCGATGTTTTCAAGCTTTTTGGGCCTGCTAGTGTTAGTGACTTACGATACGATAGGCGAGCCGAAGAATAATCATATTGTTGATGTTGTAGATCACCAAGCGCTTTCAATCCCCATGCTTTTATTTGTGTATTGCCGTCTCTTTCAGCTAAGCGAATATACAGGCTTAACGTCCTAGAGGCAGCTTTCAGTTTATTCAATCGAATCTGAGATTTGAAGACTGACTTAAGAGGGATAGTTGAGTAATTAAGAGGGATATCTTTGATGATACTCCAGCTGTGCTCAAAATATGATAAGGCACTGTCATTTTTATTTGCGACATGATACGCTTGCCCGATTCTATACAATACTTCATTTGCAAATTTTTGATTATTGGTTTCCTCGCTCAGTTGTATTGCTTCTCCTAATCCAGTAGGAACCCTAATTTTACCAATACTAATACCAATTAACCTTTTTGCTACAGTGGCTTTGCGCTTGAGCTCAGTTAACTCCCGCTGTTCACATAGCGCTATAACATTGTCACAAACCTCCAATGCTCTTTCTTCATATTCTTTGTAAAAGTACAGTCGAGCACGCTCCAGCATCAGTTCGATGGCCAATTCTTGAGCGTTGGCAGCTTTGGACAAAGCTAACCCCTCCTTAAGATAAGCTTCTGACTGAGCCGAGTCGAATTGATCAATACTCAGTGAGGCTAAGTGTAGATAAATGGCTCCTCGCTCCACAGGAGTATGAGCTATTTCTAAAAGAGCTTTTAGGCTGTCCAGAGGCGTTTTGTTCTGGGCAAACCCAAAATGAGATCCGAGGAGAAAAAGGAAGAGTATAGGGATGCTTGCTTTCATTGATCAGGTCAATTAGTACCTCTTTAATTTAATCAGGAATTCTGTTGATGCAATATTTTTTAGATGAATCATGAGGTTTTACTGCGGATACGACGGGTTCTGTCAGTGCATGTCGGGATTTGACAGGGAGGGTCGCATTCTAGCAGTTAATGACGGGTATTGACAGAAGGAAATTCTAAATGATCATTTACTATTGTCAGCATTATCAAACCAAAACAATTTCAATTATGTTAAAAATTACAATGAACGAAGAAAAGTCGCTAAGAATCGATTTTAAGTTTTTACTAACAAGTATTGTGCTTTTCATGTGCACGATTTTTACTAGTACTGCTCAAAGCGTTACAAATGATGGCGGAACGAATTTTAATAGTTTCAGGATTAATGTGGACCGCACTGGTTCTGGTGCGGCATTAATATTGGCAGGAGATGGTTATGCAGACGATTTTGAGCTCGCGAATGATTACTTTGATGAAAGGTTCCATATCACGAATGGTTTTTTTGATGGAACCAATTCTTTGTTTTCCGTGGAAAAGACTGGAAACGTTGGAATTGGTATTGGCAATCCAAGTGAAAAACTTAGCGTTAACGGAAACATTTCAACGAATGACTATATGATAATAGACAATGAAAATGGTAATCGTGCTAACGGTGGCTTAAAATTCACTTATAAAGGAAATACTACCGAAACACCAATGTTTTTTAATAGAGAGTCTTCAAATATTTTTAGAATTGGAGTCAATACTGTTGCGGGAAACGGTATGGTATCTCATCAGGCTGACGCTCCTATTGATTACGCCAAAAATGGAATAAATATGAAATTTGAGGCCGATGGAGGACATGGTCGTGTGATGTGGAGTCTTAATATCAGAGATAAAGATGATCCAAACGCAATAGGTCAAGGAAATGCTATGCTTACAGCTGGGGTGACTGGCACGATGATAGGTGAATCTCTTGCAATTGGATACTTCAGAAGTTGGGAAGCACATAAAGAGCGTTTTTCAGTACGGCTCAGGGATCCAAATAAAACTGTTTTTCATGGAAGTGGACCCAAAGTAATTGAAGTTTCTCTTCAAAAACAGGAATTCAATATATACGGTTCTCTTAATGTAACCAATGGAGAAAATACCACAATAAATCCAATTGCAGGAACAGTAGCTCACTTCGATGGCAGGGTATATATTTCGGAGGATAATGGTACTGAAGCAAGAGGAGGATCAAACGCCTTTGATACTAATGACGACAATTACAAAGACTACCTCCTTTATGTAGAAGAAGGCATTGTGAGTTCAGACTTTGCCATCGCTGAGACTTCTGATTGGCCAGATTATGTTTTTTCTGCTGACTATGGCTAACGAGTCTTGAGGAAGTGGAGCAGCATATCACTACTAAGGGTTACCTACATACCATGCCATCTGCATCAGAGATAGAAGAGAAAGGTTTCACCGTGAAGGACATGACACAGCGTACAGTCAAAACAATAGAGGAGCTTACGCTTCACACCATAGCACAAGAGAAGCAAATTGATGCACAAAGTGTATTGATCATAGACTTGATGGCCCGTCTTGCAAGCCTCGAAGCAGTAGTTCAGAAGTAATTACCTAAAATTAAATGATATGAAAAATTTAGTAAAATGGCTTATACTGGTTTTAACGACCGTTTTTACGTTAGATGAAACGCAAGCTCAGGTCACGTACACTATTGATGCGGTGCTCAATTTAAACAAGGCCCAACACTTTGGTGACAAGGATCACGGGATAACGGTGCGCGATGAAATCGACAATAGTGCCGATTACGATATTACGGTGGAGGTAGTATCAAACAACAATGCCTATTTTACTTATGCATCCAGATGTGACTTACCAGCAGTTAATGGACATACTTCTCCTCTCGTGATGTACAAGACAGCAAGAACAGATAATTCTAATGGGGAATACTACGACTATGTGCATGATTGGTCAGGGTCGAATTATAATTATTATCAAAGATGTCTTGTTGGTTTATGGACTCAATATAACACTAAACCAGATGAACGAAAGTTCCGAGTGGGGCAAGCGCGAACCGCGTATTATTTCTTATATCAAAATCCATCAAAATGGGCATTGGTAAAACATATAGATGTACAAGTGAAATTAACTTTGTCAGGGGATATCAAATTATCGGATGTTGGTATTGTGAAAATACCTGGAGTCTCCCCTTTAAATTATTATGATTTTGTCAACAAGGGGTTGTCGGATAACTATGGTTGCGCTGGTTCGAACAGCACGATTTGTAACCTTACCGAATCGATTGTAAACATTCCTACTGCAGACTTGAATGTTATGAAACCAATCATTCAGGTGCACAGAGGTATCTGGGGAGAGATTGGCGGATTTCAGGAAAATACCATAGGCGCTTTCACTACCGCGGTTAATCAAGGATATTATCTATTAGAGACGGATATTATGCCCTATGGTATTACCAATTGGACGACTCCTTCACAATCGTCAACCTTCGGAACACCTGCTGGTCTGGCCTGTTTGCATGATTTGGAATTGGAGAGGCCGACCAATGGAACAGGGTATAGCTTTAATAAAACCAGAACACAGTTAAACGCACTGAAGCTTAAAAAGCCCAGAAGTCCTGACGTGGGTACCGATGAGATATTATTTTTTGACGAACTAGTGGAGTTTGCAAAGACAAAGAATGTCATTGTTGTGGTTGATATGAAATTTTTGCAAGCTCAGGTGGTAGATGGCAGTTGTGTTCAGCTTTGTCAATTTGAGAGTCAGACTAATAAGGACATATCAATACTTAAGAACTACAAAAAAGCAATTGATATTGTCAATGGACTTGGAAGTGATCAGTTTAAAAATATAGCTATTAAGACATATTTTGAATTCGGACCATTGAAAGCAGGGTTGATAAATCTTGGGTTAGCCGAGTCTGTGTTCAATAAAGTGCTTTGGGCACCTATTTTGGCACCTGCTCCTCAATGGCAGATTTCTACAACTAACAAGAATTTCGATCCAAAGAAAATGCAAAAATTTGTAGATGATTGGATGAGTCACAATAGTAACATACTATACTTTGAACCTAACTTTTTCAATTCATATGATGGGAAATCATCGGTAATGCTAGGCGATAATTTTTGTATGACTGATATTAATGGAGTTACCAGTTGTACTAGCCTCATGGAGTACATCTACAAAATGGGCGGTAGGCGGTCAGGCTTGTTTTCTGGAGAGCCTCTCGAAGGCAGAGGGTTGCCAGATAGATGGGGAAAATGGAAGGTGCCTGTGGGTAAAGGAGATCGCAGAAGCGATCATATTTTCGTACTCACTAAGCCCTTTATGAATAATGCAATAATCACCACAGAGCGCCCTGATGTTTGGGACCAATTAAAGGACTAAGCTATGAAAAATGAATTAAAGAATATATATCGAACGATGGGCTTAGTGGTGCTGATGACTTTTTGCGGTGCAAGAGGACATGCTCAGACTAATCTCACGGATATGTTAGGGATTACCAATAGTGATTATATTGGTCAACATCAAGGTGAGACTACCCATTCATTCACAGGGGTTAGAAGTGTGCTATCTGCAGTTAATGCTGACTTGTTTATCTTAACTGCGAGTTTTACATCTGAAGATTTTCCGCCTATGCCGGTTGGTGATAAGTTGGAAGTGTATGAGTTTAAGTTGAACAATACATTGGTCTATGAGGTCGGCGTGACCAATACTGATGGGTACTTAGCTTGGTATGTGAATAGACCTACTGGAGTTTCCCCTTTGGGGAAAAGCGTTGATTTAGATTATATCATTTATGAAGACCTAGGTGTAGATGGTGATTTCTCTTTTATTTTCACTAAGTACTTTACCGGCATAGCGGTAGATGATGGAGCTACGGGAGTCAAATTTGCGCCACTCTTTTTTGGCATGGAGTCCAATGCCAAAGGAACCTTTACGACGCATGCAGGGGAGTTTATGGGGCTTACTAATAATGTAAGCAACAGAGGGGTATTCATGCTCAAAACGACCAAGTCATGGAGAATGTCAGGTAATCATAAGATCGGAGCATTAGATGCTTTGATGAGGCTTGGGACGGTACTAGATAAAATAACCAACACCACCGGTGGAGCGAGTGATCCTGGTGCAAGATTAGCTGGCGAGCCTTTACCAGAGTCAGAACTGGTTGAAACGTTCTTCACAGGACTGAATGTTTACCCCAATCCTAGTGATAGAATCTTTAACATTGATCTGACCTTGGAAGAAGCTGGTCTGGTTACCTATCAGGTGTTTGATCTATCAGGCAGGTCCTTGTTGGGTAGCATGCTAACACTGCCCAAAGGAACCGGTACCCTTGAGATCAACAAGGATGGTGAATTGGTATCCGGTACTTATCTGATACAACTGGTAGCTCCAGGGGTGAAGGAGACCAGACGTATTATTGTAGAATAGCGTGCAACTAATTTGCATGTAATGTAGGAGGTGATTAGCCTCACCTCCTACAGCTAACTTATAGTAAGTTATACGTTTATTCAGAGACTCTTTTTCTTAGAAAAAATGATCACGGTGCTTTGGTTCTAAAATAAAAATATTGAATAGAATCCGTTGAGAACTTAATAAAAGAGGGTCAATTGAGTATTTATAATACATGGTTCCTTCAAGTTTTTATAAGGAAATGAAAACCAAAGCACGGTTTAACAGACCTAAATTTTTTATCAACTTTAAATTCTTTGGCTATGCGTATTTTAAATAGATATTTTATTCTGATCATACTGATTTTAAGTGCTTTTTTATCAAAAGGGGAAGAAAAACGTATCACCTTTCAAATTCGACCTAATGTGAAAGGGTTAGTCTCATTAGTCCAAAATGAGGTTGGTCTAAAGGCCAATACTTTTGGTGGTACGGTTGAGGTACGGGTATATGCCAAAGAGGGATACAATTTTGACCATAAACGGACAAACCCTAATTTTTTATTGGGTTTCTTTTCTAGTAATCAGAGTGATGCGGGTGGGGTTATTGTTAATAATAGTTGGGTTGTAAAAGAATACTGGCCTACTTACTGTCTTGGAGGATTCAATCCCTTTTGCTTTAGTGGTAGCACTTCCTATGTTACCGTCTACAGTGACGATGTTGATCAATTTAAGAAGAATGCAATTCGTTTTTATCAGAAAAATACCAGAGCAATAGCTTATACAACAATTTTCATTCCGTAGGTGATGGTACTATGGAGCTCATCGTAGAAATAGATTACGATCTGCCAAATGATTATGAAAATTTCGAGTACGAATTAATATTGCCGGGTTATGAAGTCCTCAACGATGTTGAAGTAACTGTTCTGTCTAGTTTATTTGCTAATTCTGGAGGAGTTACTGAGCCCCCATTTAGTTCTATGGCATGGACGCTTAGAAACATGATTACTGAGTCGAATCTTACCTCCCTTATTTCAGCAGAATACACAGGCAAGTCAAGTTTAGTTGTTGCCAACGCACACACCTTCCTAGCGACTTATTCAGGTAATCAGCAGGTGTTCATTCGTGTGATAGAACAGGATGCAAACCAATACTTGGAATTGGAAGCGACAAGTATCGCAGAGGATATTGCGTATAAATTTGGACAATTACCGAAAATAGCTCGTCTGGCGGTTCAGAACATTCACGTTTACGAGGATATAAAAAGAGCCACAACCTATCCTATCACTCTGCAATTTAACACTACGATAATTGTTGGTGTTAATGATTACGTCTCTGACATGCTTTATTCAGCTTCTAAATTAGCTTTCGCCTCTTACGATTTGGCTTTGGGTTGGGTGTCTGCTAGGAGCCAAGACCCGACTTTCATTTCCTATTTAAGTAGGGAACGGTATTATTCAGACCATGCAGAAAGCTTTCCAGCTTGGCTCAAAGTTCACTATTTCACTGATTGGATGAATGATTTGACTTGGATTATTGGTGAAGTTATCCCGAATCGGTTGGACTATTATGATAGCTGGATAACCAATGATGATCTTTATCCTGCGGCAGAGTATCACAGTCCTGCGGCGCGTATTGCTAATAGTCCTGCTATCCCGTTAAGTCAAGAGGTTCAATTTAATCACTACATTAATCTCTATCCCAATGCCTCTGATGGTCGCTTTAATCTCGATTTTGTAATGGAAGAAGCTGGAGATGTCTCCTATCAGATCATTGATATGGGAGGCCGATTGATGAATAGTCAAAAACAGGCTTTTGGGGAAGGAAAACATCAATGGTCTATTAACGAAAGTGGCAATCTATCTACGGGGATTTACACCATCAGTATTGCGAGTCCTGCCTGGGCTGAGTGCAAAAGGATAATCATCAGGTAAGAAGATTTTGGGTGACTAAGGTCGCCTGAATAATGGAAAAAATATACTGGAAATAGATTTTAGTGTTTATGTGGAAGAGGGTATATATTTACTTCGAGTTATTATATCGTAGTATACCGTTTTTAATAAAATACTTGTTGAATAACAATTTAGCCGGTACTGGTCTTACGGCGGATGCTCTTTGAGGCTTGGGGTAAGCCAAAGATTAGAGATGGAATCCTGCGTTAGGGTTCCGTACTAATTATAGAACCTTTGATAGACTTTAAATTACAATAAATATGAAAAACACACATATGATTCTTAGCAAAAAAACATTCCTTTTACTAACGACCTTCTTGTGTTTCTTAGCAGGATTAAATGCCCAAAAAATGAAAGTGGGTTATGTGCGTATGGACGTTCTAGTCTCCAATATGCCAGAATATCAGAAAGTTCAGGCAGAGCTTGAAGGTTATAAAAGCCAACTATCATCCACGCTCGAATCCAAGTACCAAGACTATCAGGCCAAATTGGCGGGATTTGAGCAAGCTAAGGATACCTTGGATGTAGTCATTATGAAGGACAAGGAATCCGAGCTGAAGCATCTTCAGACTTCATTGCAAGAATTTGAGAAAAATGCTCAGGAGTCTTATGCAACCAAGGAGCGATCTCGCTTTGAGCCGATAGAACAAAAACTTCAGGAAACTATCCAAAAAGTGGCAGAAGAGAAAGGCTACACCCATATCACCCAAAAATCTACATTTATTTATGTGAAGGATGAAAGTACGGACATTACAGGTTTGGTAGCTGAAAAATTAGGTTATACGATTACTGAGAACTTAAAAAAGTGAGTATAGGTAAGTTGTGGTAGGATATTATGATGAGATCTAGAGTCTTTGTTGGAAAGAGTGAACTTGAAAATGGATACCTTAAAAAGGCCTGAAGATGATGTAAGAGAAAAACTATACTCTTAAGTAGACAAACAGCGACATTACTTTATCGACAATTTCCAAAAGCGACTCGGTTACTTTATTTGTAACCGTAATTATTTCGTACGATACCTTAAGCCAAGACAGAATAATTTAATCCAATAATCTACAAAAATGAAAGTAGTTCTCCTGCCTTCAATATGATGGCTAGACCAAGGAAAATTAGGGGTTCAGGTGGCTAGTCCACTTGGTTTGATCCGTAGCAATAGAATTACATAGAATCTACTTGGTTATCTTATAGCTCTGCGATTAAAGCTCAACAAGGTATTCTAAGTTAGATAATTGGAGATGTGGAGAGAATTTTATTAATCAAGCAAAAGGATATTCATTCAGGAGACCTGAAAACCATGAAAGTTGATAAACTTAAATCAAGTCTATTTACTAAGAAGAAAGTATAGTATCAGCGTTTTCGTGTTCAGGTTTGTCAGAAAGTAAGTTATTCAGACGAATAATATTGTTCTTATTGAGTGTTAGGTCTGCTTTTCTAAGCTTTGAATATGTATTCTCGGTGACAAAACGAATTTCCCCCACTGCTAAAACGAATTTTTCCGCTCTTCAGTAGATCAGTGATTTTAGATTTGTCTTTTATAAATTGTAATAGAAAAAGGGTTTAAAAAACAAAGACAAGAACAAAATGAAATATTCTAATCAACTGACGGTTTTGTCTACGCTCTTGTTAATTCTTACGTTTTGCTCGTCCTGCGATAGTAGCGACATTACCCCTGTTGAAGAAGAAAAGGAAGTAATTATAGAGGAAGATGTTGTTGAAGAAGAGGAGGAAGTCATTGAAGAGGAAGAAGAAGAGAATCAAGGTTCTGGAATTCCCAACCCATGTGGCTATGCACTTTATCCTCCCTTAGATACGTTGATAGCTACTCATGATTCTTGGACGAGATCTAACTATTCAACACGATTGGAAGTATTTCAAAAAGATACCATCATGCCATCAAACATCGTTATGCTCGGTAATAGCCTGACAGAGCAGGGGGGAAACTGGTCGACGAAAATCGGGAATGGGCAAACGGTAAACAATAGAGGAATTGCCGGAGATAACTGCGATGGAGCTTTGGCTAGGTTAGGGGAGATAACCTGTGCGCAACCAAAAAGTGTCTTTGTGATGATCGGGACCAATGATCTTTGGACAAGTTATACCGTGGAAGAAGTAGGATCAAAAATCAATGAGATTGGCACAGCCTTGGCTAACTCATTACCCGAGGCAAAAATATTTGTGCAAACGCTCATGCCACTAGGAGATGGTCATGATAAGGTTCAGCGACTCAATGATATTAATAAAGAGATCAATGGTTTTACGGAAAGAAAATACCTACTCATAGATACTTACACGGCCATGGCCGATGACCAAGGCGTACTCACTACAGATTTAACGACCGACGGAGTGCATCTTACATCTGCTGGTTATGAAAAGTGGGTAGCGTTTTTGAAATTGTATATTGAGGATTAGGATTGAAGTTGGTTCGTATGCGTTTGTTCCTAGCTTTGGTTTGAGTCCTCTCGAGCTTGAGCTCTTCGAAAAACACTGACCCGTCCTAAAAAAAGTTTACAGATTTAACTTTTATTTACTGATAGTCCTGCTCCAAATTGACACTTCAAATTAAGGTTTATAATAACTTCACATTTGATCTTATCAACTGAAACGGTAATTAGCGCTGCTGAGGGGCAACTAATGAGGATATGGGTAAAAAAGAAGCGCTAGTGTCAGGCGTAGATTATGTAAAGATTCTACTTAGGGTCTGTATATAGCCTAAGGTCTGATTCAAAATGTTCGAGATCGAGGCTTGCGACAGAGAAAAAAATGAAGCCGCCATGGAATGGGTTCCTTTCGGAAATCGGTCTGCCGAAGCGGAGTATTTTTTCGACGGGCGTAACGAAGAGGTCAGACATTATGAACAGACGCTACTTAGATTAGTAATCAATAATTTTATCTAAGACATTATTTAGATCCTACGAAAATTGAAAATTTATCCATGCATTGCGCTTCTCTTATTTGTTCATACTGCAAAGACGCAAGACTCTGACCTTGAAAACGAGCGCTTTCCGGACATACCTTCTCGGTTTATTGAGCTGTCAATTGACTTTCCTGAGACATGCTTTTTTGCTGGGCGTACCAATAAGAAAGTAGTAGCGCTAACCTTTGATGATGGACCCACGGAGGTTTCCAAGCAGGTGCTAGAACTTTTGGATCAATACAAAGCCAAAGGGACATTTTTCTGGCTAGGGGAACAACTCGATCAATACCAAGAATTTGCCTTGCAAATGGCTAAAGGCCATCAGCTTGCCAGCCATAGTTGGGACCATGCTAATCTGTGGGAAGCAACGAACGAAGATCTTTGGGATAACCAAGTACAAAAAACCAATCTCGAATTTAAAAGGCTAGGATTACCAGTGCCAAAATATTATCGGCCGCCTTACGGTGCAGTTACTAAAGCTCAGGTAACTTATTTGACAAGCAAGAAAATGAACACGGTGCTCTGGTCACTATCCACGTTGGATTGGGACATCACCCGCAATGCCGCAGAAGAGATTGTTGAGCGTTTCAAGTCCGGTTTGCATCCTGGAGCCATCGTGTTACTTCATGATCGTGGCTTTAATGACGATGGGGAACAGATGCTCATTGCCCTAAAACAAATATTAGCTCACGGAATTACTAAGGGATATCAATTTGTAACGATTGAGGAGTTGTTTTGAAAATGTTTGATTTGGAAAGGAGCTGTTTTAACTACCAGCAATTCAGTTCTTTTTTAGTCCCCGCCATAGTTCGTGTCCTCACGAAACCATCTGTCTGTTTCAAAGAGATTTCTCCGTCGTTCTTCCTACCAAAAGACGATTTTCATAGTTGGTTTTTCTTAGTTCCGTCATTCTCGCGCAGGCGGAATTTTTTTTCAAGCCAACCCTCCAAGGGTTATTTATTTCTTGATCCAATCCAATCATTTTTTCATCCTAGAAAATTCTAATAGAGACAACTATATCGTTTCAAATTCAACAGAGCTTTCTTAACTACGACTTTCCAATTATAGAATTCGAAAAGACTAGCCGTCCGCGAGCCAACCCCACTTGAGGGCAAAATTATATTAAAAGCTCAGAGTTGAGAACTTCGACTAGAATTTCAGAGACAGTGAGATAAGTTATTAATCGAACACAGGTTACCAGTAAACAGTAATTGATGCAAAAATAAAAATCAGGGAGTTTCATTTTTTGAATGAATCATCCCTGATTTTTGGTTTCAAATAGCCTGAATATTACTTCCTTCTATTCTTCACAATTTTTCTCAACCCATAAGCACCACCAGCCGCCAATAGTAGCGATAAACCACCATCAATCGGTGTGGCGGGAGGAGCACCTTGGCCAAAAGCCACAAGTGCAGTAAGTACCAAAAACATGGAGAAAAAATATTTTTTATAGTTATTCATAATAATGTCGTTTTAAGTGTTGGTTATCTTTTGATAAGAAATTTCTGAGTTTGATTGCCAACTCTGACAATATAAAGCTGATTAGCGTTGAGTGCTACATCGGCATAGCCTGATTGATGCTCAATGAATATTTGCCCTTGGTGAAGCAGTTGTCCTGTGGCTGTGTAAATAGCCAATTCATGAGCGCCTTCTTCCGCTTGCTCAATGTTCAATCCATTGACAGAAGCTTGTACTTGCATTTTGGATAGTTGAGCATCCAAGCCCAAAACTTCAGACTTTACAAGGAACAACTCAAATCGCTCATTGCTGGTTTCCTGTCCTTCCGTAGAAAAAGCAAAAGAGCTATTAACAGAGATTTCCTGAAGCGAATTATTCCAATGGTCTTGAAGTAATATTTGATAGCCAGCAGGGATGTTTTTTAGATCCTTCACTGATAATTGATATTGACCAGCATTGCTTAGGTTGTAGCCAAGCGAAACGCCTTTCGTTTCAAGGAAGTCCGTTGGCACCACTTGAATGGCGTAATTATCCTTTGCGTTTACAGGAGAGACAGAATGAAATGAAATATTTTTATTGCCTGAAAATTTAAAAGCATCCAAGCCATAGTCGTGATTTGGCGTAGCTGATTCATGATAGGCAAGTATTGTTTCGTTATACAATCCTTCTCCTTCCATTGCTAGCTTTATTTGGATATACGCTGTTTTACTTTCTTGTCTATAATAGCTAGCCGCTGCATTTGAGGAAACGTCAGTCGCTTGCATCGACGGATTAAAGGAGGCTTGTCCATCGGCTTGTACTTTTACAAAGAACCCCTGAGCAGAACCGATGAAGCCATCAGCGGCAGGTGTTGTGCCTTTTAGGCCATTGACACCATCACTTAAATCGACTGTGCCAGTGGTGATCATTCCTACCATGTTCACGGTGACATAATCTCCACCACGTGTTGTTGCAGAGGCATTGACCCCACCATCGTCCCAGAAGTAAAGCGTCCCATCTAAAGCAGTGGTGTTTCCTGCAAGAAATTTTTCGGCAGAGATAGCGGCACTATAAGGATTGGAGACCAATTCAAAATTGCCATCTGTCACATTATAGTTCACATAATGTGAATTTGGAGTGCCCGTAAAGTCTACCGTTCCTGCTGTGGTTTTTGCAACAAAATAACCCTGACCAGAGACGAGCGGCGTGCTACCACTTTTTGTTTCATAGGTATCATTGCTGCTATTATATGCGTAGAAGAAGTCACTTTGTAAGTCTGCAACAGTGGCGTTCGTTACTGGAGATCCCATGATGCTATAGCCAAGTGGGGTGGTAAGATTTCGAGTATAAGAATATGTCCCATTGTTGGTAACATCGCCATAGATAACCAGACTACTTTCGTTGGATACTGTCAGCGAAGCATTCATTGCAATAGTTAAACCATTGACAATAGCTGGTGTATTGCTTGAAACTACAGGATCATTGGTAACATCTGGGATAGTAATGTCATAAGTTTGATCTGGAATGACTCCACCTTGCCAGTTGGTAGTAGTATGCCAATTGGTATTGGTAGTTCCTGTCCAAGTATCGCGTTGAGTGGCACAAGTACCGACCATAGAGGCGATTGTTGAGGGCGTAGTGCCAACCGCATAGCTTCTATTGCTGCCATCGGCACAACCACTCGCTGGAACGGTTTCTTTTCCTGAGAAGTCCGACGCATTGGTGATCAAATAAAAGAAATTACCTGAAGCATTTTCATCCAAAGAAATTTCAGATTCATAGATACCATTTCCTTTATTGGTCATTGTAGAGATACTGTAACTATTGAAATCACCTGATATATAACCGGCATAGTTTTCGGGAGTTGTAGCAGTATCTATCACATTCGATAAATCTAATTTGAATGTGGTAGTCACTTGTGGGGAGGCACTCGTACAGCTATTCCAAACATAGGCATAAGTGATGGCTGTCCCTCCGGCTTCATCGCCTCTGTAAAACCAACGCGCACTTCCAGATTTCCCACTGCTGGCATTTGATCCGGAGCATGTTTCAGTGAATTCAGGTTCAGCATCGGTCCATTCGCTTGACGATAAAAAGTTGAATCCATTATTACTCCAACCACCGGACATACTTGCCGTAATTGAAAATTGATTATTGCCAATGCTTGTCATGGCAGTGGGCGTCCAACTATTGAAATCCCCAGCAATATGTGCAACGGCAGTAGGGTTATTTAATGGAGACAAGTCTACAACAAAAGTAATGTCATTGGTTTGTGCCCTAACTGCAAAAGCATTCGTAAGGACGAAAGCTATAAACATGAGTAAGTTTCTTTTCATGATTTTGATTTGATTAGTTATGCTTCAAATCTCTACTTAAATCCAGTGAATTAAGGTCAAAAATTCATCGAAGAAGGGGGGTATTGTCGTTAGCGAAGATGTTCTTTAGTTGATTGAAATGATGATAAAATGGAGTGCAGATTAGCACTCTTCAATGTTCTTTTTTCAATAAGTCAATAGGTTTAGTACAGGGTTAGTTCTCTCATAAAACAACATCTAAAGACAATTAGAATGGGTTTTTGACTTTCGAAATAATAAAGGGACAGGATGTTAGCTATGTCACTAAAGAATGTCGGTCTACTGATTTTTTTTCATAAAAAAATCAATTCAACCCACTTATCAAACGGATTCCTCTACCTATTGAGCAGACGTTCTAGGCGAAATTTGACCTTTTGAAAAGCATCATTGAAAAGCGCACAAATAAGTTGATCACCATGAGAGTATTCGTAGTTTGTCTACAGTCCATTATTTTGATTCTTTTAAGCCAATCTGTTTTTAGTCAAAACAGAGCGCAAGAATTATCTCAACTATTGAAAACCCCAAATAGTGACCATGTTTTTGTCGTGGCTCACAGAGGTGATTGGCGTCATGCGCCAGAAAACTCTTTGCGGGCAATTCAAAACTGCATCGATATGGGCGTGGATATGGTGGAACTAGATGTAAGACAAACAAAAGATGGTGTGTTTGTTCTTATGCATGACGATTCCATCGATCGTACGACCAATGGTACAGGTAAAGTGTATGAGTTAACCTGGGCTGAGCTGAGCAGATACTATTTGAAGGACCCATTGCAGATCGTTACAAAACATAAAATTCCAACTTTGGAGGAGGCATTGCAACTTACAAAAGGAAAAATACTGGTCAACCTTGATAAAGTATATGATCAAATAGCGCCACTGGTGACGCACTTGAAAGAGAAGGAGATGTTGGATGAAATAGTATTTAAGGGCTGGATGAAGGATTTGAATACTTTTAATAAAGAGATAGGTGTTCCGCTTGATAGTTTGCTTTTCATGCCCATTGTCTCCTTGGATGAGCACAATTGGGAAGATATTATTGAAAGTTATCAGCACGGCGATACACCGATAGCGTATGAAATTCTTTTCAAAAAAGAAGAGCACCATAAAAAAGCAATACGTATGATAGAAAACCAAAATGCAAAAGTTTGGATCAATTCACTTTGGCCATTTTTTAATGCTGGTCATGATGACGAGCGCGCAGTGTATGAAGCCGACGCAACTTATGGTTGGCTTATCGCGCAAGGAGCGACAATCATTCAGACGGACAGACCACAACTCTTAATTGATTATCTTAAAGAGCATAAATTAAAGTAGCGTTGGGACTGGAAAAGCATATTACACTATTGATTGTCACTTTTTTGTCACTTTTAAATGTAAAGGGACAATACAAGCAATATTTTCAAAACGTGACCACTGATAATGGGCTTTCCTATGAGGCCGTATCAACCATCAATCAAGACGATCAAGGCTTTTTGTGGGTGGGGACCAAAGATGGTCTCAACAGGTTCGATGGTGTAAATTTTAAAACCTATACCAATCAAAATAGTGCACTAATTGGCAATGGAATTTCAAAAATATTCCTAGATTATACCCAACAATTATGGATTGGTAGCTACAACGGCCTGTATAAATATGATCCTAATCTTGACAAACTAAATCTTATTTCTGTTGATGGTAATAATTCCATTGGAGCAAATCTACAAGTCAACGATATTGTACAAACAACCGACAGCTCCATTTGGGTCGCAACCGAAGATGGTTTGTATCATATGGCAGGTCAGCATTTAATTAAAGTTGACTTACCAGAATTGGGCAATATTTCTTTGAAATCACTTGAAATAGCTGAGGAGAAACATATTTTATATTTAGGCTCTGGATATGAGGGAGTTTGGCAATTCAATGTGCGAAGCGGAAAACTTTTGATTCCTCCTTATTTGAATATTCTGGCAGATAATAAACCTCTGCATATAAGGCAAGTTTATTTACACGAAGGTTTGCTATATATCTGTACTTGGGGGAATGGGATTTTTATCGCTGACAAAAAGAATAATTCTTGGCGGCAACTGTCGGTAGCAGGCATGAGCCTTACTGATAAAATTGTCTACACCATGGAGATAATTGGAAATTCGGTTTGGATAGGGCTATCGGACGCTTTAATCAAATTGAGCTATCCAAGTTTAAGATTAGAGAATATTTTCAAGTCGAGTTCAACTTTTGAGTACGCACTTTCGGGTACAGGAGTGAATTGTATTTTTTTAGATCGTGACGAAAACTTATGGTTTGGTACGACTGATAATGGACTCAGTATTCTAGGTAAAACGAGTACTGGCATGGAGTATTATTTCTACAGTGATCAAAATAATTTCCAATCCGAAAATGAATATGAACTCATTGGTTCAGGTACAAAGTTACATCTGAACTGGAATGCTCCGAAAAACAGAAAGTTTTCCAAGATATCCTCAGCGTATCCAAACTTACTTGACCAAACAGAGGAATTAATAGTGCTTGGATCTTTTAGAAATGGCTTTGCCATATTCAATAAATCAGATTCCTCCGTATTGATTAATACTGCAGATCAGAAAAATAGAAGACTATCTCATGACCATGTTTCTGACGCTTTAATTGATGGCTCGAAGGTGTATCTAACCACATGGGGAGGCGGAGTGAACATCTATGACTTAGAAACCAAGTCTTTTGAGATATTCGATTACGATGGAAGTATATCAAGTAGTTTGTCAGACAATGATGCTACGGCCATAGTTAAACAGAATGATTCTATTTTCTGGATTTCCACTTTTGGAGGTGGAGTCAATCGATTCAATGCCATTACAGGAACATTTAAAAGTTTTAAATCCGCACCATTTAATAAAAGTACGGTGAGTAGCAATGACGTGCTTGACCTGTTCATTGACACAAAGAACTTATTATGGTTGGGGTATTGGGGAGCTGGGATAGACTATATCGACTTAAAAAAAATAGCGGTTACTCGGTTTTCTAAATCAAGAAAATTACCCTCTAGTATCGTCACTTCCATTGAAGAGGATAGTCAAGGTGATATGTGGTTTAGCACCAAAAGAGGAATCTGTAAGTTTGACCGCAACAGGAATAAAGTATCGATCTATAACAATGGGTTTAGTGCTGCGAGTAATGCCTATCAAATCGGCCGATCTGCGCTTGATGAAAGCGGGGATTTGTATTTTGGGGGAGATAAAGGATATTTTAAAATAAGTAACGAATATAGAAGCGCCGATTTAATACTAAACCATAATGTGGTCTATACTGGATTTGATATTTTAGGTGATACAATTGACGCTAGTAACTTTTTAAATCACATCAATGATTATGACTCGCTAAGGATGAACGAAGCGATATCGCTAGCGCATGATCAGAATTCATTTTCCTTTCATTTTTCCCTATCTATATTTCCATTAGAAGATCGCTATTATGAAGCTAGGTTGAAAGGATTTGATTCCTCGTGGAGGGAGATTGGTAAAAGTCCATCAGTCACTTTTACAAACCTAAATTCAGGTACTTATTGGTTGCAAATCAGATGTCATACTGGTGATTGGGAGACCTATCACACCTCTAAAGTTGTTAAAATAAAGATTGCTTTGCCATGGTGGACGACATGGTGGGCTTTCACGATTTATACGATGACATTCGTAGCGCTCTTGTACTCGTTTTTTATATATACCTCTCGCTGGTCGCGAATCAGAGCAAAGTTGAAGACTGAGAAAATTCTTCGATCAAAGGACAATGAGTTGAACGAATTGAAAGAGCGGTTTTTTGTAAATATTTCTCATGAAATTCGAACGCCCCTTACCTTAATTATTAATTCTATTGACACTTTGTCAAACAAGATATTGATGAATAAAGTAAGTCAAAACTCTTTTTACAGCATCAAAAAGAATGCAAATCACCTTTTGCAGCTTGTAAATGAAGTGTTGGACTTTAAAAAAATCGACGATGATAAACAGCTGCTACATCTGATAGAAGATGATTTCGTATTGTTCTGCAAGGAGATATACCTTTCTTTCAAAGACATGGCAGAGCGGAAGGATATTCTTTTTGAATTGGAGTCACTTGCTGAGTCAGCACCATTTTATTTTGACAGAATGCAAATGGAAAAGGTGCTTTACAATCTGCTATCCAATGCTATTAAATTCACTCCAAATAAAGGAAGTATCAAAGTGTTGATCAAATTTGATCAGGAAGATTTACACTTAATCGTGAGCAACTCAGGTAAAGGAATCGATCTGGCTGATCAAAAAATTATTTTTGAGCCATTCAATCAGGGCAAAACACCCCCCGGTTTACAGAAGAATAGAGGTTTTGGTTTGGGCTTATACATCACCAAAAATATCATCAACCAGCATGAGGGTGTCATAACTGTCGAAAGTGGAGATCACCAAACAGTATTTCATATCAAGCTGCCTATAAACACACATCATCAGCCGGAGAAGGGCGAGAAGGTGGAGGAGAATATCGAAGCTTACCTTACGGATGATCCTGCAATTGCGGATAATAACGATTTTAAGGAGTTCTCATATAAGACAATCTTGGTGGTAGAGGACAACCATGAGTTGAGTAGTTATCTCGTTGCTGTTTTTCAAGATTCTTACCAAGTATTGGTAGCAGAAAATGGAGCCGTGGGTTTGGAGATTGCCAGAAATAAGGTGCCTGACATGATCATTAGTGATGTCATGATGCCAGTCATGGATGGCATTACCATGACCAAGGAATTAAAGAGCGATAAACGAACCAGTCATATTCCAGTCATCATTTTAACCGCTCGAACCTCATTGATTTATAAGCACGAAGGCTATGATACTGGTGCCGACGATTATATTGTAAAGCCTTTCAGCAAATCATTACTCATTATTCGTGTAAGAAATCTTCTTAAAAACCGAATGCTCGTCGCTGAAAGAATTCAAAAAGATGTCATCACTGGTACTAAAGACCTTGCCTTGAACTCTAAAGACGAAGAGTTCTTGAACGAGTTAATGAAAGTCGTGGAAGAGAATGCTACCAAAGAAGATCTAAGCGCCACGTTAATCGCACAGGAACTGGGCATGAGCCACTCGGTGATATATAAGAAAATCAAATTCCTGACGGGTATGTCGCTTATTGAGTTTATTAGAGATTACAAACTCAAGACTGCAGCAAAGCTGATTGCGGAGCTCGGCTATTCAGTGGCAGATGCATCCTTCCAAGTTGGGTTTGCTGACACAAAGTACTTCAGTAGAATGTTTAAAAAGCGATTTGGCGTGAATCCCTCAAAGTATGATGGCTCGACGATTATCCGTGATTAAAGTGGCTTGATTGAAGGTTTATTCTTTTTTTGATTGATTTATCTCACTTTATAGATGATTTTGTACGAGTTCGTCACACCTATATCACTGCATCTTTGAGATAATATAAATTTCATTAATGAGTAAATTTTCAAAAAATAAACAAAAGGTTTCGAATATTGAAGATGTGATGAAAAGGACCAAATACAAGCTTCTTTTCACGGTTTTAATTCTTATATGCCTATTTATTCTATTCCTTTCAATCCTATGAAAAATCAACCAAGACCATGATTAGAAATTTGAGATTACCAATACTTCTAATAAGCATCTTCCTCATGCAATTTTCTATTCAAGCCCAGAATGCAAATGCTGTGAAAGGGGTTATTATTGATAGTGAGAATGGAGAGCCACTCATTGGCGCTACTATCATTTTAAAATCAGATGAATCCAAAGGAACGATCACGGATATAGAAGGCGCTTTTTCCTTTCCTATGCCTACGGGTAGTGAGACTTTGGTCTTTTCCTATATCGGGTATCAGAATCAAGAAAGAATTGTCCAATCAAGTTCAGAAAGCTTGGTGATTGAACTCAAGGTTGATATCGAAGCACTCGATGAAATCGTGGTAATTGGATACGGAGAAGTGAAGAGGAGTGACTTGACAGGAGCCGTCGTTACGAAGCTACCGGCCGATCTTAATACTACAGCTGTCTCCAATGCAGGGCAAATGTTACAGGGTAGAGTTCCTGGTTTGTACGTAAGTAGTCAAAATCAGAATCCCGGGGCATCACCAGAACTAATTCTTAGGGGAAGAGGGTCTTTGGTGGGTGATGGACAACCCCTTGTAGTTATTGACGGATTTCCAATGGATGGTACAGATGTGCTAAATACTGTGAACCCAAATGATATAGCCCAAATAAGTATACTTAAGGATGCATCAGCAACAGCCATATATGGTTCGCGAGGAGCCAATGGTGTTATTATTATTACCACAAAGCGAGCTGGCACTACCAATCAAGGGTTACAAGTTGACTATAGTGCTAAATTCTCCACGTTACAGTCTGCTAGACTTTTAGATATGATGAATTCTGAAGAGTATACCAGGTTTTATCTTGGTCTGGCCAATGATCCTAATTTTCAACTAACACCTGCTCCAGGCTTTGAAGGGGCATTTTATCCATATCCGGTAGATCAAATAAATCAATTGCCTGATACTGATTGGCAGTCAGAACTTTTGAACAATAATAACTTTAATCAAGAGCACAATATTGCAGTTTCAGGTACATCTGGTGGACTTCAATACAGACTGTCTGCTGGAATTCTCGATAATGATGGTTTCGTTTCACCTCTAAATTATAAACGATATCAAACATTGGCAAAGCTGGCTTATGAGGATAAAAAGGTTTCCATCAACTTTGGTGTTGGCTATACGCTGGAGAGAAGAAACGATCTCACAAATGACTTCCTCGAAGGTGTGCGTTTTGCCCCAACAGTGTCCGTTCGAGATCAAAGCGGCCAACTTTCTGAGCACCCCATCATAGATGTTCAAAACCCATTATTCCCAGAGGAGGCAAGAGAAGATTTTTCCGATGTTAATACAACTAGAGTCAATGCGAGAATTGCCTATGAGGTATTAAAAGGTCTGAGAATAGAGTTCAACGGCGGGCTACAACAAAGAATAAGCGAGGGATACATTCAGCAATCAATGCCAGGAATTTTTGATCCAGACAATTTTAATAGTGCTTCGTTGGCGCAACAATCAAGTCAAAACATTTCAGGGGATTTGTTGGTGAGGTATGCTAACCAATGGGGAAGGCACAGTTTAAATGGGTTGATTGGTACCAGTTATCAATCCTTTCGAAACAGAGGGTCCAATATAGATGCTTCCATATTCCCATTGGCTGGCCTAGCATATTATTCGATTGAAGATGGGACACAAAGCGAGTTTGGTAGTTTTTGGAATGAAAGAGCCATAGTCTCTGGCTTATCAAGACTCAACTATGATTTTGATAAAAGGTATTTTTTCACTGTCAATTACCGAGTAGATGGAGCTACTTCTTTTGGCGAGAATAACAAATTTGGACATTTTCCATCGGTCGCTTTTGCTTGGAAAGTAGACAATGAGCAATTCATGTCCAATTCAAGGATATCAAATTTGAAGTTTAAGGCATCATTAGGCCGCTCAGGGAATGCCAATCTTCCATTGAGCAGAACTCAGCCATTGTTGGAGTTTTGGCCAACGTATATTGGTGGGCAAGTGACGAGAGGATTCAAATGGCTTGGAACAGCGACAGATGCGGTAACGGACAATAGTTTCCAGCCCAACCCTGACCTCAAGTGGGAAACGAGTACGACTTTGAACCTTTCTGCTGAAGTGGGAAATGAAAAATTTTACTTTGAGGCCAATTATTATAGAAAAGCAACTACCGACGCTTTTATCGATAGGCAGGTGCCTTTAGAAACTGGATTTTCAAACATTACACTAAATCTTGGAGAATTACTTAATCAAGGAGTAGAAGTAAAATTTGACTTTTTCGCCAATTTTCTAGGTGGGGATTTACAATGGAATCCAAGCATCTGGATGTCATATAATAAAAACACGGTTGTTGGATTAGATGGAGATTCTATTCCTGATGCAAACATCTGGATTAATGATAATTTTTATGGTAGAGGTGTTGCTAGGCAAGAGGGGAGACCCTTAAATGCGATTTGGGGATATCAGTTTGATGGCATTTGGCAAGAAAGTGATTTCGATAAGGCACAGTCATTTGGTGCAGAACCAGGTGATCCGAGATTTGCAGACTTGAATGGCGATGGTGTCATTACGGAGGCCGATCAGAAATTTATTGGCAATGCAGACCCGAGCTATCTCGCGGGCTTTTATAATAGACTAACTTATAAAAGATTCGAGTTTTCTTTTTCCATTGATGGTGTTTTTGACAAGACAATCATTAATTCAAATAGGGCCTACTTAACCTTTCCTAGTGTAGAATATTACAGAAATCTTTCAACCGAAGCATTAAACCGCTGGACACCTGAGAACACCGATACTGAGATTCCTAGTTTGACTAAAAACCTACCTAATGAGCTGGTAAAAAGTACTTGGGCTATAGAAAAAACATGGTTTGTAAGAATGCGGGACATTACCTTGACTTATCGACTGCCTAGTGAAAATAAGTTTTACAATCAATTCAACATTTACGCGTCTGTATCTAACCTGTTTACGATCACACCATATTCAGGATTGAACCCCGATACGTGGCGCGTTGATGATCAATGGAATTTGCAACCTTTTATGAAAACCTACACAGTCGGATTTAACATTTCATTTTAAAGATCAGAACATATGAAAACTCATAAATATATATTCATATCTCTTTTTCTCTTTTTTTCATTGAGTTGTGAGGACTTGGTGGAAGAAAAAATTTATGGATCAGTCAATGACGATACCTTTTGGAATACCGAGGCTGATTTGAATGCTGGTATTGCTGCGGCTTACTCACAGTTAGGTGCTCGTTTTAGGGCTTTTTCTATCTGGCAGTATGCTATTGAAGACTTAAGCACAGATTATGGCTATGGTGGCTACAGAGATACTTATCCATTTTCTAACTACACCGGTTGGTCTTCCACTGAACCGCAAGCTATTGAGTGGGGCATATGGTCTTTCTTCTGGAAGAGTTTGAGTTTTTCCAACAAGGTTATAGAAGAAGCACCTGGAGCAGATGTGTCTCAAGAGATCATTGATCAGTATACGGGAGAGGCCAAAGCACTAAGGTCATTGGTGTACTTTTACCTCATCAATTGGTTTGGCGAAGTGCCTTTGGTAACCAGCACTACAGATTCGAGATTTTCTATTCCAAGGGCTACTTTACAAGAAAATTATGCGTTTCTAGAGCAGGATCTTGAAGAAGCTGTGATGCTCCTTATGACTAAGTCTGAGCTATCGGCAACTACCGACGAATACGGTAGAGCAACTAAAGGAGCAGCACAAGCACTATTGACCAAGGTTTATCTTCAACAGGGGAAGTGGACAGAGGCAGCATCGGTTGCTGGAAGTATCATAGAATCTGGAGAGTATAGTTTGTATGCAGACTATGCCGATATTTTCAATATGAGTAACGAAGGATTTCAAAATCAAGAAGTTATCTGGCCGCTAGCATTTATCGGAGCAGGTGGCGGATTAGAAATTAACGGTCACTTTCTTTTTCCATATTTGTATAGACCTGAAGACTTTGATCCTTTTCCTGAGTACAATCAGTGGGATGGAGATATGGCCGTCACAAATGACTTCTACGATTCTTTCGAGGCGGAAGATGAACGCCGTACTTTACTTTTACGGGAATATGAAGTGGATGGGAATGTGATGATTTCAGATCCGCCTGTCATGATGAAATATCCCGCAGATCCAACAACAGAGGGATCTATAAGTGGGAATGATTTTATCATTTTCAGATTTGCTGATGTCTTGTTGATGAGAGCAGAGTCACTGAATGAACTTGGAAGTATTGCCGAGGCATTAGGTCTTGTAAATCAAGTGCGAAATAGAGCAGGTTTAAATGATCTGCTAGCACAAGATTTTGATGTTAATTCGTTACGATCGCATATATTTCAGGAAAGAAAATGGGAGCTTTATTTTGAAGGAAAAGGTCGTCAGGACATGCAGCGACAAGGCACGCTATTAGATCATATTATTACCGTTTCTGTAGATGCAGGAGCAAATCCAGAACGCTATTTGAAACTACCAATACCTCTAAAAGCGCTTTCTCAAAACCCGGGACTGATACAAAACCCAGGATTTTAATGAAAAATATCAACTTCATTTTCTGCCTGGCTATTGTTGGTGCGATGTTCACTTTCTTATCGTCTTGTGAGGACGATGAGCAGCCTTCTACATCTGCTGTTGTAGATGTTCCCATAGATTCATTGCCCGATGAAGAACCTATCACTAGCCTTCTTGCCGAGAAGTTCTATTTAGGCACCTCGATGTATTTTGTATCTTATTTAGAACGAATGTCTAACATCGTTTACAAAGAGGATAATATTCCTAAAGACGCCTATCAGAGTATTGCTGATCATGGGGGAAATATTATACGTCTTTCCGTCAGTGTTCAGGAGTTTAACAATGAATATACGGTCGATGCACCAGTTGATTGGAATCAATGGGAATATGTCTACGACGATATTCAAAGAGCCAATAATGCTGGCTTGGAAGTATTCCTCACAATTCCCTCTGATAGACTTGTTCCAGACAAGTGGTCATCTTTAGGCTTAACCGTACTAAAGGATTCCATAGTATCATGGACAAGAACGAGACTGAAGCAGCTAGGCGACAATGGCTTATTACCTACTTTCATCTCAGTTGGTAATGAGATTAATATAGAATTTATGTCGGAGGAAGGCGACTACAAGCCGAGCCGTAACGTCTTTTTGTTGAATGCAGTGCTTACGCTGATCGATGAAATAAATGTGGAGTACAATAAAGACATTAAGAAGGTTATTCATATCTCCTCTGTTGAGCATATCAAATGGTATTTGGGAGAAAACGTGCCCAGAGGCTTGGAGAACTTTGACGTATTTGCCAATTCATTTTACTACAATGAAGACGTGAAGTATGGGGAATGGCAAGATTTTGAGGATATTATTTCTTGGATAAAGTTGACTTACGATAAAGAATGGATTTTACTTGAAACTGCTTCGCCTTTTACTTGGGATGGAAATGACGGAAGTCCGAATATTTTTAATGGTTATCCGAAAAGTTATGGAAGCAATCCTACCATTGCAATTCAAAGAGAGGTACTAATCGATAGAACATTGGACGTATTAAGAGGCGGTGGGCTTGGCGTTATCTATTGGGGAGGAGATTGGGTGGCGACTTACGATCAAACCTACATTTATCCTAATGAATGGGGGCCGGGCTCGTCTTGGGAAAACAAAACTTTTTGGGACAAAGACTATAACCTTCACGAAGGAGTCGAGTGGATGAGTTTCGATTACCGAGGAGCGTTAGAGTGATTTATTTTGAACCAGGAATAAATATTATTGAGTCGTCTTTCAATGAGGTTGCTAGACGACCTTATTAGATCAGTTTTTTATTAACCCAATAAATAATCAATGTCGAATACCGTAAAATCCTTCTTGATATATTCAGCTTTAATTGTTGGTTTCACCCTTTGTCAAGGACAAGAAAAGAAAGGGACTTATGTTGATAAAAAGGGTGTCATCCGATGGAAGACCAGCAAAGAGGAGGTACAGGGATTTGGTGTGAATTACGCCGTGCCTTTTGCCCATTCTTACCGATCAGGCAAGCGGCTAGGTCTTGACCTGAAAAAGGCCATGGATGATGATGTTTATCATTTGTCCAGACTTGGGTTTGACCTTTACAGATGTCATGTATGGGATACGGAGATTAGTGATACGCTCGGTAATATTCTTAATAATGAGCATTTAGATGCTTTTGACTATCTGATTGCTGAGTTGAGATCACATGGGTTCAACTATGTGCTGACGCCAATCGCTTATTGGGGTAATGGATGGCCAGAACCTGATGAAAATACACCAGGTTTTTCAAAAAAATATGGGAAGGGAAATAGCTTGACCAATAAGGAAGCTATCGCAGCTGGTCAGAATTACTTAAAACAATTTTTGAATCATATAAACCCATATACTGGTTTAGCATATAAAAATGATCCGAATGTCGTTGCTTTTGAGGTAAGCAATGAACCACATCATTGGGGCAAAGCGGCGGATGTGGAGTCATTTGTTGATGGTATGATAACGTCAATGAAATCTACTGGAACCAAAACACCAATTTTCTACAATGTGAGTCATGGTGTTCACTTTGCAGAATCTTATTATAAAGGTGGAGCACAAGGTGGAACTTTTCAATGGTATCCTACAGGGCTGGTTTACAAAAAGGAATTGTCAGGAAATTTACTACCAAACGTAGATCACTATGATATTCCTTTTGACAATATTATTCTTAAAAATGGTGCGGCAAAGATTGTTTACGAGTTTGATGCTGCAGATGTGGGCAGTTCGTATATCTATCCTGCCATGGCACGTAGTTTTAGAACTGCGGGGATTCAATTAGCCACACAATTCGCTTATGACGCCACTTATTTGGGGCATATCAATACGGATTACAATACCCATTATATGAACCTCAATTATACGCCCCAAAAAGCCATCAGCTTGATGATAGCGGGAGAAGTATTTCATAAAATGAAGAGATATAGTTCCTTTGGTAAATACCCTGACAATTTAAAATTCGGAGATTTTCAAATTGATTATAATAGTGATCTGGCGATATACAATGGCGATAAAAAATACCTCTATACCAACGATACGGATATTGCGCCAAAGGAAGAAACGGACTTGCAAAAGATCGTAGGTTATGGAAACTCCCCAGTGATTGATTATGCTGGGCGCGGGGCTTACTTTCTAGATAAACAAGCAAATGGTGTATGGCGACTCGAAGTTCAGCCTGATGCTATTTGGGTTCAAGACCCATTCGGGAAAAATAGTCCAGAAAAGCAGGTCGCAGTTATCAAATGGAACGAGCATAAAATGAATATTAAGCTAAAGGAACTTGGAGGAGATTTTGAGATCCGGGCGATAAATGAAAATAACATATATACCACCAGCGTTGAAGATGGTGCATTCATGGCTTGGCCTGGTGTTTATTTGATTACTGCTTCGGGAACCAAAAGTGATTTGTCTGCTAATGACGCTTTTGGGTATTATACACTAGGAAATTATTTTGCGCCTGCTGAAAATGTAGCTAAAGGTTGGTTGATACATGATGATATGAAAAGGGTTAACAGTGATTCGGATCTCGATTTCGTAGTGGAGTATGTAGGGCCAGTTGAACCGAAAAGTATTAAAGCGATCATTCAAACGCCTGGTATTTGGGAAGAACTGGTTTTAGAAAAATCGGAAGCCTACACTTACAAAGCTACCCTAGCAAAAGAAAAGCTGAAGGAGGGTTTTCTGTATTACGATATCGCTGTGGAAACGGAGGAGACCTATACTTATCCGACGAATCGAAAAGGGCATCCATATGATTGGGATTTTCATAGTAGAAAAAGATATCAAGCGGAGATTTTAAATAAAGACCAGTCGGTCTATTTATTCAATGCATTTGAAGATGCCGATTATGTAGTAAAAAAGTGGCTCAAATCAATTGCCCTTAAACCAACGTCCAAGCCGTCAGAGTCAGAGTTCCAAGTGAACGTAACGAAGCTCTTTGAAAAAGACAGTGAAAGTCTGAATACTGCCCCTATTTATGACTATTCTTTCAAACATTTTATTGATAAAGAAATTACGGCGAATACCGATCTATTATTAAGTAAGAAGGAGGTAGTGTTAAAAGCGAGAGCACTGAACAATAAGCCTTGCAAGTTTCAAATTGCGTTGGTCTTGGATAATGGAGTTTCCTATGGAGCTGTAGTTGAGCTAATGCCTAAAATGATGGAGTATAGATTGAATCTATCTGATTTGAAAATAGTCAAAACGGTGACTTTGCCAAGACCTTATCCTTCATTTCTTCCCTATTACTTCGAACATGCTTTAGATTCAAAGTTTGATATCGCCCGACTAGAGAGTATCCAGTTTTCCATAGGGCCAGACATTCCCTTAGCGCAAATAGAAGGTGCTCACGGAATAGGAGTGATTAGTGTGTATCTGGATCAATAAACACAAAATGTTCAAGGCGAAATTTTGAAAATGGGTCTCAGACGTTCAAATTCATTCATTTATCCGAATTTGAACTACTTTTTAGATGAATTTGTCCACGGTAGCTCCAAGGAATTGCTTCCATATTTGATGAAAAATTAGATGAAAATGAAGATAATTAATTTGTTCAGTATTGTAAGTTTGGCGGGTCTTGCTTGCATAAGTGCATGTGGGGATGACCCTGTGGAACCTGAAGTATTTGCGGATCCAACGATCGCTATTTCTGCTCCGGCCAATGCTTCAGCCGGGATTGAAGCAGACGTAAACACCATCGTTACTTTTTCAATGACTGTAGAAGCCGAAGCGGGTTTGAGTCGTGTATCGTTAAATGGAACAACAATTAAATCTTTTGATGGTTTGACCACCTCGGCAAGCATCGATCATGAATACACCGTTCCAGATCAAACGGATTTAATTGAATTGACTTTTGTTGTAGTCGACGCAGCGGGAACGGAAACTAGCTCAGCGACTTTCTCACTCACGCCTATTATTCCTGTGACGTCAATTACACTGATTGATTTTGAAGGAAGTGCAACGGGCGTAATAAGTTATGTAATGCCTGAGACTTGGGATAGAAGAGTCGTTCAACCATTTACTGTTACTGGCGACCTTACCGCTCAGGCAACTGTGGAAGTATCTATGCAACAAGCCACTGTTACTTTTGGAGTGAGTGCGCCAGGAGATGTCACCGCTATGCAAGTTGTCAAGCAAGCACCTGATAGTATTTCAGATAATTGGGGCGGATGGGCACATATGTTATTCAACCTAGGTACGGCTTTGCCCTCAGAGGAAGTTGCTGCGCTTCCATCGGCGGACAGCAATGGAGAAATTACTACAGGTACAAGGGTAATTACGCTTGAGGCTTATTATGATGCTACGATCGATCCTGCATTTGGATGGAGTGATCTTTTGGCAGTAGAAGCTCCATGGAACTCAGACCCGACGAAAGGTTATAAACTTGATCTTGGCCTATTGGATTATAGTGCTGCTAGTACTGGATCCGACGGTAGCTGGGTGTATTATACTAACTATAGTGAATATATCACTGAGCCGAATAAGTGGGTAACTATTACATTCGAAACTAAGGATACTGAGCGATTCGGAGCACCAGGTATAACATCAGATAAGGTTACAGGCTTTGCTTTGCGACCAACACCAGGATATGACGGTAGTGGAAACAAACTTTATTTAAGAAATTTAAAAATAGTTAACGTCAACTAACATGCCATGGGAAAGCGCTTCATATAGTGGTTCTTTTAACAGGTTTCAAATCTGTCGCTCAGGAATTTTTCCTGGGCGCAGATTTATTTTAACAATGCCTACTGAAGAATGGTATTTATTAAAAAAAAAGAGCGTGTAAGCTGATTCAATCCCATTCAACTTGTGGGTCTTATTCTCCGATGCTTGCATAGCATAAAAAGCCATGATCCAACTTCATACTTGGCGAGCTTGCTCTAAGGTTTGTGATTTTCGATTCACGAATGGAATCAATCAGTGAAGCGTTCGATTTATTATATCATTATGACTAGTTTTAAAAGGGGTCCTTAGGTTTCTTTTATAGTAATAATATGGCTCATCTTTACTGCAATTGGCTATTCAGATCAACGGATAATATATTTAAAAATACACCATGAATTTTATTGAAAAGAATCTATGAGCTTGAAAATTATTTTCCTCTATTGCTTAATGCCTGTATGGTGTACAGTCCATCTACAAGGACAAACAAGGGCTGATAGCCTGTATGCTGTGCTATCAAACAATTCAAACGATTATGTCTTCATTATCGCCCACAGAGGAGATTGGCGTCATGCGCCAGAAAACTCATTGACAGCCATTCAAAATTGTATTGAAATGGGTATCGATATGGTAGAAATTGATGTCCAAAGAACAAAAGATGGTGTGTTTGTGCTCATGCACGATGGCAGTATAGATAGAACGACCAACGGCTCAGGTAATGTTTGGGAGCTAGAGTGGGACTATTTGAAGGATCTTTATTTAGTAGATGCAAATGGAGTTTTGAGTCAAGAAAGAATCCCAACATTTAATGAGGCTTTGGATTTAGCGAAGGGGAAAGTCTTGTTGAATTTGGACGAAATCTACTGGTATATAGATGACGTGTATCTCATTTTGAAAAATAGAGGACAAGTGAGAGAAGTATTATTCAAAGCTTCTATGAAAAGTTTGGAGCAAGTCAGAGAGGAAATACAAACGCCACTTGATAGTATCAATTTTATTCCGATCGTCTCATTAGACGAGAATAATTGGGAAGAGATTATTTCAAGCTACGGAGACTACAAACCATTAGCCATGGAAATAATATTTAAAGATGACCAGAAACTGGACGATGCTGTAGCTTTAATAAGAAATCAAAGCGCTAAAGTTTGGGCAAATACAATGTGGGATTTTATGTGCGCTGGTCGTGATGATGATTTGGCGGAAACAAATCCCGAGAATAGTTATGGCTGGCTTTTCGATAAGGGTATCAATGTATTTCAAACGGATAATATTCACCTGATGGATGACTATTTTAATTCCAAAAGGAAGCGAATTTTAGCAAAAGAGCTTCCCAAGTTCTATCTAGGCGCAGATTTATCTTATGTAAATGAAATGAATGATTGTGGCGCCATCTATACCGAAGGAGGCGAGCCAAAAGATGTTTATGACATTTTCGCGGATAAAGGAACCAACCTCATTCGTTATCGGCTGTGGCACAACCCAGACTCTATTAACGGATATAGCTTTTATCAGGATGTTGAAAGAGGTATCGCCAGAGCTAAAGCAAAAAGCATTGATGTTCTTTTGGATTTTCACTATTCGGACATCTGGGCAGATCCAAGCAGACAGTGGAGGCCAATGTTGTGGGACGAGATTGATGATGACCAAGTGCTGGCGGACTCTGTCTATAATTACACTTATCAAATACTTCAACGCCTTCATGCAAAAGGGTTGACACCAGAATATGTGCAGATCGGGAATGAGACAAACGGAAATATTCTCCAAAAAATCACCACGACAGATCTTAGAGAAAGCAGCCCTAATAATAGTCCTGTAGATTGGGCGAGACAAGTTTTGCTTTTCAATCATGGATTAGCCGCAGTGGAAGATTTTAATAGCAATTTCTCTCAAAACACACAAACGGTTATACATATAGCTCAGCCTCAAAATATAGAATGGTGGTTTGATGCGGCGATTGGTGCTGGACTCGCAGACTTTGATATCATCGGATTGTCTTACTATCCAAGATGGTCGGACTACAATGTGCGACAGGTTGGAGATGCCGTCAAGCTATTTCGTGAAAAATTTAATAAAGAAGTCATGGTTGTAGAAGTATCTTATCCATGGTCTGGAGATAATGAAGGGTTAGAAACTAGGTCTGCGAGAAGCACTCCAGAAGAACAAAGAGATTTTATGATCGAGTTAAGTTATTTGGTCAAAGAAAATGGCGGTTTAGGAGTGATCTACTGGGAGCCGGCTTGGGTAGATACAGAGTGTGAGACATTATGGCAAACCGGGTCGAGTCATGATTGGCACATATTTTTTGATAACGATAATGAAGTCATACCAGCATCCTTTGAGTTTTATGCGTATGATTATTCCAACATGCCAAAAGGGCTAGCACCCCAAAAGGTATCTTTCTCTGTTGACATGGGCGGTCAAGAAAACATTGATAATGTGTTTATAACAGGTGATTTTTCGGATGAAGATGGCTGGACTTTTTTGCCAATGACTAAAAATACAGAAACCGAAGTATATAGCTACGAAACAACAATACTTGGAAGATCCGTCGGTGCTTATATTTTTTATAGCGATGATTCGTGGAGCGATGAGTTCAAGGAGACCGTACCAGAAAAATGTGCAGATTCTTGGGATACACATCGAAAGTATGTTGTGAAGGACGATGATTTGGCTGTTCAGTTTGCTTGGTCATCGTGTCAGACTGCCGCTTCCGAGGAGGAAGTCTTAGGATTGTCTACTTTCAATGATCTGGCGATTTATCCGAATCCTACATCCGGCCTTATCATGTGGGATAAAGAGGCCTATCATACGATAAAGCTATACTCGGTTACAGGTAAAAAAATACTTGAATTAGATTTAGGGAAAGTCAAGCAGTTAGACTTATCTGCTTATCCTTCGGGTATTTACCTATTGTCATTTGATGGTTCTCGCAGACTGCAAAGAATAGTAGTGAAATAAAGCTGAAACTTAGCGTATGCCACAGGGTTTATGCTTTTATAAAGAATTTCATATTTTCGGATAGAAAAATCAATACATCGCTCAGTATTCCTAAATCAACACTTTCCTATTTATCGATACCCTACTTAAGTTCCATTATAAAACTGGTGAGATTCGTGTCATGTTCTAAATTCAATTTTTTTCTAAAACGGTATCTATTTGTTTCAACAGATCTCACGGAAATATTTAACCCAACTTGAAAACGGAACTAGCCAATATATTGTAATACAGATAGTTACGTAAGTTATTTTTACAATTGGGTCACAACTTTTGATTTCCTCACATAAGGTCTGTCTTTAAAGTT
>Ga0075110_1000142_pt1 | contig 37057 bp, 40 predicted proteins | sample AntAceMetag02UK8_FD_69799 | JGI IMG/M metagenome (GOLD analysis project Ga0075110, IMG submission 69799) | Saline lake microbial communities from Ace Lake, Antarctica - Antarctic Ace Lake Metagenome 02UK8 | ecosystem: Environmental > Aquatic > Non-marine Saline and Alkaline > Saline | place... | reverse complement strand
AATTAATCAAAATTTCCCTAAAATTTTAGCCTCTTGTGAACTTTTTAAAGAGCGAAATCCTGAATATGGGTTTGTACTTTCTATAGTTAATTCCAAGTTAAGAGCTTTAATGGAAGAATTTCTAAAAGGATCACCTCTCAAGATCGGCGTGGATATCTTCTTAATTTCTTCAAAAGAAAATCTTCAAATTATGAGCCATGTTAAATCAGCGCTTGCAACTTCAGGGACGATTACTTTTGAACTCGGTGTTATGCATGTCCCAACCGTCGTGGTCTATCATCTCACAAAAATGAACGCATGGGTTGCAAGGTACTGGATACGCCTCAACCTCCCCTACTATTGCATTGTCAATATCATTACAAAAAAACACATTTTCCCTGAACTTTACTATTTAGACTTTATTCCTCAAAAAGTAGCCAACACGCTTGAGAGTCTCTCGAAAAACTCATACTTACGTGAAAACAGTTTAAAAGGTTGTAAGGAGATGCTCTCCATTATGAGCTCTAAAAAACCACCTTCCGAACTTGCTGCTGAAGAAATCGGGTCTATGATTTATGATGGATAAAATCACAACTTTTCTTGATTATCTCGTTCTCTCACTGCAAGCTAAACTCTATCCTATCTTTTTTAAAAGCTTTATACGCCTTATTATTTGGACAAATAAAGTCGAATTTTTAGGGCTTGAGCAGTATTTTGAAGCGATAAAAAAACACCCCTCGATTATTGTTCTTTGGCATAACCGAGTTGTTTTAGGACCTCACGTCTTTGAAAACTGTCTAGGCACTGCCACTAATTATACTATATATGTGAGCAAAAGCCGGGATGGGGAATTGCTATCACTTTTGGTAAATACTATTAAGCATGCCTCTGCAATACGCGTTCCTAAAAGAGGTAAACACGAATCTTTAAGAACTCTCATTAAAACTTTAAAGAAATCTATTCTAATAGTCACTCCAGATGGCCCGAAGGGACCGAAATATAAAGTGAAACAAGGTGTTGTTTTGGCTGCTGCTGCTGCAAAGGCTCAAATCTTTCCTCTGAGCTGGAGCGCAAGTAAAACCTGGAAACTTAAATCTTGGGATGGATTTAAAATTCCCAAGCCTTTTGGACGTATTGTTATGGGATTTGGAGAGCCGCTTTTTGTTCATAGTAAAGAAAAAACAAAGCTCTCTGAAAAAGCCTTAAAAGTAGAAGAGCACCTTAATGCTTTTAAAGATGCTCTTAATGAACGTGTTCGATCTAAAAAATCAGAGCTTAAACGCGCACTCTCCAATTAAAAGGATTTGCAAGGGTGATTACACCAAGGCCTACAATTGTTGTTACTGCCGCAACATCTGAGATAGCCCCTGCAACACTAGCGGTTATGCCTTTTGCAACTCCAAATGTTTCCCTTTGATTGTTTTCAATGGTCTTTCCAAGCTGTTTAAAAGGTCTGCGAATTTCAGTAGATAGAGGATTAAAATTTATTCTCATAGTTATCTCCTTAAGTTGGTTTTAGAAACAATAGTGCATATAAACAAAACAAAACAAGTAAACAAATTATTAATGGTTTTAACTTTATATAATTAAATTTATAAGTTGAGATCGAAATTTCAGCTAGATTACTCTAAGTAAAACAAAATACCTTCTGGTAAAAATGCAGATTAGAAACGAGCACTCCCCTTCCTTGTATCCCACTTGTTTATCCACAAACACCCTTGGACCACCCGATAAGACTCTCAGAAAAGAAAACTTTGAAGGGAAATTATGGAATCCTATTCCTATAGTCATTCAGGAACGAATCGTGGGAAAATCATGGAATCCTGACTGTCCTGTCCCAATAGATGATTTAGCTTATATCCAAGTCACTCATTGGAATATGGACCAAAAGTTATGCACGGGAGAAGTTATTTACCACAAAAATTTAGCTCATGAACTTATAGACATCTTTAGTGAACTTTTTGATGAAGGTTGTTGCATCCAACAAATGGAATTAGTAGACAATTATGACGCACTAGACGAGCCTTCCATGGAGGCTAATAATTCAACAGCTTTTTGCTCCCGCGCGATCACTGGAAAGCCTGGTGTCTACTCCAAACACAGCTATGGGTGTGCAATTGATATTAATCCACTTTTTAATCCCTATGTAAAAGGTGACATTTTATTACCTAAAACTGCTGCAAAGTTTCTAGATCGCACTTTACTACAAACAGGACTCATTGTTGAAAATGATGCGTATTATCAAGCTTTCATTAAAAGAGGATATACTTGGGGTGGCAACTGGGATAAACCTTATAGGGACTAGCATCACTTTGAGAAAGATCCATCGGTTCTCTAAATTTCAGCTGAACAGAAAAACAAATCTTACTTACTTTTAAGTAGATATGATATATTCCTTGTTCTAACTCTTGGAGATATTTTTTATGGATGTCGATCAATTATTTGAAGTAAGTGAAAAAGAAAAAAACTTCGCGAAAAAGAATGCTCGCATTATAACCTACCTCGCAGTTCTGCATTCTTTGCCTACTATCGTATTTGTCTACTATTTTATGTTTTTAGAAAAGCCACTTACTTGGAATGACCCTGTTTATTTTTCACTTACAGCTCTAGAAGTTTTCTTCTTTGGAATCATTGCTTTCTACGGTTTGAAAACCGGCCCCATTCGACGAAGAATGAATTTAAGTAAAAAGGCTCCTGACGCATATAAAAACCGACTTAAAGCAATGGGCGGGTGTACCAACTCAAACAAAAGAAATATACTCTACAAAACTTTAGCTGAAGATTATCCTGATCTCTTCTCTAGTACAAAAAAAGTTTGGGGAACAAATAAAGCTGTATCCTAGAGCTAGCAAGAAGTACTCTTAAGCTTTTCAATATCAGCTCCAACGATGGCCTGAATATTATGTGTAATTTTTTCGTAATCCCAATCCCACCACTTGATCTCAAGTAGATTCTCAATGATCTCGTCAGAAAAGCGTTTTCTAATAATTCTAGCTGGATTGCCACCTACAATTGTATAAGGAGGGACATCGCGAGTCACTACGCTTCTAGCAGCAATAATTGCTCCATCACCAATCGTAACACCGTGCATAATCATAGATTCATGCCCAAACCAAACGTCATTTCCAATACGCGTATCTTTCTGTTCAGGTAAATCGAGTTCGTAATCTTCCCATTCCGGACACCCCTCTGCCATTTTCCCAAAAATGAAAAAGGGAAATGTCGAAAAGCCGCTCATCTGATGATTTGCATCACTTAATAGGAATTTAGTTCCATAGGCAATCTGACAGAATTTCCCAATAATCAATTTGCAGGACTGAGCAAACACAACGTTTTCTGTTTCAAAACTCTCAGGACGATCTCTTCCATCAAAATAAGTATAGTCACCTACTTGAATATTGGGATTCGTTATGAAATTTTTTAAAAAGATCATAGCTTTAGTAGTTTTTTCAATGGGATATTGGGTATCTGGAGAGAGCAGATTTGACTCCTGTCCTCTATGTTGAGGCGCTAAAGGAATTTGGCCAGAACTGGAATCGAACCAGCGACACAAGGATTTTCAGTCTTGAAAAACCCTTTCTGGCAATTATTGTAGATGACCTTAAATCACCCTAGGCCACCAATGTTACGAGAGTATAAGGCTTTTTAGCTAGGAAAAATGGGTAATTGTATTCTATCCATTTCTATCTTAGGAAATGCCCTACTCCGGATATATTCCGGAAAAGATAGCTATCAGAAATTTAAAGAGAGAGAAGCCCGTTCTTAACAAGCTGTGCTTGTGCCCACTTGAGATCTTCTTCTATTTCTTTTGCATAAAGCTTTTTAAGGATCAAATCCATTTTTTGATTTCTGATATCCACTTTTTTGTCTCTTCGGGTAGAAAGTCTAGAGATTATTGGTATAGCAAGAAGGTATAAGAATCCTACAAATGAGAAAGCTTTCAAAAAGATCGACCCAAATATCCAACGAACTATACATGAAATAAATAGTATGGGAGATACTGTCTTTAAAAAACTTTTTGCTTTCTGCCAGAAACCTCTAATATTTCGTCGCTGACAATCAAGCAAAGAATCAATTTCTCGTATACCTTCTTGTACCTCATAGCAGCATCCCCAAGCATCTGCTACAGGAGTAAATTCTTCAAGTTGTTCTTTTAATTGGAGAAGCTGCTGATAATTCAAATCAAGATATACTGGAAAATCCGAAGGATCAAAAACGCCTCCGCCACAAAGAAATAAGGCACGAATTGGCGCCTCTACGAAGTACTCAGCATCCTCATCCCAATTAGCTATTAATTCTAACAGTTTTTTTTGCTTCTCTGAATAAACACACAACATAATAGCCCCTAATTTAATAAATCGATATGAATTAACACTTATTGAATAACCGTGAATTGTCTTTAAGGAGGCTTCTCATTTTCAATACAAAAGCTGCAGCCCATCCTAAAGTAAATATCAGTATATAGAGTCGGAACCTTATACCGCCCCACGCAAGCAACTCTTGACCCAAAGAGCTGGAGTATAAAAGAAATGTAAACAATGAAAAAGTTATTCCAAGTAAACCAAAGCACCAAACTAGAACTTTACTGACAAGGCAGCCCCTCATGCATTGTTTAGAAATAAACAACATACTCAATGGACCTCCAAGTAAAATACTTAAGAGCCAAAGTTTCATGCCTCCAAATCCCCTTAAAAAGCCCCAGCAAATTATTCCACCTATGCCTATGAAAATATAGTGCCACCCTTTTAGGGTAGGAATAAGAAACGTCTCATTGTCAGGGTCTTTTCTAAAGACAATATTTTCTTTTCGAAGTAATGAGCAGTTGATCCAAAACCAAGCATGGATTGGTATGGAAATCCAAAAAATTGTTTTGCTAAGAGGCCCCGCGTCCATTATATCTGGGAGTAATCTAAAGAAGCACATGCTCAAGACCCCCATGATAATTCCAATTGGAATAAAAATCATGTTCAAGGTCAGTAAATCGACCCCTCGTTTCTTATAGGCACAGTGATAAAGTATCCATACACCAATAAGATTTACTATAATGCTTAATAAATAAGAAGATGAACCAGCAGGTGAAACTTGAACTATTTCTTTGTTTACATTAAGCGTAAATAAAGAGTTTATTAGTGAAATTCCACTTACTACAAGTAAACAAACTAACCATTTTTTTCTAACTGACTTCATATAAAAACCAATTAATTATTAAAACTAGTTAATTATACTGAACTGTTTACTTTTATTAAATATAACTAATTTTTTTAAATATTAAATAACTAGTTTGTATAATATTTAATAGTGATAATAATAATTTATATAAGAAAAAGAGATAAATTCCGCGGTCATTGCTCTAAAATAACAGGTGAAACTAGACTTATTTCTGAGACATTTAAAATTCAAATACTGATTTTATAAAAATATTTTTTTAATCCTATCAAAGAGAAGTAAGCGATAAATGACCTCATTCACAAAAATCCTTGAAAAATCCTGTCCTGCCTTTAATAGATTAGACATTTCTAAAGAAAGATTGGCTTCTGCTAATATTACTGGAAATGAACTCCGAGTTCTAATGATAATTTCCTATTTTACAAAATCAAAAGGACTTTGCGACGTCGATAATAAGACTCTAGAGCTTCAATTCCCTAAAATGAACGGGAACCTTTTCAAATATTATCTAGGCAATCTTCAAAGGAAAGGAATGCTTTTCAAAAAACGAGTTCCAATAGCCAGGATAGGTGGATCTAGGCGTATTTTAGTTACAAAAGATCACTGGCCTACCTGCCATAAATTCTGGTTTCAAAAAAAGCAATTCAAGCGTGCAGCCGAACTTGAGAGCTATTTTACTTGCGCGCCTGTTGAATTTTTGATGTGCTTGTACAATGGTAGGAAAGTTACCGTTGCTCAGACCCTCTGGGATTGAACTGTACTTACATTAATTCATAATTCACACACTTGCTAAAACAAAAGGTACAAAAGGTACAAAAGCCTTCAACTCTCCTCATATAAAGCTGGGTTCACATCAAAGATACGCTTTCTTCGATGAGGTTGTTTTTCTGCTTCTCGTTCAATAATGTAATAGCGTTCTACTAAGGCTTCAATACAAGGCTTGAGTTCATTTGCTTTTTTAAAGCGCTTATTTTCATGCTGACAGTCTCGAAAAGTAAATTCCAAAAGCCTTCCTTTCTTTACCCATTGTAGTACAGATCTTGCTCCATCAAGAGTTGGATCTGCCCCCATAAGGTCAAAAACGGCCAAAGCATGATCTGAAAGATAATGGCCAATTTTTATTGCGTTGCTCATATCTTCCTTTGTTACCTCTTTAGGAATCGATAGAGATTTTGCATAACGGCTTAGATGAAGGAGTCCTGCTATTCTTGCAATCTGACCAGGAAGCTTCCCCGCCCAATCAGTAATATGAAAAAAAAGACCATCTGGGACCATGTTGATTTCAATATACAATGAATAATCATACCAAACCCTCTGAGCCGCCTCTGATAAACAAAGAATCTCTTCTCCCTGTTCATCTCTTGATTTGGTTAAAAGAGCCTCTAGCACCTCGTCATATGCTTCTGTAACTTCATCTGGAATTGGACCTTCAGACAAGTTTCTATAACCTAAATTTGAACAAGGTAATGCGTAAAGAAACCTTCCCAAAAGGCCTCTGCCTCTCAATGTTTTATTAGAAGCTATTCCTTGTAAAAGATCTGGCTGGACGGTTAATGCTATACTCAGAATTACTCGATCTAATAAGTCTGGCTCCCTAGACGCACGGTTAATGCGCGCCGAACCTCCAGAATGCCCCTTTAAAAAAAGATCCAAATTTGCGACTCCACTTGAATATCTTCCTGATAATGTGTCAAAGATTCCGCCTTCATCACTCAGAACTGACATACATCCGTTGTTGTCTTTCATAAGGATTGCTAGGCTTTCGGGCGTAATATCTGATGCCGAAAGTTGGGGGATAATAGGTATTTTTTCTATCTTTCCTTCCAATTCTAGGATTTCCTTTTGATGCTCTTCGAACTTAGTAGCTGAAGCTTTTGCAGCTTTCAATCTCATCTCTCTTATGCGGGCTTCGACACCTTTGTTTTTTGAAGTAATTTCACGAATTTTCGGTTTCAAACTCTTGGCAATAAGCCTTTCATATTTTTCAATAGGCTGCATCACTTTTGAAAATACTGAAGATTTTCGTGATCCAGGAGGCAGTGCGACTAATGTCCAAATATTCAAAGACTCTGCATGGTCAACCTTTGTTTTAATCATATATTTGCTATGCACAGCCGTAGAAATAGCTCCCATAGTAGTTAGTGCAGCAAGATCTCTTGGAGTCTCTGTAGATCGTGTCAGCTCAGAAACAAATTTTTCTATTGTGTCTGGAAAAACTTTGTCAGGAAATAGAGGCAATTTTCGTTCCTCAAAAGGAATAGGCGCCTGCCATTCGTATATTAAACCATTCATAAAAGGCTCCCTCTTATAAACCAGAGAGCTTTTGTACCTTCTGTACCTTTTGTCCCATGTACGATTAGATAACAAATTGAGTGTTGTAATTTTGAATGTTTTTGTAGATACTTCATTTTATCCTTAGTAGTTGAGATTTTTACAAATATTTTGGACTTTCTTTTCATTATCCCCATAATGGCAAAGTCTACTCTTCGAGCCTTCATATGCTAGACTTGCATCCGGTGGATGTAGTAAATACCTCCTCGGGTGCCTTCTAGCAGGGCACTCTATTTCAAAGTCCTTAAGCATCTGACTTATTGTTTTTACTCCACATATAATTCCTCCCATGTTGTTATAATTATTAAATCGAACTTTCACTTGAGCTTTCAGAAAAAAATCTCAACAACGCTTCTTCATCCAGAAACAAAAGATGTCCTACCTTTTTAGCAACTTTTGATCGAAAATTTCCGATGTTTTTAAAAAGGAGATTTTTCAACATGTTTTCAGACAAAAATGGGTATCGTTTAACTGCTTGTTTTTTTGTTAAATAACTCATGGGTAATTGGTTTTCCATATCAACTCCTTGCTTAAATGTTTTCTAAAGGGCCTCACTTGCCGAGTAAAATTCCTTAAATTATCCAAACTAGAAGTAGTTTAACGTGCATCGAAAAGAAAAAAATAGGCCGTTGATCGACCTTAAATTTTGAGGGTGAATAGGACTATTTTAGAGAAGGAGTCTTAATCCAGGTATTATAGACAAATGAGCGAAAATATGATGGAAAATTTCCTAAGTATTCATTAATGAGAGCCTCAAATATAGGCTCACTTTTATCTATTTCAAAAATATCCATTACTTTAACGAATGTTTTTAAAGTACAAATTAACCCAGGAAAACAAACTTTATTTTCAGAAAAAATTCCTGGAATAATAGGTGTATCCACAAATTGCTCTTTCGGAGAACCCACTTTTGAGGGGCGCCCCACTCTGTTTAGATCAGACTTAGGAAAAACACTCTTCAACCAGTTTAAGAGCGTCCTATCGCTAGAGAACCGGTCTATGCATAGCATGGATGATATCGGCTCTTTTCTCAGAATTTCAACCATGCTTTGCATTGTATCTATAGAATTTTTGTTTATTGCCCAAAGAATCTGTCCTGTCGCCTGAACCTGAATCCTGTTTTGAGCATGAAGCATGAACATTGCTGTTCGATCTCTCTCAATGCCAATTATAAAGGAATCCGACAAACCCAGTGGGCCGTCTTTTTCAAGGGATATCTTTAAAAAGCTGTAAGGGTCCATTTGCACAGAAATCGTCTCTCCTTTTTCTGCAACAATCAGTAAATCAACTAACATTTCATTGCTGACTAAACGTTTTACTGTTTTCCCAGGTCCTACGTAATTAGCTATCCCAATAAGACTTTCATAATAGCTTTCGCATATAGCAAATAATCTATCTTCAAACTCTTGCAAAGTTGCAGGACAAGTTATTACTTTGTCTTCTATAAGCGTATAAAATTCTGCCTGCTTCACTAACTCATAGCTCTCCTTTAAGGTTGCGGCATTTTTCAAAAATAGATGCTTAGATTTTCTATCCATGCTCAACCTCCTGAAAAATATGCTCAGTCATTTTTGAAACAGCAGCGGTGGATCTAGATTCAATTAAATGAGCGTATCTTCTTGTAACAGAAACGCTTCTATGTCCAAGCAGGTGTCCAATTTCACCTAGAGAAAGCCCCTGTCCAAGCATTTCGGTTGCAAAGCTGTGCCTGCAATCATGTCCTCTAAAATTTTTCAAGCCAGCACGCTTTATAGCCGTTCGCAGAGCTCGTCGAAGGTCGAGAGGTTTCTTTTTATCTTTTGAAGGAAAAATATAACTGAAGGAAGCTTCTTGTTCTGCTAGCTTCTTTAGAAGCTCTAACGCTAGTCCACAAACTGGTGTCGATCTAGTATCTCCATTCTTGGACTCTCGAATAATCATACAGCCTTTGACAAGGTCTAGATCGGTATATTTTAGACTTCGCACCTCATTGTATCTCGCGCCAGTACTCAGAAGCAAAACAACAAAAGTTAGAAGATAAGGGTTGTCACTTTGCCTGCAAGCGTTGAGGAATCTTACTCTCTCTTCTTTGGATAAAAAGCGTACCCGCTCTCGAGATTCTTTTTCTCTAGAGATCTTCCTTACAGGGTTTTCGCCAATCCATTCCCATTGTTTTTCACAAATGCCCATGAGGTGACTAAGCGTCGCCAAATATCTATTGCACGTGCTACCACTTCGAATGATGGCTCTCTCAGTCGATTCCGTGAGTAATTTTTGTTTTTTTTCAGCGATAACCGACGGACGAATATCTTTCAGAAAGTTGTGACCAAGCTCCTTCTCCCACCATTGCAAATGCCCTCTTTTTACGACCGAGATGCTTTGCTCTTTGACGTAACGCTGAACTGCGTCTTTGAAAGTGAACTTTCTAGATTCTGTAACGATTTGGTTTCTACCGCATCTAAGCTCACTCTCTGTTTTTTGAATCCAAAGCCTTGCATCGCTTTTACGACTGAAGGTAGCCGTTAATCTTGGAAAGCCTTTGAGTTGAATTTCTGCGTAGAAACGTTTGCTGCCATTTTGTAAGTTTTTTTCTTTAATATAACCCATTCTAACCCCTTTTAGCCCGCAAGGAGGATAGATAGTCCTGAGGACACCTATAGCCTTCCTATTGGAAATTAAATGTTTAAAAGAGAGTGCTAACACTAAATCCGGACTATATCCGGAACAGACACTCCAAATTGGCGACCCATAATTTCTTGGGACGGCAGTTTGGGTCATTTAAGGAAATCTACTACTCCGGACATATTCCGGATTTACTCTGGCAAGTGAAGTATGGCCAGACCCGGATTCGAACCGGGGACACAAGGATTTTCAGTCCTCTGCTCTACCGACTGAGCTATCTGGCCTTAAAAAAGTGGCCATCACTATAGAAGTTTGGAAAATTTTAAACAATCTTATTTTAATCCAAAATAAGATTGTTTGAAATTAGGACCGAGCGCTCAGCTTTCTCTCAGACCGCACTTGGATCTGCATCATATCCTTCATAATATAAATCGCTTCGTCCATCTGAAGATCCACTTGAGACTCATCAAAATCGGCTTCATTAGGCTTATAATCCCCATTCATCTGCCTTAGAAAGGTTTGATAATTGGAATCCTTAGCAATTCTTCGGGTACTGTTTTTTGTGAGCTCTGGAAGCATTACACGCCACTTATCAGTGCGCTTTTGAAGGCTTGGCAGGTAGAAACGAGTAAAGATGTCTTTAGCTTTCGGATCCAAGTCAGTAAGAGTATCATCAAAAGCAGGGTCAATAGCATCTTTTGAAAGTGGATAGGTTAAATACTGCTCTCCGATCTTCTCTTTATAGTAGTGTGATGGAACGAGGACGTCAGCCTTAACTCCTTCGAGTTGGGTACACTTTCCACTAACTGTGTAATAACGGCCAATAGTCACTTTAAAGTAGTGCTTTGCTTTTGGGATAGTTAAAGTTTGATATTGAATAGACCCCTTACCAAAGGTACAAGGATCTCCCACGATAAGCGCGCTTCCATAGTCTTGTAAAGTTCCCGCTACGATTTCAGAAGAAGAGGCCGAGAGTCTAGAAGTTAAAAGGATTAGTGGGCCATCAAAAGAAACTTTTCCATCTAAAACTCTTAAGAAGTGTTGTTTTTGATCAGCAAATTTTGCAACAACAACAACACCGTTTGTAATGAAGAGACCGGCAACATCTACAGCTTCTATTAAAAAGCCCCCTGTATTCTCTCTTAGATCTAAAATAACTCCTTTAAGCTCACCTTGTTGCTTAAACTCTTCAATAGCTTTTTTCACATCTTTTGCAGAGCTCACTCCGGCCTGATTATTATAGAAAGAATTTAGGGTAATTTTACCAATGATTCCTCCCTCACAAGATTCATAGCTTGATTCAATCATTCTGTGATTTAAACCAATTTTTCCTCTTTGAATGGTCACATACTCTGTATCTTCTAGTTGTAAATCATCAATTTTTTTGATTAACAATTTTACTTGGGAATTCTCTTTTCCTTCTAATAGTTTGACCACATCTTTATAATTTAAAGAGTTGAGCTCTTGATCGTCAATAGAAACTATTTGGTCACCAATCTCAATTCCTCCAACTCTTTCAGCAGGGCCACCCTTAATAATTTCCCTAACTGTAATCCCTCTATAGTCTCGTTGTAAAACAAGACCAATTCCACAAAAATTCTTACTGAGGGAAGACTGCATACCCTTTGCTTCATCTGGAGAAAAAAAGGCGGTATGGGCATCTAAGCTTCTAGCCATTGCTTTGAGAGTATGTAAAGAGCAAGCATGCTCTATGTCTTGATTGTAATTGGAAGCATTCGAATCAACAAAATGCATGTTCTCATATTCCTGCATCCTAGCTTCATAATAATCGAATATTCTCTTATAGTCACTCTTGCTTAAGGTATAAGGGGTCCCCTTTTCCTGAATACGAACAAAACGCTCCATATGCTGTTTTTGACGCTTTATTAAAGCCGATTCTGTTTTGGGGTAACCCATAGCTACCTCATAGCCAGCCTCATCAGAACTTTGACTCAAAACTGAACTTTCAACTTCAACACGTATAAGTGCTCGATTTTTTCGAGCCCTAATAACCGCATTTTGCACTAGAATCTGGAGCTCTTCAAAGTAGTGTAAGTCATTGTTATTGTATCGATTAATCGCATCGTCCAACATCTTAGAAGATGGATTGGAATAACTTACAATCTCTTTTTCAGTAACAAAGGCTTTCAGAATATCAAATTGTTCAATGTAGAAATAGAAAGAACGCTTCATTACTTCAGGCTTCATTTCCTTGTATTCAACATGATAAACAAAAAGATCTTGCATCACAGACTTAACGTCAGTTTTTACAAGCACACTTTGGGCTGACCACAATGAAGAAGAAGTTGTCACGAAGAAAAGGACTAGAACAAAAAAGATTTGCTTAAATTTAGAGTACATCATGGGTCGAGCCTTCAGTTTTTTGGTGTTCATTCAAATGGAGGCCATCTATTTTTTGCCCCCACAACCCAACCTATAAAAGTAAAAAAATATTTTCACAACTTTTTTTTCACAAGTTTTTATTAATTACTTATCTGATTAAAAATAAACTTCTTACATTTTAATTTTCCATGAAGCTCCCTTTTAAAATAAACCTTGTAATCATTTAAACTAAGAGACTTGCAAAGAAGTCTTTTATTCGCTATGTTTCAAAAAAAACAAAAAAATTTAAAGAGATGTCCATTCGAGTTTCAAATCCCAGTTTTAATTTAAAAGCCTTTGAGGGCCCCTTAGACCTTTTACTCCATCTTATTGAAAATAAGGAGCTTGATGTTTACGAGGTGGTCATTAGAGAGGTGATGGATCAATATATAGGGTATTTAAATACCCTGATACAATACGACCTCGACCTAAGTGCCGAGTTCTTATCTGTAGTTTCCTCCCTTATGCTTTTAAAAAGTAAGATGTTACTGCCTAAACATGATGAAAAAGATGTCCTTGATGAGAGCACTCTTAGAGTGGATATCATCGAGCAATTGATTCATTACTATAAGTTTAAAAATATTGCTCAAGATTTAAGGGATAAGGAAAGTGCCCAAAAGACACGTTTTAATCGTGGGTTTTCATTAATAGAAGCGCTTTCTACTACCGAATTAAAAAAACCAAATTCTGAACATCTACTGTCAGAGCTTTTTATTAAAGTATTAGAAAAAAAGCGTCTAAGAAATGTAGACGCTATTGAAGAAGAAAATTATCGAGTTCAAGATATGATTAAATACTGGAAAACAGCCTTAAAAGAGAATCGAACTCTCTCTTTTCTCAGTATTTTTGATTTAGATGAACCCAAGTTAAAGCTCATCACCCTTTTTCTAGCTCTTTTGGAGCTCTTGAAAAATGGGGCTGCAAGACTCTTTGAAAAAGAAAATAAACTCCTAATAGAAGGTATCGAATAAATTCTATGGAAGATCTAATATCTTTAAAACGCATTCTTGAATCCCTTTTTTTTGCATCGAATACACCTTTGAGCATCAAAAAAATCCAATCTCTTTTAGGAGAAGAATGCACCTTAAACAAGAAAGAGTTCAAAACCCTTTTAGAAGAACTTACTGAAGAATACAAAATAAGTAACCGAGCCTTTGAACTCATTGAAATTGCAGGCGGATATGCCCTTCAAAGCTGCCCAGAGTTTTACCCTTATATCCAAAAACTCTATCCTTCAAAACAAATTAGGCTATCCCCTTCCACTTTGGAAGTTTTATCTATTATCGCTTATAAGCAACCGATTACTCGAGCTGAAATAGAAGGAATTCGGGGCGTAGACTCCTCTTACTCACTCTCTCAACTTTTAGAACGAAATTTTTTGATGAACAAAAACAAGCTCGACGCCCCAGGACAACCCTCCCTTTATGAAACCACTCCCCCTTTTTTAGAATACTTTGGATTGAAAAATTTAAAAGACTTGCCCCCTCTACCTCAAGATAAAAAAGTGCCTGCTACAACTCCCAATGCAAGCTGATTCCTTTTCGATCTTCCTCAAGAATTGGGTCTATTTGAACCTTTTTTCCACAATAACGGGTTGTAAAAAGAATATTTGCAGAAATAGCGATTGCTGCACCTCCCAAAACATCTCTAAACCAATGCTTTTGTCCATAGACTCTTGAAAATCCCACATAGCTTGCTGCTAAGTAAGAAGGTATCCCAAACCCCCAACCATATCGCATTTGTAAAAAAGCAGCCCCTCCAAAAGCAGCAGCCGTATGCCCACTTGGAAAGGACATATTACCCGGGCTTCTCCCCTGCTTCAGCTTGGCACTGCTTATCGGCCTCTGTTCATTAATAAGAGGCTTCAAAATGTAGGTGACTCCCAAAGTCGTCCCAAAGGACTTTACAAACTCTAAACTTCCCTCAAAGTCTCGGTAACCTAAAGTCATAGACGCCGCTAAAACAGGGAGCGCAATTTGAAAAGCATCTCCTACTTTTTTAACGGGTTCAGCCCCCTTTTTAGAAGCTTCAAGACTCGTAGTCAAACAGATAGAAAACAAAGCTAGTAGAAAATATTTTGATTTTAGAATTAAAATTCTCTTTATAAGCATATTTAGGGATATTAGACTTTTAAACAAATCTTTGCTATTATGGTGGCATGATTAAACAAATAAAACAAAAAATTAAATTAATAGGCGTACTTGCTTTTTGCATCCTATCCACAACACTGTTTATTTCTAAACAAGGAAAAACCACCATGTCCGAAATACCCGCTTCTTTAACTCTCTATTATTCACCCTCTTGCCCTTATTGCACAAAAGTCACCAACTTTATGGAAAATAACGGCATTGCTTTAGATAAAAAAAATATCACTAAACCAGCTATTCGAGCAGAGTTAATTGAAATCGGCGGAAAGGGCCAAGTTCCTTGTCTCGTACATAATGGCAAGCCTCTTTACGAATCAACAGATATTATCAATTGGCTGGCTCAAAATGAGATATCTTCTAATCCTTCTCATCCAATAGATGACTAGACCTCTTTCAGAAGAACTAAGGCCCAAAACCCTTAAAGATATCGTAGGGCAAGATCATCTTATAGAAAGCGAAAGCTTTCTAACCCAATTGATTAAAGAAAAAAAGCCCTTATCTTTGTTGTTTTGGGGGCCTCCTGGATGTGGAAAAACAACGCTTGCACGCATCTATGCCAGAAGCCTCAGTGAGCATTTTTTTCAGTTTTCAGCAGTCTCAACTTCATTGTCCGACCTAAAAGCGTTACTCAAAAAAGCTGAAACTCAACCTATGCTTCATTCGAGGCCCATTATTTTTTTAGACGAGATTCATCGTTTTAATAAAAGCCAGCAAGATTTCTTTTTGCCTTATCTTGAAAGTGGCAAGCTCATTCTCATTGGTGCAACTACTGAAAACCCCTCTTTCTCTTTAAATAATGCTCTTCTCTCTAGAATGCGCGTGTTCACACTCAATGCGTTATCAGAAGAATCTCTACTTAAAATTGTAGAACGTTATGAAAAAGAACGATCCCCACTACCTTTAGATCTTGAAGCTCGAAAGCTTCTCATTCAGATGGCTCACGGCGACGGCCGATACCTTCTCAATTTGATTGAAAACATCAGGCTCTTAACTCCCAAGCAACCTCTAAGTTCTGAAGAACTGAAAAAAGTGCTTCAAAAAAGAGCCGCACTTTTTGACAAAGGCGGAGATGGACACTTCAACTTGATTTCAGCCCTTCATAAATCGATAAGAGGATCAGACCCCGATGCCGCTCTTTATTGGCTCGCACGCCTATTAAATGCTGGAGAAGAGCCTCTCTACATTGCTAGACGATTGGTTCGAGCAGCTTCAGAAGACATAGGCCTTGCTGACCCAAAAGCCTTAGAAATTACCCTCAATGCTTATAAAACCTATCAAATTCTAGGCTCCCCTGAAGGAGAAATTACTCTAGCTGAAGCCACCCTCTATTTGGCATTGGCTCCAAAAAGCAACGCTACTTACAAAGCGTATAAAAAAGCGACCGTCTTTGCTCAGAAAAATCACCACTTAAACCCTCCTCTCCACATTTTGAACGCCCCTACACCTCTTATGAAAGAGACCGGTTACGGAAAGGGCTATCAATATGACCACGATTGCCCTAATCAATTTTCAGGTCAAAACTATTTCCCTGAAGAACTTGAAGAAAGACCCTCTTTTTATAACCCAAATGAAATTGGGCAAGAAAGAGAAATGAAAAAGAGATTAGACTATTTCAATCATCTAAGAGACCAAAAGAAATAGTCTCCCATTATACAAAAACCTTAAAACAGCCATTAAACTCCAAAACTGTTTTAATGATAACTGCTTGAACTAAAGCAGGCTTATGAGTCCATTCTGAGACATCTTACCTATCTATCTAACTTCTCCCCATTGGTTGTACTTAGGTCACAGAAAACTGAAAAAAAAGTTTGAATCACATGAAATTTCATAGGTCGACCTAGATGTTTTTTATAAGGGCAATAAGCTGTATCAATAAATAAATTCAATCCTTTTCAAAAAACAATTCCGCTTAATCGTTTTTTTAATAGTGTGCATTTTGCCACGACAACTTTCCTCTTAAAAAAGAGTATGGAAAACTTTTTGCAAATAATTCTCCTATCGTGGTAGACTGTACCCTAAACTTTTTAAGTCACTCAAACTTTTAACACTATATGATTAAGGAGTAGAGCACCCAATGCCAACTATCAACCAGCTCATTCGGCAGGGCAGAACGGACAAAACAAAGCGTAAGAAATCCCCTGCATTACAGAAATGCCCTCAGCGGCGTGGTGTTTGTCTTCAAGTAAAGACAAAAACTCCAAAAAAACCGAACTCGGCGCTTAGAAAAGTAGCTTGGGTCCGTCTTTCTAATGGGCAAGAAGTTATTGCTTACATTGGTGGAGAAGGCCACAACCTTCAAGAACACAGTATCGTTTTAGTACGTGGAGGTCGTGTTAAGGATCTTCCTGGTGTTCGCTACCACATCGTCCGCGGTGCACTGGATTGTGCAGCGGTTGAAAACAGAAAGCAAAGCCGATCAAAATACGGTTCAAAACGTCCTAAATAATTTTAAAGGTAATTAAGCATGAGAAGAAGAAAAGCAGAGAAGCGTGAAATAGAACCCGATCCAGTTTATGAAAGCATGGTCCTCTCAAAATTCATTAATAAGATAATGCTCGATGGCAAAAAGAATACTGCCAAGAAAATTGTCTATAGCGCTCTTGAAAAGTTCGCCAAAAAAGTGAGAGTAGAGAATCCTATTGAAGCCTTCGAAATAGCTTTAGATAATGCAAGACCTGCTCTTGAAGTTAAATCAAGACGAATTGGTGGTTCTACTTACCAAATTCCAATTGAAGTTCATCCGCAAAGAAGCTATGCACTAGCAATGCGTTGGATTATAGATAGCTCTAGAAAGAAAGTTGGAAAATCTATGGAAGATGGTTTGATGATGGAACTTTCTGACTGCTATCAGAATCAAGGTTCAACTATTAAAAAGAAAGATGACACGCATCGCATGGCAGAAGCCAATAAAGCATTCGCACATTTCAAGTGGTAAGGAGTTCATACTAGAATGGCAAGATCAGATAAAGACAAACTGGAAGACGTACGAAATATTGGCATCATGGCTCACATTGATGCTGGTAAAACGACAACAACAGAGAGAATCCTTTACTATGCAGGTCGCGTTCATAGAATAGGAGAAGTTCACGAAGGTGCCGCCACAATGGACTGGATGGAACAAGAGCAAGAACGTGGAATTACCATTACAAGTGCTGCTACGACAATTTATTGGAAAGACCACAAAATTAATATTATTGACACTCCAGGTCACGTAGACTTTACAGTAGAAGTAGAAAGATCACTCAGGGTCTTAGACGGCGCTGTTGCAGTTTTCTGTTCTGTATCTGGTGTTGAGCCTCAGTCTGAAACAGTTTGGACACAAGCTGATAAATATAAAGTCCCAAGAATTGCATTTGTAAACAAAATGGACCGCACAGGGGCTGATTTCTTCGATGCTGTCAACACAATGAAAGAGAAACTCGGAGCTAACGCAATACCTGTTCACTGTCCTATTGGCGCAGAAGGCGACTTCAAAGGTATGGTAGATCTTATCACCATGAAAGCCTTGGTTTTCAAGGATGATACTCTAGGTGCTGAGTGGGAAGAAACTGAAATCCCTGAAGAATTACTCGATCAATGTAAGAAGATGAGAGAAGAACTCTTAGAAGAGCTTGCAACTATTGATGAAACAAATGAATCCTTCATGAATAAGGTCTTAGAAGCTCCTGAGACTTTAACAGAAGAAGAAATACATGCAGAGCTCCGTAAGGGTGTTTGTCAAAACAAACTCAACCCTGTTCTTTGCGGATCAGCCTTTAAAAATAAAGGGGTTCAGCAACTCTTAGATGCAGTAATTCGATGGATGCCTTCACCTCTGGATCGTGGTCAAGTCAAAGGTATTAACGTAGATAATCCTGAAGAAACCTTTAATTTAGACCCTAAAGATGACGGACCTTTCGCAGCTTTAGCTTTCAAAGTCATGACCGATCCTTACGTCGGACGCCTTACTTTTATCCGAATTTACAGTGGAACTCTTCCAAAAGGAAGTACGCTAATGAATACAAGCAAGGGTAAAAAAGAGAGAATTTCAAGACTTTTAGAGATGCACTCAAATCAAAGAAAAGATCGAGATGAATTCTACACAGGTGACATTGCTGCTTGTATTGGTCTTAAAAATACAAGTACAGGAGATACACTTTGTTCTCTAGGAACTCCTCTTCTCTTAGAAAAGATGGAATTTCCAGAACCAGTTATTTCAATGGCAATTGAACCTAAATCTAAGGCCGATAGAGAAAAGCTTTCTGTTGCTCTTAGTGCTCTTACAGAAGAAGATCCGACTTTCAGAGTTCATTCAAATGAAGAGACTGGACAAACCATTATTTCTGGAATGGGAGAGCTTCACCTCGATATCTTGCGCGATCGCATGATAAGAGAATTTAATGTTGAAGCAAACGTTGGGAAGCCTCAGGTCTCTTACAAAGAAACTATTACTAAACCTGCAAAAGCCGATACAAAATTTGTTAAGCAATCAGGTGGTCGTGGTCAATACGCACACGTTGTTCTTGAAATCGAACCTAACGAGCCTGGAAAAGGAAATGAAGTCATCAATAAAGTCGTGGGTGGAGTTATTCCAAAAGAATACATTCAACCTACAATTAAAGGGATTGAAGAAGGTCTTGCTACAGGTGTCTTAGCTGGCTACAACTTAATTGATGTAAAAGTCCACATTATTTTTGGTTCTTATCATGATGTAGACTCCTCTGAGTTGGCCTTTAAAATTTGTGGTTCTATGGCGCTTAAGGAAGCTGCTAGGAAATCTAGCCCAATTATTTTAGAACCAATTATGAAGGTCGCTGTGACGACCCCAGAAATTTCTCTAGGAGATGTTTTAGGCGATCTAAGCAGAAGAAGAGGAAAAATTCTAGGACAGAGTGCTCAAAAAGCAAGACAAATTGTTGAAGCACAAGTTCCTTTAAGCGAAATGTTTGGTTACTCTACTTCTCTAAGATCTCTTTCATCAGGAAGAGCGAACTATAGTATGGAACCAAGTCACTTTGAAAAAGTGCCGAACAAGATTCAAGAAGAAATTATAAAAAAATAAACTAAGAGTGAAGAATGGCTAAAGAACACAAACAAAAAATACGAATTCGCCTCAAAGGTTACGATCAGCGAATCTTGGATCGTGCGACAACTGATATTGTTGAAACAGCTAAAAGGACAGGAGCACGTGTTGTGGGCCCTATCCCTCTTCCAACAAGAAGAGAGATTTATACTGTTCTAAGATCTCCTCACGTAGACCGTAAGTCAAGAGAGCAGTTTGAAATCAGAACTCATAAGAGACTCATGGATATCTTAAATCCTACAGGTAGAACTGTTGAAGCTCTCAAAACTCTCTCACTTCCTGCAGGCGTAGATATTAAAATTAAAGCTGCTTAGTTTTAATTAGATCTAAACCTTCACTTCATCTTATGGAAAGTACAATTAAATCAAAGAGAACTGCCTTTATCGGGGCAGTTCTCTTAGCATCAGGGACTTGCATTGGAGCTGGGATGCTTGCTCTACCCATTCTTACAGGGCTCGCTGGTTTTTGGCCTGCTTGCTTTATCTACTTATTATCCTGGGGCGTTATGACCTATGCCTCGTTTTTACTTCTAGAAGTCAACCTAACAATGAAAGAAGAGGGCGCAAACCTCATTTCGATGGCTAGAAAGACCCTCTCAAAACCTGGGGAAATTATAGCCTTTGTCACTTACGTCTTTCTATTTTATGGTGTCTCAATTGCTTACTTATCGGGAAGTGGATCCATCATTAATGATCTTCTACACTCTATATTTCACATAGATTTTCCAAGATGGGTTGGAATTACAACAAGTCTACTTCTTTTTGGCCCCTCTATTTACTTTGGAACTCGTGTAGTATCAAATTTGAATTTAATCCTGGTCTTTGGAATTGCCGTAAGCTACTTTTTTTTAATTATCTTTGGTAGCAGTTTAGTTCAGTCTTCGCACTTTAACCATGTCAACTGGTCCTATGCATGGATGGGAATACCTGTAATTGTCACCTCGTTTACTTTCCAAAATATTATCCCCTCTCTCACCACTTATTTGAAGCGAGATGTCAATTTACTTAAGAGAGTCATGATTTTAGGTGGATTTGTCCCCCTCTGTATCTACATTTTATGGCAATGGTTTGTACTTGGCGTTGTCCCTACAACAGGCTCTTTCAGTTTTACTGAGATGATCCATCAAGGGCAACCCATCTCTCATGCTTTAAAAAACATTTTAAATAGCCCCTCTGTCATCACCTTTAGTCAGATATTTGCTTTTTGTGCGATTATTACTTCTTTTTTAGGAGTTATTTTGAGTCTTTTTGACTTCATGGCAGACGGATTTAAGATAAAAAAAACGGGCTCAGGCAAGCTTCTTTTGTGTGGAATAATCTTTATTCCTCCCCTCGTATTTTCAATCCTATTTCCAAGAGCCTTTTTGACCGCCCTAAACTATGCAGGAAGTTTTGGATGTGTCACCTTATTCATTATTCTTCCAGCCCTCATGGTTTGGAAAACTCGATACACTCTAAAGCAAAAAGGACCCTTTCGCGCTAGAGGAGGAAAGCCTGCACTCATAGGAATGCTTATTCTAGGATTTGCAATCTTTGTTGTTCAATTCGGCCTAACCTTTGGCGTTCTTAAAAGCTGCTAAATAGACCTTTACTCTATTATCCAACCCTCAATTTTCAGCTGTTTTTTTAACTTCAAGACAGCAACTTCTTTTGCTTTAGCTTCTATTTCTAACGTAAACTTTGAAATATTTTTCCATTCCATAGGCATATCTTCAATATCAAGAAAATCATGATGAAATTGAGGCTTTGCCATTCCCCAACCTCCTCGAGGACTCGAAATATGAAAAAGAGGTTCTCTATTCCAAGTTGAAAGAGCTTCTTTTGTAGCCTCTAAAATGCTCATTCCATCTTGCAAACAGCGGTGATGGTGAACATCATAAACCAAAGGTATCCCAAGTTCTCTACAAAGAGGAAGAAGTTCAGAAGGGGTATATGTTTTATCATCATTTTCTACAGTTAACCTCGACTGCACTGTTTTTGATAATCGTTCAAAATTTTTAGCAAATCGTTTAAGAGCAGAAACTTTATCACCATAGCCTCCTCCTCCATGAATATTAATCACATCAGCCCCTAAAAGCTTTGCCATCATTCCCTGATATTCAAGGTCTGCTATAGATTTTTCAACTACATCCTCTCTAGGAGAGCTTAAAACAACAAATTGATCAGGATGAAAAGTCAACCGAACCTTTTTCAAAAGAGCTTCTTTTCTCACTTTTTCAAATTCCATCCTAAATTTGGAAGAATCTGGAAGATCATCCAGATGATATCCTTGCTCAGGATGCGTATAAATAGGCAACAAGCCACTATTAATTCTAAAAGACCCTATCCCATTATCTGAACAAAATTGAACCGCTAGAAGTAAGTTATGTAGGTTGCTTCCAATAATTTCATTAAGATGCTCTAGGGGATCTATTCCTTTTTTAAGCAAGGTAGAGAGATATTTTGCTGTTGTTGTCCTAAATCGAATAGGAGCCTCAAGAAAGAGGCAACAAAGGCCAAGACGAATCATTTTTCACTTCCTTTTTTTTAATAAGCTGATAATGCAACTTTTTATTGTTAAATTAAATTCCAAATTGCTTCTTGTAAAAGTCTTTTAAATTATACAATTTAGTAATCAGAATTTTAGAAAACCTGGTATTTATATGTCTTCAACAATGATTTTTACATCTTTTAGGCTTGATCTTACAACTTTTACAGAACCCTATCCGAACCTAAAGGTCACACACACCGATAAAGGAAGAGAAAGAGAAATAGACCCTAATGGAGAAGAAGTTTCAATAAGATGGACAAAGCAATCGGCTTTATATGTATCTGTTCTAGATCTCTCTGTAATACGACTTGAAGGTAGAGAACTCTTATCTCGATTTGTACAAGCTAACTCAGAGAATTGTGGACTGCTGGGACATGATTGGAGTAAAAATAGAATCTGCCAAATAACTCTATCAAGAAACCGAGATGGGAAATCTTATGAATTTAATACTACGTTCAAAATTGAACAAATAACCTGGAGAGAAATTGCCTCTAGAGTTTGGAGTTAAAAAAAACTTTATCTGGTTAAAAATTATTTTATAACTCTATACTCACTCCAACTAACTATAGATTTCCACTAATTTTGGAGGTACTTATATGATTGAAATTGTCTCTGGCTGCACAAATTCTCTTTCAAATTTTTCAAGTTCTTGCCTTTTCGATTCTTCACAAAAAAAATTAGGATTAAACTCTGTAATTACTAACGTTAAAAGCGGGATCTGTCCCCTAGGGCTTTACAGTATTTTTCAATCCTGTATTCAAAGCCCCATCTTTCATCTTTATAACGAAGCGATACCCTGTTACCACGACTATCAAGGATTTAAAACTTGCCTTCCTGGAGCAAATTCCCATCTAACAAAAAATCCAATGAGTTGTTACTTCTTGAGCTACTTAGTTTTTATAAGCAATGAATCTATGTTATTTACAAGCTCAGTAAAAATAAAATCTCTTATTTTTACTGTAAATCAATTACTTAGAGCTGCCGAAAATTATTTATGCCTCCCAATTTGTCCCAAACATAGATATATCTTTCTAGGTCCCAAAGAAACTGAATATGAAATTTCACGATACGCATTCAGTGGTATCCACAAAGGAGTATCTCCTTTATTAGTCGGAGGAATCAGCTTGCTAGCAACAGCAGACCCTGTTATTGGCGCTATAGTTGGAGGCGTTCAATTTTTAGTCGGTGATTTTCTCAACTTGATGACTCAACTAGCAACAGCTTTGCCTCAGCAGCGAATGAAAAATCAAGACGGTAAAAATGCTCTAATAAAATGCGAACAAGAGCCTTGGATTGAAATCAAACTTCCCAAATTTTTAAATACAGCAATAACAAAAGCCTCTGAAACAGCTTCTGAACACTTTGCCTCTTTAAAATCTAAAACTTATAAAGAAGCATCAAAAGCTCTAGGTTCAGTATGTGATAAAACATATCAAATTACTACTGATGCCTTTGGAACTTCCTCAATGAATAAATTTTCAACTTCAGCAAAAACTCTATACTCAGGTCTAGAAGTTGCTTACACATATACTGCTTATGCATTCAGTTTTATTTTCAATCAAACTTCTCACGCAGCCAACTTCCTTTTTTCAACTGAAACAGAATCTAAAAAAGAGCCTCGAACCTTATCTCCTATTAATGCCACAAAGGAAGCTCGTCTTGAAATAGCTCGGTTAAAAAAAATGAAAAGAAAAGACTCTGGTTATAGTTCACCCTCTCATATTTCTATAGACCCTTTAAATGCCAAAAAAAAATCAAAATGGGTAAAGGACCCCTACAAAGAATATGAGATGTATGATGAAGCCACAAATTTAACGAACAGTGTGCTCAGTCAACTAGGCTTTGATGTGTCATTTTCTTCTCCTCACACTTCAGGAGAAACTTTTAAATTTACGTTGAGCTGAGAGGCATGTTTTAAAAATGTTTATTTTTGGATTTATACAGCTTAATCCTTGGCCCGCCTTTTACCTCTCTTTAAGCGTAGCCTCAGGTTATTATGCTGTAAGATCAGCCTACCTAGCCCTTCCTAAGTTTGTAAAAGGCCCCTTTGGCTCTAAAGCATTAGTTGATAGAGTTGAAACTGCTACTCAACAGGTTCTTTCAGGGAAGTTTTCCCCCCAAGATTTTATGATGGGAACTGATTCTATATCAAAGAGAACCTTTTCTCTTATCTCTGGCCTTTTTCTATCTCTATCCTCTCTTTGTTTAGCTGTTTTAGCCTTCAAGTTTTATCAAGAATCTCTAAAAACGCTCCCCATAGATTATGACAAAAGAGCAACTTGCCTAACTGGCATAGATAAGTATAAAAACGCTCTTAATAATGCACAGATCCAGTCTGAGTATTGGCAAAAAAACTTGTGCCAATTCGACGCCAACCTATGGGAAACAGCAGTCCCTCAACTTACTGAATGCTTCGCAGCCTCCTCTCAATCCTATGATTTACCAAGAAATTTTTTTGAAAATACAAGAGACTATTGTGAAAGACGATTTAACGAAGTCACATTAGAATCAAATCTTCAAGATATTATACCCCGATATCACGTAGACACAACAAATCAAATGCTTCAAAAAAATCGAGTAGAGCTAGGTCAAGTATGCGGTTTATGGCTTCATGAAACAGGTAACACTGTCAATGAAAAATGCAGCTATCTTTTTCCCTATTTCAAAATTAATGCAGAAAAAATGTGCGGTTTGTTGAAATTTGCCCCCTTTAGTATTCCTGAAGATTGCACAGAAGCTTGTAGTGTTCATCAAGATCATTCTGACTCTATGCACAAAGTCAACCAACTTGAAATTCCTAGAACAACAGATATTGTAATCAATTGTATCGAAGCCACAAACTTTGAGGAAAAGGACTTTGTTGAACGTTCTGCTATCGAAGAAAAAAAGAAACAAAGTTCTAATGATATAACAGATTACTTGTACCAAGAAAAAGTAAAAATAAGGTTTGACACTTACGCTTATAATTGGAGAAACCTAACTTCCTTAAACAAAGATTTTATTTTTAGAAGATATGATGAGTTGAAGAATTATAATTTAAGAGCCCATTCCATATCAGGCCCTATTGAAAAGACAAAAGATGAAAGTATTTTTCTTCAACAGTTTCCTATAAGGCGTAGAAACACTATTCGCGACTTAGAAGCTAAAATAGAATTTATTTTTTCTATGGACAAGCTTGACTTAGAAAACAAAGCTAACCGCTCCTCTATTGTAAAAAGAGCAAAAACAATGTTGATAAGGTAAAATATGATTACAATAGATCGTACAGCCCCCCCGTATCTATTCACAGGAGCTATCCTTGGGTCTGCTAGCATTATTACTTTTTTCAAAGGAGCAAATGAGCTCATTACCTGCTATACTCAAAACAGTGACCAGAAAACCGAGCAAAAGCAATCACTATTTTCCTCAAAAAATACAAAGTATCAAAAAATATTCAAAGGCCTCGCTTGGATAGGCACCTCGCTAATTGCAGGATATGGATTTAATGAATTGCAAAAAAGTTTTCTAGATATCCCTGATACGCAATATGATACTTTTGACTTACAGGTTTACCAAAGGGACCTGGATAATTATCACACCCTTCAATTCAATCAATGGCAAGAAAGAATACCTCTTCGAAACTTTTGCTTATCTTATCTACAGAGCGCTGAAGCCTACGCTTTTTTAAATAACGAACCTAGTTGGTTTAGTGTCGATCCAAATATTGCTATTGCTAAGTCTGCACATAAAGCTGTGTTACGTGTAGAACGAGAATTTCAAGCTCTAAAAGATGAATTAGAAGAACGGATAGGGTTCTGTCAAAAAGATCTCACAAAATTAAAAACCACTATGAAAAACCAGATCGTTGCAAAAGGAGTTAAAGTTAATTTAGATGAGTTTTGTGAAATACCTCTTACTTTTTTAGCCTCCAATCTTTGTAAACGATATAAAGACCACGAATCTTATTTGGAGAAATACCAACAAACCTTATCTGAGGTAGACAACTATAAAAATGAGATACTCGACGAAAAAAAATACAAGAGATGCCGAGAGGTTTATGCTATTCATCCTGCCGTAGAAAGGATTCCTAATGATGAAGATCTAAATGAACAATCTCCACCTTCGAATTATAACAGAGTCTTAAGCAGAATCTATAAAATCTTGCAAAGACTCTACCCCTTTACATCTGAAGCCCAGGTTTAAGTGAAAGATCATATAAAATTAAGGATCTAAAGGCTTTTCACCTTCTTCCTTGTTTTCTGTTTCATCTTTTCTTTCAACAGGCTCTTCTATTCCCTTAATCTCATCTGCATTATCAGCAACTTTGACCTGCTTCTTCCAAATTTTCCCTTCAATGATCGTTCTAAGTTGGTCGATTGAAACGTACTCTCCGCGAGTAATATAGTTCCCATCTTCTTGAAGCTCATAGATTTCAAAACCTTCAAAACCCAGTTCCTTGTTAGAAAACTCCCAAGCAACTGTTTTTTCATCCATCACACCTTTTCCAACTACTTTTCCTAAGCTTTCATTTTCTAATGTGATAGAAAAAGTTCCAGCTTTGATTTCAGAAAGAGTAAAACTATTTTGAGTTTTATCCATAAGCCCTTCAACTTCTATTTCTTGAGAACAAGAAACTGAAGTTTGACTCGAGTCTAAAACTTTCCATTGAGTGTAAAACTTAAGTCCGTGACCAAATTCATTAAAGGTAATGGTACCATCACCAATCCATTCTTCTGGGTTAAATAAAAAACGATGTTGAGTATTCAAAACATAAACCTCCGGCTATAAACACTTTGTAAGATTCCTAAGGCTGCCATCGTGACAATACTGGAAGATCCACCATAAGTAATTAATATTAAAGGAACTCCTGTGATGGGCAACAAGCCGCACATCATGCCTATATTCACCAGGATATGCATTGCCAAATAAACTGCAACTCCTGTTGATAATAATTGTCCAAAATAGTCTTTGGCAACGGTGCAAACCCTAAAGCTATAGAACAATAGCATATAAAAGAGACCGAGTAAAAAGATTAATCCTAAGAATCCAAAGTGCTCTCCAAAATTAGGAAAAACAGAATCTGTTTGTGGAGCAGGTAGCCAGCCGCCAGTAGTAAAATCTCCTCTTCTCCATCCTTTACCTGTGAGTCCTCCAACGGCCATTGCTGAAGCTGCCTGTTTATGGTGGTATTCTTTAGGACTTAAGCGTTGATATTGATACTCTTTCATAAACAGTTTAGCTGTAGGTTTGAACTTTTCGTGAGGGATAACCCCTAGTAAAATTGAAGAAAAGAGGAGGGTTCCAAAGAGAAGGCCCACGCACATTAGTTTCACTAAGGGAGAGTAAATATTTGCAAAATAGAACATAACAAGGGCAATCGGAAACAAAATAAGAGCCGAGCCGAGGTCTGGCTGCATCAAAATTAATAAAAAGGGTATTCCTACAATGACAGAAGCAATCATCCCAATTTTAAATTCTCCACAATTGTTCTTTTGTTTTTCAAGATACCAACTTAATGCAATGACAATAATGAGCTTAGCGAGCTCGGATGGTTGAACATAAAAAAGCCCTGGAATCCGATACCAGCGGTGGACATTGTGGCTTTGTTGGGTAAAAAAGAGGCCAGCAAGGGCAAAAATCATAATTACATAAAGGAGCCAGGCCCACTCTCTAAGTTTATTATAGTCGAAAGAAGCAGCTAAAAGGTAAGCTACCATCCCCATAAAAAACCATTTGAGTTGACTCAAAGCCAGAGGAGTCCAGAATGGTTCTTCAACGATTTCTTCCATACCTCCTAAAGAATTAGCTTCAGACATAATGATTAGGCTCATCGCCATCAAAGAGAAGATAAGTGGAAGCACTCTAAAATCAATACGTTTGAGATATTTTAGTTCAAAAAAGTTCATCTACCTAAAAAATATAAAGTCCGGTATGTTTCTGGAAAAGAGAATATCATGGGAATATATATGACAACAGAGCAAGCATTCAATCTTTTTCTTAAAGATTTTATTCCAGAAATGAAAATGAGGCTTGTTGCGGTTCATAATGCCAGTTGGGAACTGGAAACAAAAGGCTCTAAAAAAGCTGCCGAAGAATTCGCAACCCACAATCAAAAATTAAATATTTTTTTCAGTGACCGTGAAACATATAAAAAACTGACAAACTGGAAAAAAGAGGCTGCAATTACCTGCCCTGATTTACTTAGAGTACTAAAACTTTTGATTCAAGAATTTCAAGTCAATCAAGTCCCCCATGATCTTTTAGAAAAGATATCTAATAAAGAATCTGAACTTGCGCAAGCTTATGTAAAATTTAGAGTCATATTTGAAGATAAGCAAACAACAGAAAATGACCTTTTAGAAATTTTAAAAACTGAAACCAATATAGAACGACGGGAAAAAGCGTGGAGTGCGACTAAACAAATAGGCCGAACACTTGCACCTAAAATTTTAGAACTCGTCAAACTTAGAAATCAAAAGGCCCATCGCTTAGGATATCCAGATTTCTACCAGATGCAGCTTAAAATCCAAGAAACTGATAAAGACTGGCTCTTTAAATTTTTAGAAGATTTTGCAGAAGACTCTAAAGAAGCCTATGCAAGTGTTTTAAAAGAAATTGAAACTAAGCTCTCTGAACGTTTTCAAGTTACGCCCACCTCTTTAGGAGCTTGGGCTTGGTCTGACCCCTTTTGCCAGGAAGACCCTCTTGCCGTAGCAGATTTAGATGAATTGGTTCAAGAAGTAGATGCAGTAAAAGCAGGCACTCAGTTTTTTAATTCAATGGGCTTTGAAGTTGACGATATTTTAAAACGAAGCGATTTATTTGAAAGGCCGAATAAAAACCAACATGCCTTTTGTACACACATTGATCGAGAAGGGGATATTCGTATTTTAACTAATATCCGCCTAACAATACGTTGGCTTGAAACCGTCCTTCACGAACTTGGGCATGCCGTTTATGAACAGGAATTTGACCCCTCTCTTTCTTGGATTTTAAAGTCCCCTCCTCATATGATCAACACAGAAGCTATTGCCCTCATTATGGGTAGATGTGCTTACGACCCTATTTTTTTAAAATCACTTTTAAAAAAAGAAGGCATAGAAGACTCTTTAAAGGAAGTTTTAAAAAGTTTACAAAGACGACAGCTTATTTTCTCCCGATGGGTTCTAGTCATGGTTCATTTTGAATCTAGCCTCTATCAAAATCCAGAACAAGATTTAAACCACTTGTGGTGGTCACTTGTTCAAAAATATCAAAGAATATGTCCTCCTTCTCACCATGCAGATAAATTTGACTGGGCCTGTAAGTATCACATAGGGCTTGCTCCCGTTTATTATCATAGCTATTTACTTGGAGAGTTTTTTGCATCCATGCTTAAAACACATTTCACTGAGACGACTTCCTCCTCTTCACTTTACGATCAAAAAAGCATTAGTTCTTTTTTAAATAAAAAGTTATTTTTTCAAGGGAATAGATTGAGATGGGATCGTTTAATAGAACAAGTCGTCTCGAGACCTTTAACATATCAAGATTGGATAGAGGAGTTTAAAATATGATGCGATCAGATTATCACCACTTGGAATCTGTAGATTCCACACAAACTTTTTCTAAAAAAAACGTCTCTTCTTTTGATCGTGATGCCTTTACGGTCGTGACAAGTGAAGAGCAATCAAATGGGCGCGGGCGATTAAACCGACACTGGTACTCTCCAAAAGGCTCTAATCTCTACACAACCTATTGTTTTACTCTTCCAGAAATGCCCCACTCTTCTAATCCAATAACTCTTGTTTTAGCACTTTCTATTAGCGAAGTCCTTCAAAAGCTCGGCTTATCTGTTCAAATTAAGTGGCCGAATGACTTGTATATCCAGTCTAAAAAGATGGGGGGAATTCTAGCTGAAGTGGTATCTGAAAAAGACACTAAACAAGCTTTTCTAGGCTTTGGTCTCAATGTAAACCTCACAGCAGATGCTCTTAACACACAGGAATTTGAGGGAACTTCTCTCTTAATTGAAACAAAGAGACAATGGGACTTAAAAACGTTAGCAGCTTCTATTGAAACTACCTTCAAACGAGATTTAGAAATTTTTATTCAAAAAGGCTTTCTTCCTTTTCAGAAATCTTTTGAAGGCATCTCTTTTTTTCATGGAAAGACGATTAGATTAGATGTAGGAAACGAAGTGCTTTCAGGCTCCTATCAAGGTGTTAATGAAGACGGAGCTTTATTACTTAAGCTGCCTAATTCAGAAATAAAAGCCTTTCTCTCTGGAGAAATTATAGGTTGGGAATAACCTCAAGATCCGGGTCTACCTTAGCGCGCATCACTTTTTGGATAAATGATAAGGTAGCACCTATAGAAGAGGGGCAGGAAGTACAGTTGCCTTGGTAAGCGATTGTAAGTTGATTATCTTGAAGTCCTACGACTTCTACTCCTCCAGCATCCATTTCAACGTAGGGTCTCACTTCTTGGTCTAAAACTTGATTAATAAAATCAACTTTTTGAGACAGTTTTAATTCCTTAAACCCTGGAAATCCATTTCCCTCAAGAGGTTCTTGAGTTACAGGAGGCGCTTGATAACTCACTGAAATAGGAATATCTAAACATTCAGTTGAACATTTTTTAATCGCTTCTAATACTAAAGCTACATGATTCAAGCTATCTGATGGAAAGGAAGGCGTTTCATTTCGATCTCTCAAAAAATGATCCAAAACAGCAACGTCAAGCCTAGCTGCTTGATCGTAATTTTTTCCCACAATTAAAATAGAGATAGCTTCAGCAAGTCCAATCATGATGGCCTCTCCAAAGAGCTGGTATTTCGCATCAATAATCATCCCATCTGCTGGATCCACCATCCAAAAAAATTCAACAAGATTTCCACTTTCAAGTTCTCCAGCTTCTGCTACGCTGAGCCTTAAAGCACATGCTTTTGCATCTTCTTTTGTAAAAAAACCAATAGATCTAGGATTATCAATATGATGGCGCAGTTTCTGGCTATACTCTGTCCATGAAAAAGGACGGATCCATTGTTTAAGATTCATAAACTAGCTCCAATTTTTGAGTCATCAATCTCAAGCGTTTAACTTCTTCCACTAAAATCCCTATCACAACTTGAAGATCTTCTAAAGAGGTCTCTCTAGAGAAACTAAAAGAGAGGGCAGTATTGGACAATTTAGCTGGATAGCCCATACCCTCTAGAAGAAGGCTAAGCTTTTGAAAAACACCTCCCCCTATTGAAGCTGCGACCCCTCTTTTATTCAAAGTATAGAGTAGAGAATCTGAGTGTACCTGTTCAAAAGCAATAACTGCAACATTCGGTAGCCTTGCGTGGGTTTGAAAAAGGACCTGCACCTGATCAAGCTCTTTTACTATTTTCTTTTCAAAGAGATTGCGAAGCCTTGCCACTTCTAAGTTCATTTCACTTAAATGACTTTTCATAAGTGAGCAAGCCGTTGCAAAGCCCATTAAGCTTGCTAAGTCTAGAGTTCCGCCTCTTAAACCATTTTGCTCATGGCCTCCTAAAATAAAGGGCATAAGCTCCACAGAATCTTTTACAATAAGCGCTCCTGAAGACTTAGGTCCATGAAGAAGTTCTCCACCAAAAGTGACAAAATCAGCTCCTAATTCCTGAAAATCTATTTCTATTTTTCCAAGCACATAACTTATTTCTAAATGGAGTAAGATCCCTCTTAGCGCACAAATTTCTTTAAGCCCCTCAATATTTTGGAGCACTCCAGTCATTCCATTTGCTAAAGAAAAAGTAATTAAAGCGGTCCTTGGAGTAATAGCCTCTTCAATATCTTGAAGTGAAACTGACCCTGATAGCCCAACTGGAAGATAAGTGGTATGACATCCTAGAGATTCAAGCCTTTTTATAGGCATTAAAATAGGGGCCTCTTCAGAGCTTAAGGCAATCAGGTGGTTTCGGCCACTTTCACGTACAACACTGCGATAGACATGGTCTAAAACGTGGTTGGTAGCTTCTACCCTTGAAGAGGTAAAGACAACGGTTTCCTGATCAGTTGCTTGAACCAAGTCTTTTATCTTTTCATAAGCCCCGATCACATCAGGAATTAGCTTTTGACCTTCATCATGAGGTTGGACATAAGAGGCCCATTTATCCTTTAAATAGGGCAACATTTGAGCCACAATTTGCTCATCCGGTTTAGTCGTTGAATGGTTGTCTAAGTAAATTCTTTTCATTTTATTTTTTTAAATTTTGATTGATCAAACTGATAAATTAAAGGATGCCCTGTCGGAATTTCTAGTTTTAGAACTTCCTCTTTTGAGAGTTTATCTAAAAACATGACAATGGACCTCAAAGAATTCCCATGGGCCGCTACCAACACATTTAGCCCCTTTTCAAGCGCTTTTACAATCGTTTCTTGAAAGTAGGGCAGGGTTCTTTGCAAAGTAAGTTCTAAACTCTCCCCTTCTGGAGGAGGGACATCAAAACTTCTTCTCCAAATATGGACCTGTTCTTCACCAAACTCTTTTCTCGCTTCATCTTTGTTCATTCCTTGAAGCTTCCCATAATATCTCTCATTAAGATGCCAGCTCATGTAAGTTGGAATCCCTTCTTCTAAAGCCTCTTCCAAACAGTGATCTGTTCCCCATTCTTTTTCCTTGCCTTTAGTGTGCATAAAAATAAGGGGTCTTTGAGAAGCATGTCGGCTCATAGCTATTGTAGCCGTCATCTGTGCTCTAACAAGAGTCGAAGTATAAACAACATCAACAGGAATTTTTTTTATTTCTTCTCCAGCGTTTAGAGCTTCTTCAATTCCCTCTGCAGTTAAGTCAACATCCACCCAACCGGTAAATCGGTTGAGTTTATTCCATTTGGACTGCCCGTGTCTGAGTAAAATAAGCTTAGCCATCATTTCTCCTCTTTAAAGCTACTAAAGGGTTTAGCATCCTCTAAAAGAGTGATTTCTTCACTTTGCAAACTTGCATATTCAATAAGAAGAGCTTCTACATAAGCATAGAGATGTTTAGGCAAGAGGTTTCCATTGACGAACTCAGAGGCATTTTTGGAAATAAGTTTCATTTTAGAATCATTTTCCTGAGCCCACTGAATTTGCTCGGGTAAATTACAAAAATCAGAGGCAACTGGAAGATAGTGGACATAGGGTTTAAGAGCTCTATAGAACCATTGGATTTGATCTGAGTCTTGTTTTATAACAGCAGAATTAGAATAAAGTCCTAAATAATAACGTGGATACGTACAGGTGTTCCCATCAGGAACCACCAGATACTTATATTTAAGATGATCTTTATGTACTGTCCAAGAAACAGGGCTCAAATTGTTTTCCATTTCCTGTTTGACTAAAGCGTCTACGCCTGCAAAAGTAGTAAACCCTGAATCTATCAAATCTGGGTAATACTTAGTTAAAAGAGCAAGCTTTGATCTTGGATGATTGAACCAATTATCCAGTTGGTAAGGGCCATTTCCTGTAGTTCCCCCTCTCCAAAATGCAATTTCAACCTTGTTTTTCCAAGCATATTTAGGTCTTTTATTGGCTTTTGAAATACTTCTTCTAGAACGTCTTGAAAAGCCCTCAGTTAAAGGGTCAGGAATTAAAACACCAGGTTCGGTTTCTGTTTTTGCATAAGTAAAGAGAGGAATTAATTGTTGCTGAGCCTCAGGTGAATTTATGGCATCATGAATAGTCAACAAAAATTCCATGTCAGGAAACTTCCTTATTTTAGTCATGCGATCAAACATACGAGTTGTCTTACGTACACGATCAATAGACTCATTATCTGACCAATTTCTAGCCCAATAGACCTTATTATCTTTAATCTGGTAGTAAACAAAAAGCTGATTGGGATTAGCGTTTTTGAACCAATCTTTCAATTTCTTAGACTTTAAGTCTTCGGGTTGATAGAAACTTAAGTCATCCTTGATTTGTTCTTTCATCCAAGGCTGTAGCTGGTTTTTGGGACGTATGTTAAAAAAGAGAACGCCGGCAGCAAGGAGTAAAGTGAGTATAACCAATGTAAATCGTTTCATAAGACCTCTCAAAAAAAAACTAGTATACCAACCCACTGATATTTACTCAATTAAATAAATAAACTCCCTGTTTTATTAGGTTATATTAAATAGTTAAATCTGTTATAGTCTTAGTAAAACAATAATTTCAAGTTATGACAAAGAATCGTTTAAGTAAAATTTTAGCTCATGCAGGGGTCGCTTCAAGAAGAAAGTGTGAAGATCTCATCTTTGCCGGAAAGGTGACGGTGAATAGTGCTGTCATTAAAGAGCCTCAATTCCAGGTCGATATCAAAAAAGATAAGATCTATGTGGAAGATGAACGTATCTCTAAATTTGAAAAAAAAGTTTACTATGTTCTAAACAAGCCTCTTGGCTATGTGTGTAGTCATGACAGAGAAAAACACAAGAAACTGATTATTGATCTCTTCCCTACTAAAGAACGTCTTTTCACAGTAGGCCGACTAGATAAAGAAACCCTTGGCCTTTTGATTGTGACCAATGATGGACAACTCGCTTATAAAGTGAGCCATCCTAAGTTTGAGATTGAAAAAGAGTATCTCGTAAAAACAGACCAAGACATCACTGATTTAGACCTCAAAAGAATAGCCTCAGGCATCTCCATTGAAGGCACCTTTGTCAAACCTATTTCAGTCTCTAAAGTTCGTAAGGGAACGGTTAAAATTACCGTTAAAGAAGGCAAGAAGCACGAAGTCAGGCTTCTTATTGAACAAATAGGCGCACAGGTTGTTGAACTCACCCGCATTCGGATTGGAAACCTAAGACTTGGAAGCCAGCCAGTTGCCACTTATAAAAAGGTAACTTTAGAAGAGCTAGAACTTGCTATTTCACCTATCGAGCCTAATTAGTTAAATTTTTAATTTCACAAAAAAACAGGAACTAATTAGTTATCTTAACGCTATCTTAATATATTACGTCTATTATTCCTCTAATACCATTTAACATTGTAGAAGGTTTTAAAATGACTAGAATAGAGCAAAGTAGGCTTCCTTTAAACAGAATTCCAAATAGAATAGAGTCTCCTGGACTTTCGGAATTAGCGAATCAAGTAAACAAACTTTTGGAAGATGAAAAGTTAAATCCAGCTCCTACAAAGCCTGAAGAAAAGCCGACTGGCTTTAATCCTATTCCTTTGCCCAAACCTACAGATCTTCGCGCTCTAGGTGATCGAATATTTGCTCAACTTGAAGAAGAAGAAGAGCTTGAAAGAATAGTCGCTAAGATTAAGGAAGAAGAGCTTGAAAAACAAGAAGAAGCTATTCCTATACTTCCTGAGCGAGTCTATCTCTGCCCAATATGCAAAAATCCTAATTGCCCATTGAACATGGTGTAAGAAAAGGCTTTGAAGAAGCTAGTCTAAATTAAGCTAAAGTTGATATTACATCAAAGCTGAATCTCTACCTTAATCCAGACTGCAGAATATCGTGCATTATGCTCAAACCTTTGACTACGTTCTCTTCATCGACAACAGGTAAAACCATAACCGGATGCTTTTGCATCTGACTCCATCATCTCCATCTCTTGCCATACCACAAGGCACACTCTCTACAAATAGCTAACACATGCCACCTATTGACACTAAAGAATTGTTACCATCAGATCACAAGTGTCTTATCCTCTTGAATCGTTATGGAGGTTAAGATCAATTGTAGAAACTGTTGGCTAATTATTACTAAAGCACTGAGAGGATCTTTTTTTTAAAAAAATTGACTTTATTTATACTAAACATTTATTCAATGAGTAAAAACCAAAATGGAGAAAACAATGTTAAAATCTTTTATTTGTGCATTAGTACTTTTATTCACTTTGCCCAGTTGCGGCGCTTCCAAGTCACCCTCTTCCTCTCAAAATGCAAAGACTACCTACCTTTTTGTCATTACTACTGATGATGGGATGATCCAGCAAGCAAATGACGGAACTTATCAGCTTATTGTAGACCATGGCGCTGTCCCAAAAGTTCTCGCTTTTTCAAATCGTCCCTTCAGGTTAGTAAAAAATGAAACAGGTGAAACGCTTCAAAGCATCTGGGCAGAAGGCTCTAATTCCTTTGCTCAAGATCCTCCCAACGCCGTTGTGATCATCAATCAGCAGGTTCAAACCATTGTTATACTTAACATGAATATTGAGGGTGACCAAACCGTCTTTAATATTCGTGCAGATGGCCCTCAGTCTCTTGTGGAAATGTCTGGCCCTATGCAAATATTTGTGGATGGCAACAGCGGAGTTCTTAACAAGAATGCGTGTGGTCTCAGTTGTTAGTTCTCTCGCCTAAATGAAATTTAAGGGCAGGCGAAAACCTATCTTGTCAGCTTGAGGATAGTGTCCTAAAGCTCCTCATAGTCAACTTCCCCACCTATCAGTATAATTCCAGAGTCTCTGAATAGAGGCTCCTTTTTTATAAAACTGTCAAAAATTGTCTGAAAAATATGAAAGACCTACAAAGCTTGCGCTTAGCTTTTTTCGAGGATCTAAATAATACCCTAAAAAGTCGATTCCTTCTTTAACCCGAGTATACCTTTAACATGCATGCAACTTCGACTTAAATATTTCCTAGTATGAAAAAATAGAGCCTAATAACATTGATACAAGCAAGACTTAGAATTTTATATCTATTTTAAAAAGAGGCGTCCCTTGAACTCCACCTTTCAAAAAAATGAATACAAAGATTGTCTATACGGTTGTTGAAAAATTGGTCATAAATATTGATTAGTTAAAAATGCTCTAAGGCTACAGAGAATTAGGCGAATATTTCCACAACACCTTTTATAGCCTTATATAGTAGATCTGATTTACATTGATAAAATAGCACTGTAAAAAGCTTGGTTAAATTCTTTTGTTTTTCTCAGCAACTCTTTAACTTTATTTTTGAGA